>Ga0070737_10002183_pt1 | contig 24331 bp, 17 predicted proteins | sample Coa_R1_10_FD_66438 | JGI IMG/M metagenome (GOLD analysis project Ga0070737, IMG submission 66438) | Surface soil microbial communities from Centralia Pennsylvania, which are recovering from an underground coalmine fire - Coalmine... | ecosystem: Environmental > Terrestrial > Soil > Unclassified...
GGGGGAGGGAGAAAAACATATAGCCGCTATACCTACTTGCAATGCGCTCTAGGCCCTATGTGTTGCCAATGCCAGTGCCAGGCGGCAGCCCGCGAGAAAATTCGGTAAATCCACGTACTCCTCGCGGGTGTGAATGTTGTTTTGCCCTGCTCCGAAGGAGATAGTGGGGATGCCGTGGCGCACCAGCCAGTTGGCATCAAGTCCGCCGTTGCTAATGCGCAGCGACGGTTGCAATCCGCTACGGATAGCGGCAGCCTGAGCATGCCGCACCACGGCCGCATTTTCCTTCAGATGGAACGGGTGGTAATCGAGCCGGGCCGTGAACTTGACCTTGGCCTTGCGGCCTTTGTCATTACGGACCTGTTCGGCAGCATTGGCAAAGGCGGCACGGTAGGCCCGAGTAATCGCCCTGGCAAAACGGGCGTCGTGGCTGCGGGATTCGCCATGGATGTGGACGTAATCGGTGACGACGTTGGTGGCGTCGCCAGCGTGTTTGCCGTCGCGGCCGGCGAAGCGGCCAACGTTCGATGTGCCGTCGCCTTCTTCTTGATGGATCCTACCGAACCAGCCGCGGCGATGGATCTCGGCCAGCGCCAGCGCCGCCACCATCGTTGCCGAGATGCCCTGTTCTGGATGCACTCCGGCGTGAGCGGCGCAGCCGGTGATCTCCACTTCCCAGCGTTCGGCGCCGACGGCACCAATGGTCAATTCCGCTGGTGAACGGCCATCGACGTTGAAGCCCATGACAGGACCGCCCAGATCGGCGGGATTGACATAGCGAGCACCGAACAATCCGCTCTCCTCGCGCACGGTGAACAGCAGGGTCAAGGGCGGATACGGCAGTTTGTTTTGGAGCAACGTCGCCGCCAGCGTCACCAGGCAGGCGACGCCAGTGCGGTCGTCACCCCCCAGTGCGGTGTTGCCGCGCGAAAGGATACGGTCCTGGATCCGCTCCGGCACCACGCCAGCACACAGGGGCACCGTATCGAGATGAGCCGAGAACAACAAGCGTGGCCCCGGCTGTGTGCCGGGCAGATCCACCAGTAGATTGCCGGTTTGCGTCGGCAACGGGATGCGCTCGTGAGCGCTATCGTGACGGATGGCGCGGCGTGGCACGCCGAGCGCTTTCAGCTCATCGGCCACAGTTCGGGCGATGGCTTGCTCCTGTCCGGTGATGCCTTCCACGGCCAAGAAACGTAGCAAGCGCTCAATGGCTGCGCTCTCGTCGAAGGACAAATCGGATATAGATGACAAAGGAGACCTCCTAAATGGACGTTTTCGACAAACGGAGGCGTCAACGCCCTGGGCACAATCACCGAAGCGTGAATATGCCCCGTTCGTCGGGCTTGACTTGCCAACTTGCCGCCGCCGTTTATAATACGAAGCCATGTCCGGAGATCCTGGCAACAACCGGCAGCAACCGCCCAACGCCGCCGCTACCTTGGCGCACCGTCTGAAACGGCCCACGCAGGTCATCATCGTCAGTAGCGTGATGTTCTCGTTCATCGGCTACTGGCGGACAGCTGCCGTCGTGCTGTGCGATTTGGCCAGCACCTCCTACTACATTGGCGGCATCGTTGAACAGTCGATCGGCTCGGCGGCGCCCTGGTTCATTCTGGCCGTCATGTGCTTCAGCTATGCCGTGCGCTCCGTGTATATCGAGAGCTGCACCCTCTTTGTCCGCGGCGGCGTCTATCGCGTCGTTCGCGAGGCCTTGGGCAAATTCATGGCCAAGCTGGCCGTGTCTTCGCTCATGTTCGACTATATCTTGACCGGGCCAATCAGCGCCGTCTCCGGCGGCCAATACATCGTCGGCCTCGTCATCGAGGTCATCGCACGCTGGTTTAAAGTGGAGATCGACCCAGACACACGCGATTGGTTCAAGCGTTTCGGTTCCGTCCTTCTCGCCACGGCGGTCACGGTTTATTTCTTCCGCAAAAACATCATCGGCATTCATGAGTCCAGCGAAAAAGCCCTGAAAATCATGATTGTCACCACCATCATGGCCGTGGTCATGCTGACCTGGTGCAGCGTGACGCTGGCTGTGTCCGGTGTTGCTAAAGACAAAAACGGCATATCCAATACGATCAGCCTGACGCCAGACTTGAACCCCCATTTGAATCCGACCACCAAAGAATGGGAAGACCCAACCGGCTTTCTGAAACACACCTCCGTCGCTCAGAAGCTGCGCGATCTGGCTGGCAAACCGTGGGCGGATTGGCTGAGCTGGGTCGGCGTTTTCGGCCTCTTCATCGCCTTCGGCCACTCCGTCCTGGCCATGTCGGGTGAGGAGACATTAGCCCAGGTGTATCGTGAAGTAGAGTCGCCGAAGTTGGCGAACTTCAAAAAAGCCGCCTTCATTGTCTTCATTTACAGCCTGGTGCTGACCGGCGGCATCAGTTTCTTGGCCGTGCTGCTGATTCCTGCCGATGTGCGTATGCAGGAATATTCCGACAATCTGATCGGCGGTCTGGCCATGAACGTCATCGGTCCGCTTTGGGCGAAGCTGCTGCTCAACGGCTTTGTGGTCGTGGTTGGGGCCCTTATCCTGTCCGGGGCCGTCAATACAGCGATCATTGGTTCCAACGGCGTGCTCAACCGCGTCGCCGAGGACGGCGTCATGCCGGAGTGGTTCCTCAAGCCGCACCCGCGCTACGGCACGACTTACCGCATCCTCTGGCTGATAGTCTTGTTGCAGTTGTTCACCATCTGGGCCAGTTTCGGCGACGTGCTGCTGCTGGGCGAGGCGTATGCCTTTGGCGTCATCTGGAGCTTCGTCTTCCAGGCGCTCTCGATGGTGGTGTTGCGCTTCACGGATCCGCGGCCACGCGAGGCCAAGGTGCCGCTGAATCTCCGTGTCGGCAAGTACGAAGTGCCGATCGGACTGACGATCGTCCTCGTCCTTCTTTTGGCGTCGGCGGTGTGCAATCTGTTGACCAAGGAGGTAGCCACCATCGGTGGTTTGATCTTCACGGCTGTCTTCTTCACCATGTTTTTGATCTCGGAACGCTATCATGAGCGGAAACGGCGCGGCAAGGAACACGAGCATTTGGAGCAATTCAATGAGAAGCGGGCCGAGGCCGTGACGCCGGCCAGCCTGGGACTAAACAAGCCTTATCGCAAGCTGGTAGCCATCCGCTCCCCGTACAACCTGTTCATGTTGGAAAAAGCATTGGCTGAAACCGATCCTGAGACCACCAGCATTGTGGTGATGACGGCCAAGCATGCGCCCTTAGGCGCCGACCTGGCTCCGGAAGGCGAAGCCGAGCTGGACACCTACGACCAACAGCTGATGACGGCGGTGGTCGAACTGGCCGAGAAAGCCGGCAAACAAGTCAAGCCGCTCATTGTGCCGACTAACAATCCACTGCACGCCGTGCTGGCTACAGCCAGGGACATTCAGGCCAATGAAGTCATCATGGGCGCGTCCAATCGCTACACCGCCGATGAGCAACTCGAACAGATTGCCTTTTACTGGATCAGCCTGCACGGCGGCAATCCGCCGCCGATGACAGTGCGTATCCTCAGCCGCGAGCGCGACATGTATCTCGACCTGGCCGGCGGCAATCGCATTCCCAAGATCAGTGAACGCAAAGCGCGTTCGGTGGCCGAATTGCGGGCGGCCGGCGTGGGCGTCGATCGTGTGCTGCTCTTGCACGACGGCAGCCCGGCCAACAGCGATTTGTTCCAGGCCGTCTTGACCATGCTCGATCCGCAGGTGGCGCTGGGCATTTTGCCGGTACTGCCTTCTCCCTCTCCTTCCGTGGGGGGAGAAGGGAAGGGGCCGCTCAACGGCCGCAGCGTTGTCCATCAAGATGAAGAGCGTGCCCGCCAGCTCGGCCGTGAATTGCAGGTGATTTCCCTGCCAGCGTCGGACGGTCCAGCCATCGTCGACAAGGCAAGCAAGGATCAGTATGACCTGATTATCTTGCCTCTTTCCGAAGAAGTGCCCAACGGCCTCGATGAACGTGCTCGTTATATCGTCCGCAATGCGCACTGCCGTGTCTTCCTGGCGGCCCACCCGACCATCCCAAACGAAGTCGTCGATCGGACGCCAAGCAGTGGATAGGCGCCTACCTCCTCTAGTTCCAGTCTTCAGGAGGCACTGCAGTCATCTGATGGTCCGCGATCTCATTTTCGGTGTACTCTTCAGGACTGTGGCGTGGTCAGACCACTGGGAGACATGGGTAACGACATGGGAGGCGTTTTTGCTAACCGTCTTCCTCGTCGAGTTATCCTGGCGCTTCTTGGAAAAATCATTTCTCGCCTGGAGTAAAGCAACAGGTAGTAACGGACTTGTTGGCCCCCAGCGCTGGTAAGAGTAAGGACTGGCGGACAAATCATCGTGGGGCAAGCGGCCTGCTTGTCCATTTTCAGGCAGGCTGTCTGCGTGCCCTACGGTTGGGTCCGCCAGTTCTGAATCGCTTCCTTGCTTGCGCTGTTACAGCCTGGTAAGAAGAATTGTTATGGTTTTCCTTATCGATCCCATTTGGCCCTGGTCGTATGTGCCGCCGTTTATGGCATCGGCGTCCGCCGATGTCATTGCTGCCGTTGCGTTGGCCGGCCTGATGGCGTTGGTCCTGCCGATCCTCGGGCAAGTGCAGCCGCACGGCGTCAACGCACGTCAACTGGTGCGCGTAGGCGGGGCACTGCTGGCGATGGCGCTCGGCTGGGTAGCGATCCACACCTGGAACACCCCTAGTGCGCCGGCTGGCCGTCTGCACGGCCTGGTGATGGCCGCGCTCATCGTGCTGCCCGCTGCTCTTATCGGCGTTACCATCTCCACCTATCTCGCCAGTCCCGCCGCCATGCGCCGCCGTACTCTTACTGTCCTCGGTTTGCGTCTCTTGGCGTTCGTGTTGGTTGGCCTGGCGATTGTTCGCCCGTCGCTGGCTTCGCCGGAACGCAACCCGCTGCGTTCGCTGCTGCTCTTCGTCTGCGATCACTCCAGCAGTATGACCATCCAGGACGAGTCCGGCCATCAATCGCGCTGGGAGCTACTGCTGCGAACGCTGCGTGAGAGCGCTCCGGAACTGGATCGGTTAAGCGAGGAACAACAGGTAGATGTGCGCTTTTACAAATTTGCCGACGATGTCGTGGAATTCCAACCGAACGAACCCGGTGTAGCCGACGGCAAGCGCACCGATACCGGAGCAGCGCTCCGCACTCTTTTCGAACAGCGTGACGGCCAACAGCCACCGCGCTATCTGCTGCTTCTGAGCGATGGCGCCGATAATGGCAACGCCCGCACGCCGGCCTTGTCCGAGGCCGCGCGCTGGCGCACGCTGCCTTGCCCTATCCACGCCTTCGCCTGTGGTAATCCCACCACGGCCGAGCGCCAGAATGATGTTGCTATCTCTTCCCTCGCTACCGAGCCGGCCCTGGTGCCCAGCAAGGGCAAGCTGACTGTCAAACTCGGCATCGATGCTCCCGGCTTTGAAAACAGCACCGTTCGTGTTCGCCTGTTCCTCGACAATGAGGAAGTGCTGGCCCGTGATGAAGTGTTGAAATTGACAAATGGAAATATAATCAGGTTAGAATGTAATGCCCCGGCCAAGCCCGGCGAGATCAAGCTGCGCGTCCAGGTCGATGACCCCAAGCATAAAGATGAAGCGCCCCAGGGCGATCTTTTCCCTCTCAATAACAAGATCGAAACGTACATTACTGTGACCAAGGAAGGCGTCAGCGTCCTGTTAGTAGACAAGCAGCGCGCCATGGAGCCACAATTCATCTGCGATGCCTTGACGAAAGATCCGCGCATTCGTGTCACACCCGTTTGGCTGCGCGGCGGACAAATCATCGACGCCAATAGCGGCGACCTCTTCCATTTCGATAAGCAGCCCTACGATGTCATTATTCTCGGCGACGTGACAGCCGCTCAGATGAGGGCCGTCAGTCCGCAAGCCCTGGAGTCGATCGAGCATCTGGTCTGGCGCGGGGCTGGCTTCCTCATGCTCGGCGGCTATGCCAGCTTCGGCAACAGCGATTGGCAGGGCACGCCTATCGAGAAGATGCTGCCGATTGATTTTGCGACTTCACAGGGGCAAATTGAAGAAAATCGCAAGATGCTGCCGACGCAGAACGGTTTGCGCAGCTTTGGCTATCTCTTGCGTCTGGGCGACGGCGACAAACCGGAAAAAGCCTGGGAAACGCTGCCGGAGTTGGAGGGCATCTCGCGGTTGCACAAGTCGAACAAGGGCATCGAAACGGTGTTGGCCGAATCCAACCAGGGCGAGCCGGTGCTGATCGCCCAGAACTACGGAGACGGTCGAGTGTTGGCTTTTGCCGGCGATACGACCTATCGCTGGGTAGTCAATCCGCAAAAGCAGCAGATGCATGGCCGCTTCTGGCGGCAGATGGTTTTGTGGCTGGCTAAACAGGAAAACACTGAAGGCAGCGTGTGGATCAAGCCGGACACGCGGCGTCTGCCGCTACACAGCGATCTCGGTTTCAGCGTCGGCGTCAAGAGCCGCGGCGGCATGGACCTTAAAGATGGCAGCTATACCGTCGAAGTTACTGGACCCGACGGTCTCAAAACGCCGGTGCCAACGGCACGGACAACTACCGACGAACGTGGCACCTTTATCAAGACTGATCAACCCGGTGAATATCTCCTCACTGTCCACGGCAAGGCCAAAGATCCGAGTAGTGGTGAGGTGATTGAAGGCGAGGCCTCGGCGCATTTTCTCGTTTACGACGAGGATATGGAGATGACGCGCCGCGCCGCCGATCACGATTTCCTCAAAAAACTCGCTGCTGCCGGCGGCGGCGACTTCCATCGCATTGAGGAGTTGCCCGCGTTCCTACGCCGCATGCACAGTGAAGAGTTGTCACACCATAAACCGAAGATGATCCTCCGCCCCAATTGGCGAACTACAGGGCGATCATCGTTTTTGATGATCTTTTTTGTATTATTTGTGATGACGTTGTCGCTCGAATGGTTACTGCGCCGCCGTTGGAACATGGTGTGAGACATCGCGCTATAGGAATTCAAGGGAGCACAATCATGGCATTTGCAAAACAATTCCTCGCCTTCGATCTCGGTGCTGAAAGCGGTCGCGGCATCCTGGGCCGATTGGATGGTTCGCGGCTGAGCCTGGAAGTGGTTCATCGCTTCCCCAATGGGGCGGTGCGTACACTGGACACACTGCATTGGGACGTATTGCGTCTCTATAGTGAGATGCTGCAAACCCTGCGTTTGTGCGCGGCCAAGCACGGTACTCTCGATGGCGTGGGCGTCGATACCTGGGGAGTCGATTTCGCCCTGCTCGGGCGCGGCGGCGTTCTGCTCGGCAACCCACGCCATTACCGCGATCCGCACACCGAAGGGACCATGGAACAGGCGTTCGCGCGCGTGCCGCGCGCGGAGATTTTCCGCCAGACGGGCATTCAGTTCATGCGCTTCAATACGCTGTTTCAGCTATTGGCGCTCCAACGCGACCGCTCACCGCTGTTGGACATGGCTGAAACACTTTTATTCATACCGGATCTGTTCCACTACTGGTTTACTGGCATCAAGGTCAACGAATACAGCGATGCCAGCACCAGCCAAATGATCGATCCGAATAGTCGTCAATGGGCTTATTCATTGATTGATGCTTTCGGTTTGCCGTCGCAAATCCTCGGCACGCTCATTCAACCGGGCACTGTTCTGGGGCCGCTACGGCCGGCAATCGTGCAGGAAACGGGGATTAACGCTGCCTCTGTGATCGCGCCAGCGTCTCATGATACGGCGTCGGCCATTGTCGCCGTGCCGGCTTGCACTCCCTCGTGGGTCTATATTAGCTCTGGCACCTGGTCGTTACTGGGTGTCGAACGGAAGCAGCCGCTGGTCGGTGCTGCGGCCCTGGAAGCCAATTTCACCAACGAAGGCGGCGCCGACGGTACCATACGCTTTTTGAAAAACATCATGGGCCTCTGGCTGGTGCAGGAATGCCGCCGTGCCTGGGAGCGCGCCGGTACAATCTACACCTACGACGAGCTGATACGCCAGGCCGAGACAGCAACCCCTTTCGCCAGCCTGGTAAACCCGGACGATCCGTCCTTCCTCTTGCCGGCGAACATGCCGACAGCATTGGCCGATTTCTGCCGCAAGACGGAACAACCGATCCCGGCCAGCGTCGGCGCGACGGTGCGTTGCGCTTTGGAAAGCCTGGCTTTGTGTTATCGTTGGGTGCTGGAGCGACTGGAGGCGCTGACCGGAGAGCGGGCCGAGGTCATCCACATCGTCGGCGGCGGCAGTCAAAATACGCTCTTGAATCAATTTACGGCCGATGCTTGCAATCGCCCGGTGCTGGCTGGCCCGGTCGAGGCGACGGCGCTCGGTAACGTGTTGGTGCAGGCGTTAGGCGCCGGTGTGCTCGGCTCTTTAGCCGATGCACGCGAGGTGGTACGTCGTTCTTTCGAGGTCCGCACGTTCACACCGCAAAAACCCGATGCCTGGCAAGCGCCGTATGAGCGCTTCCGTAAGCTCCTTATATAGTCCTCGGCGAGCCGGAGAGCTTGGCGTTCCCACGCGGAGCGTGGGAACGCGGAAAAGGAGGACACCGTGGCCAGATCGTGGCCGCGAGCGAGCAGCCATTTCGCTGCTGCTCACGTACCGATTCGCCCTTTGTCCTGCCTCACCGCCTCAGCGATCCGCCGCAGCGACGGTAACACTTCTGCCAAGGAAACTGGAGTTGCCTCTTCGCTGCCTAACGCGAAGTAAAGCGAGCGGAAAAGGCGAAATAGCTCCGTACAGACAGCCGTACCGGGAGCGTCCGGCTCAATGATCGTATAGGAGGGGCAGAGCGCCCGTTGGGCCTCCTCGACGGTGCGGAACGTCCCGGCGGCGAGGAAAGCGAAGATGGCGGCGCCAAGGCTGGTGGTATCGCCTTTGGGGACCAGGACCGGGACGCCCAGCACATTGGCGTAGATGCGGTTGAGCACAGCGCTTTTGCGGGGGATGCCGCCGGTGTTGATGACGCGTCGGATCGGTACGCCGTATTCGGCCATGCGTTCGAGAATGAGGCGCGTGTGGAAGGCCGTGCCTTCAACAGCAGCGAACAGCTCGTCAGCCGTCGTGTGCGTCAGGTTCCAACCGAGGGTCACGCCGCCCAGGTGAGGGTTTCCCAGAATGGTCCGATCGCCATTGTCCCAGGTGAGGCGCAAGAGACCGGTCTGCCCGCTTCGAAAGGCAGCGATGGCTGCGAAAAGCTCGGCGAGCGTCGTGCCGGCACGGCGGGCGATGGACTCGAAGAGGTCGCCGGCCGCTGATAGCCCTGCTTCGATGCCTGTATGCGAAGGATGGATCGATCCGGCCACAACGCCGCAGACGCCGGGGATCGGTTTGGGGCGCTCGCTGAGGGCCATGATACAGGTGGACGTGCCGATCACATTCACGACATCGCCGAGGCCGATGCCGGCGCCGATGGCGTCCCAGTGAGCATCAAGCGCGCCGATGGGGATGGGGATTCCTGGCCGCAGACCAAGCCGTGCTGCCCAGGCCGCGCAGAGCGTTCCGGCGAGACAATCGGAGCGAGCGTAGCGCCCGCCTAACCGATCGCGGATGCCGGCCAGGAGCGGATCAATGCCCGAGAGAAAGTCCTCGCTCGGCAGGCCGCCCAGCACTTCGTTCCACATCCATTTATGGCCCATAGCACAAATGCTGCGCGGCAGCTGACGGAGATCGTCGATGCCGCAGAGGAGGGCCGTTACCATATCACAATGTTCCAGGGCCGTGACAAAGCGCGGCCGCAGTTCCGGATTGTTGCGCAGCCAGTGCAGGAGCTTGGCGAAACCGAATTCGGATAGATACTTCCCTCCGCTCCAGCAGAGTGCCTCCAGTCCGGCTGCCTGGGCTGCCGCGGTAATCTCTGCTGCCTCGCGCCAGGCACGATGATCGCACCAGAGATAATACTCACCGAGCGGTTCGAGTCTGTCGCCCACGGGAACAATGGTCGAGCCGGTGGTAGCAATGGCGAGCGCCTCGACGCGATAGCCCTCGATTTTTGCCGCGATGAGCGCCTGCCTCATCGCCTCGATGAGAGCGTTCATGTGATCAGCATGATGTTGCGAGGCGTGATCGGGATCCTCGGCACGGCGTCGCAGCGGATAAGTGGCGATGCCCGAGCCGAGCAGGCCGCGCTCGCTATCGAGGAGAGAGACGCGAACACTGAGTGTTCCAAAATCGATACCAGCAACGATGCTCACGGTTCCTCCGCAATCAGTTGGACACGGGCCACTTTCTGCTGGGTATCTTCGGCCGGATGCGTCAGAAACAGTGTTAGGATGGCGCTAACCAGATAGAGGGCGGCGAAGAGCCACATCACTCCGGCAACGCCGACGCGTGGCAGCAAGAGAGCGACGAGGGCCGGCCCGCCCCAGACGCTGGCGCCCGCACCCAGGTTCAGCATCGACAGCGCTGCTCCTTTGTTTTCCGGGGTAAGCGACGGCATCAGAGCTGAGAGCGGCACGTAACCAGCGAGGGTTGCGCCATAGAGGATGCCGGCCAGGGCGGCAAAGGAGAAATTCGCGCCGAAGCAATGGGGTACATAGTAGAGCAACAACGTGCTGAGGGCCGAGCCGAGGCCGCCGCACAGAGCCACCGTCCACCGCCAACCGAAACGATCGCCGATGACGCCGAACAACAGGTTCCAAATGATGTTGCTCAGGAAAATGAGGCTCAAGAGACGCAGCCATTGGCGTAGTTCGAAACCGATCGTCTGCGTGAAGTAAATCGGCAAAAAGACCAGGAAGCCAAACTCCGGGGCTGTGTTGATCGTTCGGACGAGGCAGCCGATGGCGATTTTTGGCTCCTTCCAGGCGATGGTCACGCTGGACAGAAGTGTGGCGATCGGTTTTTCTTGCGGTGGCGCCAGCCGTCGCCGTCCGGTCGGCTCACGAACACCCCCAAGCGCGATCAGGCCGCCGGCAAGTACCAGTAGCAGTGACAGCCAAAGAGTAACATACGGCCCGACCCAGGGCACGGCGTAACTGGCGAACAAGGATCCCAAGGTTGGCAAGCCGCCGGTGAAGGCGAACCAGAACCAGCCGACCGCCGTTCCCATCCGCGGCGGAGGTGTGGCCGCCGTGACCCACACGAGGAAGCCAAAGGCGAACAGCGGGTAGCCAAAGCCGCGCAGGGTGTAGAACAACAAGATCAGTGGGTAATTTTTGGGGGCGATTCCGAGCAAGAGAAAAGCCACCTCGAAAACCGTCCAGAAGCCCAGGCCCGCCCCCATAACGCGGTATGGTCCCCAGAGGTCAGAGAGCGCTCCCGACAACCAAGCTGCGGCGGCCGCAGTCAGACCATAAGCGGTGAAGATCCATGCCACAGCCTGTTCGTCGAATCCCTGCTCGACCAGATACGGGGAGAGATAGCCCGACTCAACGCCGTCGCCGACCATGAACAGTAGCAGACCAGCGAAACCCCAGGCCAGCGGCGGATAAATGCCGAGGCGATCCAGAAACACGGTGTACCCACGGCCATCGCCCTTGGTGAGCCGCATTGAGATATTACCTCTTATTAGATCGTCTAATTGTCTCTATACGCGCGCTCGAGCTGTTCGCCAAACGCGCCGACATGGGCGACAATCAAATCCGGCGGTCGGAGCGAGGCGGCGGCTTCCGCGGCCGTCGCCTCGCCGCTGAGGACCAGGACCGAAAGCACACCTGCCTGCTGAGCCATGACCATATCGGTATAGAGACGGTCGCCAACCATCGCCACCTCGGCCCGCTCCAGGTCCAACCGCTGGCACAACTCCACAAGAATGGCCGGGTCCGGCTTGCCGAGCACGATCGGCTGCCGTCCCGTGGCCGCGGTCAGACAGGCGCAGATGGCCCCGCAATCTACCAAAACGGTTGGCTCGTCCGTGGGGCAAACGAGGTCCGGGTGCGTGGCCACGAAAGGCAGACCAGCCGCAATCCAGTAGGCCGCCCGGCACAGCCGCTCGTAAGACAATGTCGTGTCGAACCCCACGATGACGGCCTCGGGCGCGTCCCAGACGACGGTAAAACCTGCCTCCTCGAATTGGCGACACAGCGAGGGCGTGCCCAAAACCGCGATTGTCCGGACGTGAGGAAGCCGATCGCGGAGGTAGGCGATAGCCGTATCGGCGGGCGTGTAGATCTCCTCTTCGACTGCCTCAATGCCGAAGCAGCGCAATTTCGCCACATAATCCACCTTGCTGAGCGAAGTATTGTTCGTCAGAAAGGTATAGCCAATGTTCAGGCGGCGTAAGCGCTCCAGGAAGGGAAGCGTCGTGGCGAATAGCTGTTGGCCGCGATAGAGGGTGCCATCCATGTCGAGAACGACGTGACGGATCCGCGCTAAAGCATGCCTCATCTCCTTGCCGTGAGCACTCACGATTGGCCACCCTCCTTCGCCCAGGCTCCTGCTGGCCCAAACAGTTCGTCCAACGTCGCGTCAAAAACACCAAGACGCATAGCGAAATCGAGAACCGTGAAGCGGCGCCGAATATAGTAGGCTTGTTCGTAACTGTGGCGCAGACGCTGGCGCGAGATGCCGATCTGCTCTGGTTGGTGTGGACACCCAGCTTCGCGCAGCAGGGCGCGGGCATTGCGGAAGGGAAACAGATGCTGCTGCAACCGCTCGCGGAGTGCGGGCCAGCCGTCGCGCAGGCGTTGCAGCTGAGCATACAAGACATCGGGAGTCGGATACTTCGCGCGAGTCTCCTCTTTGGCCTTTTCAGCAAGTTCGCCTGAGCCGAGCAGCAATGTGATTCGCGCTTCGACTTGTTCCCAGGATGACCAGGCCGCAACCGCAGCGTCGATGTCGAGCGAAGCCAAATCCCGGCGCAGGAGAGCTTCATAGAGCGCCAGCGACGCCAAGGTGCCAATACCGACCTTGAACCCATGCGAAGGAGCGGCGCCGTTATGGGTATGGTGCTGCATGTCCCAGAGGTGGCTGAACTGATGATCGGCTCCTGAGGCAGGCCGACTGGATCGTGCCGCCTGCATGGCAAAGCCGCTCATCATCAGTCCGACGATCAGACGCTGCAAACAGGTCGACTCGGCGCGAACGATTCCGCCCGGCCTGTCAATCCACGCGGGAAGGAAACTCTGGACAGTAGTCCAGACCGCAGGATGGATCGCTTCCGCGCCAGCAGCATCGGCCAGAATCCAGTCCGCGCCGGCGACACCCTTGGCCAGCAAATCGGCATAGCCCGCGGCGTTCATCTCTGCCGGCGCGCGAGCGATCACCTCCAGGTCGGCCAGCACGGCCCGTGGGGCGGGGCAATCAAACGTCTGCTTGGAGCCGCGATAGGTAATCGACGCTCCATAGGCGGTGTAGCCATCCATCGAAGCAGCAGTTGCCGCCACCATGTAGGGCCGGCCCAGGCGATGGGCAGCCAGCTTGGTCAGGTCGTTGATCGTTCCCGAGCCGATGGCCACCGGGATGGCCCGGTTTGCTGCCAGGGCGCTTTGCAAGGCTTCCACGAACGAATGCTCTGCATAAACCTCCGGGCCGAAGAGGAATGGTTCCGCACAGGCGATGCCAGCACGGCGGAAGCTTTCCTGGACATCTCTGCCGGCCGCCGCGTAGGTCCGCTGGTCCGCCACGAGGAAGGCGGTTTCGTTACCAAAGGCCGAAGCGAACAGGCGGGCGGCATCGTGGCGAATCCCCGCCTCGACCGCGAGAAAACGGGTATCGCGGGCTGCCTGCAAGGCCCGTTCGAGAAGCACCTGTTCTTCAATGGAAAGACTCGGATTCATGCGCTTAATTGACTCCCTGGGCCTTTTTTCTTTTTTCGGTCTTCAAGGCTAGCATTTATCTGTGAACACGAGGCGCTTGTTCGGTAATGAGAGTTTTCAGTTGATTGAAGGCGCGAAGGAGGTCTCGTTTTAACTGAGTAAGCGGTGCAGCATATGTATGTCGGTCGCTGATGAGATAGATCGGTTCTTGGCTGATCCGCGAGATGGAGCCAGAGGCAACCAAGGCCCGCCTGACTTTGCCCCGACGCGCGTCGGGAATACGGATAGCAGGCATGATTCAAACTTTGGCAAAGCTCCTAACATCTCGTATCCGAGTGTAACAAAAACAACGAATGCAGCCAATCGGCGACACATCGGGATCGTTCACGTCCTTTTCTCGTTCGCGTCTGCGCCGGTGATGAGCCGCGCCGTCCGATTGCGCGTGAAGTAGTTCCACGCCCATTGGAATAGCACCAGAATACGATTTTCAAACTCGATTAAGTAGATAATATGAATGAATAGCCAAACCAGCCAGGCAATCAGGCCAGAGAAGGTGATCCAACCGAGGTCGGCCACAGCGGCGGCGCGGCCGATGGTGGCCATGCTGCCACGATCATGGTAGTGGAATGGCGCAGATGGGGCGCCGCGCAGGCGCCGCTGGATCAGGTCGGCGGCATAGCGGCCTTGCTGCATAGCCACCGGGGCCAGGCCCGGCAGTGGTTTGCCGCCCTGATATGGATAATTCGCCATGTCACCTAGGACGAACACTTCGGGATGTCCCGGCAGCGTCAGGTCCGGCTGCACGATGATGCGTCCCGCACGATCCAACTCGGCGCCGCTGGCCTGCGCTAACGCCTTGGCCAACGGCGATGCCTCAACGCCCGCCGCCCACAACACCGTATGAGCGCGAATGGTTTCCGTCTGATCGCCGCAGCGAATCGTCACCTGGCCGGCTTGCACGTCCGTCACTCGCGTGTTGGTGCGCACGGTGACGCCCAGACGCTGGAGCGCCTGGACCGCTTTGGCTGATAGCTTCGGCGGATAAGTACTCAAAATGCGATCGAGTCCTTCGAGGAGGATAATGCGCGCCTGGGCTGGATCGATGGAGCGGAAGTTGCCGCGCAATGTGGCATGTGCTACCTCGCCGATGGCGCCGGCCAATTCCACTCCGGTCGGACCGCCGCCGACGATGACGAATGTCATCAGCGCTCGGCATTCTTCCGGATCCGTGCAGCGCTCGGCCAGCTCGAACGCCAAGAGGATACGGCGGCGAATGATCGTGGCATCCTCGATGGATTTGAGTCCCGGCGCGAATTGTTCCCATTCGGGATGGCCAAAGTAGTGATGCCGTGAACCGGCGGCGACGATCAGCGAATCGTATGGCTCCGTGCCGTCTTTGAGAATCACCAGGCGGCGCTCCAGATCGAAGTTGATCACCTCGCCGAGCAGGACACGCGTGTTCCTCTGACGTTTGAGGACAGCGCGGAGCGGTGCGGCGATGTTGGCCGGCGACAGGCCGCCGGTCGCTACCTGATAAAGCAGCGGCTGAAACAAGTGGAAATTACGGTGATCGATCAACGTCACCTGTACATCAGCCTTGGCTAACGCCTGGGCCGCATACAGACCGCCAAAACCGCCGCCCACAATCACCACGCGATGCCGTGAAGCCATGACTTTCCTCTACGGGCAGTTCCTTACGCTCTCACGATAGTATACAATCCTATGCGAGAAATCCGCGGTCGGACTCGGAAGAGGCGATGCGGGGTGGAAGCGACGCGGATACGGGAGGGACAAACGATGGACACAACGGTTGTGCTCGTGATCCTTGGCGTGGCGGCCGGCCTCGTGGTCGGCGGCGTTCTATGGTGGCGAAGGCGGTCCAGGGAGGATGAGTCGTTTTATCATTTCCGCTGCCCGAAATGCAAGCGGCGGCTGCGCTATCTATCGCGGCAGGTCGGCCACAAGGGCCGATGCTCCAATTGCAGTGGCGACGTTGTCTTTCCGCCGATCTCGCAATCGATCGATTGATTCCGCAGCCCTGACGAGTCGGAAGCGTAAGCAGCGGCGGATGGGGCCGTCGCTTACACTTCCGACTCATTCACTCGCCGCACACTTCTTCGAGAACGTCCTCGGCGACATAGACGGGTACGTTGGCAGTGACGGCCAAGGCGATGGCGTCGCTAGGCCGACAATCCACTTCGATCATCTCACCGTTTTGGCGGATGCGTAGCTTGGCGTAGTAGGTGTGGTCGCGCAGTTCGCTGATGTAGACATCGCGCAGCTCACCGCCCATGTTCTCGATGACACTGACGACGAGATCATGGGTGAGCGGGCGGGGCGAGGGCAGACGCTTGACACGGCGGTCGATGCTGGTGGCCTCGAAAATGCCAATCATTATGGAGAAGCTGCGCTCGCCGTCCACTTCTTTCAGCATGATGACCTGCTGTTCGTGGATCTCACTAATGATGATACGCTTCAACTCCATCTGGACCGGCACGGCAGCCTCTCTTTCATGTGACTTGTTAGCTGGTTAGGTGGTTGGGTAGTTCGTGGTTAACCCCCTAACCACCCAACGTGTGCATTATAATGGGAGGCGGCAAAAACGGTCAAGGAAGAGGCGAAGGATCGAAAGCTCAAGACCCGATCGGACGTTGGCGGCAAGTATCCAGCGTCCACACTTGGTGGCAGCGGGGACCGCAGCGATGGAAGACAAGGTATTGATTTATCGTTTCGTGAAACACCAAGTCTCTTCTGTTCTCGGACGATGGTGGCTCGGAACTCTCCGCGCGGAGGCGAAATTCGCTGGGCCAGGGACCACCGGCATCGAGGAAATCGCGCCACAGCTGGACGCCGAGGTTGCGGCCGGCCACGCCGGTGACGCGCCACTGGCGCAGCCCAAACCAGCAGGCATGGCCGTGGACCAGGTCGCCAACGCCGTAGAGGATTTGTCCATCACTCAGCGCCTGGTAGCCAAGAGTGTATCCCCGCAGCCAGCCCAGAAAAGCCAACGATGGCAACAAACCCGGCCCCGCACAGGAAGGCTTGCGCGCTGTCCAGTCGGCCCAGGGGGCAGTTACCGACGCCAGAGCATCAGCAGGCGGTAGTCCGGAAGAGATCGGTGAAGGCTCGTGTCGTTCTTCTGTTTCGCCGCGCAGGGGCATGAAATACGCCGGTCGTGTCAGTCGACCTTCAAAAACCCCCTCGCGGCAAGTGCCGCACACCAGATAAGCCAGTCCCGGCGCCAGATCAAGAGGCGCCAACAACAAACCGCCCTCGGCCAGCTGTTCTAGCCAGGCCGGCTCCAGGTCGAGAGCGGCGGCCGTGACAAGGATGCGATCGAACGGTGCTCGCTCTGGACAGCCGAGTCGGCCATCGCCGTGCCGTAGCTCCACCCGGCGCTCCGGGAAAGCACGCAGATGCTCCGCTGCCTCGGCCAACACCCGGCGATCAATCTCTACCGAGACGACCTGGCCGGCCACGTACGCCAGCAAGGCCGCATTGTAGCCAGTGCCGGCGCCAATCTCCAGCACTCTTAAGCCGGGCTTCAGCCGCAGGTCTTCCAGCATCTCGGCCATAAGCGACGGTTGACTCGACGAGCTGATCGGCATTGGGAGTTGTCCCGGCGCCGGATCGCTCAGGCGCGTCGTCAGAGCGCGATCCGCATAGAGCAGGCGCAACTCGTGCCGGCCGGGTGCCTGGGTGTTGATCTCGCGCCAACCGTGTTGCCGGGAGTAGTGCCAGACGCGCGGGAGGAAGCGATGCCGCGGCGTGGCCCGAAACGCTGCAATCAACGGCTGCGACCACAACATGCCCCGCGCAATCAACTGATCGACCAGGCGCTGATTGGCTCGATCGCCGGCTGTATCCATGATGCCTCCCACGCACCGAGAGCGCCCGCGCCGGTCCTGCCGATCCTGTGGAGGTAGTGCCGGCGCTTATGCGCTTTTCGCCGCGAAATGTGCTTGACGAGATCCAAACCAGCTTATACTGATGATAGAACGAAAGACCTTTAGACACAAGGATTTTCGTGGTATCATCACCAAGAATTGCAGCGCCGCTCGCGGTTGAGCGCTCAGCTGAGAGACGAGCCGGAAGTGTAAACGACGGGACGTGCTGTCGCTTACGCTTCCGGCTCGTCAAACTATACTACACGAGTGCCTCTGTTCCGGTTGCCCCAATCCCCTCTATCCTTGGGAGACTTTATCGATGCCGAAAGGCGCTGAACAGGAATTACTGAACAAGTGGAAGATCGCGGATGCTATCGAGATGTACGGCATCCGCAATTGGGGAAAAGGCTACTTCAGCATCAACAAGGCGGGACACGTCACTGTCCAGCCCAACAAAGATCCCGACGAATCGATCGACCTGAAAGAGTTGATCGATCAATTGCAAGCGCGGGGCATTCAGCTACCGATCCTCTTGCGCTTCACCGACATCCTCCGCCATCGCGTCGGTGAGATTCACGAGGCGTTTCAGCACGCTATGAAGGAATTCGAATTCCACGGCGGCTATTGCTGCGTCTATCCCATCAAGGTCAATCAGCAACGGCACGTCGTCGAAGAGATCCTCGATTTCGGCAGGCCGTTCCATTTCGGCCTGGAAGCCGGCTCCAAGCCGGAGCTGTTGGCCGTCTTGGCGCTGACCAACGGCCTGGACACGCCGATCATCTGCAACGGCTTCAAGGATGATGAATTCATCCGCATGACCATGCTGGCCCGCAAGATCGGCAAGCAAATCATTCCGGTGGTCGAAAAATTTACCGAACTGGAAACGATTTGCCGACACGCCGAGGAACTGCAAGTTCGGCCAGCCATCGGCGTGCGCGTCAAACTGGCCTCACGAGGAGCCGGCCGTTGGCGCTCCAGCGCCGGCTACCGCTCCAAGTTTGGCCTGACTCTGACTGAAGTGCTGGAAGCGGTTGAGTACCTCAAGCAACGCGACATGGCTGACTGTTTGCAGCTGGTTCACTTCCATCTCGGCAGCCAGATCACCAACATTCGCTACATCAAGGGTGCTCTGACCGAAGCCGCCCGTGTCTATGCCGAGCTGCACCGCATTGGCGCCGGCGTCCGTTTCCTCGATGTGGGCGGCGGACTCGGCATCGACTACGACGGCTCGCAGACCGATTTCGAGTCGTCGGTCAACTACACGCTCCAGGAGTACGCCAACGACGTGGTTTTCCGCGTCAAGAGCGTGTGTGATGAGGCCGGCGTGCCGCATCCAACCATCGTTTCCGAATCGGGCCGGGCCGTCGTCGCCTATCACAGCCTGCTTATCTTCGACGTGCTGGGCGTATCTCACTTCGACCGTTACGAGGTGCCGCCGGAAGTGCCCAGTGACGCGCCGCAGCAGGTCAATGACCTCTTTTGTATCTATCGCGATCTCAAAAAGAAGAATATCTTGGAGAGCTATCACGACGCCGTGCAGGCGGTGGATGAAACGCTCAATATGTTTAACCTCGGTGCTCTCGATATCGAAATGCGTGCCCTGTCGGAGCGCCTGTTCTGGGCCGTGTGCAGCAAGCTGCTGAAGATCGTCCGCGAGATGGAGTACGTTCCCGAAGAGCTGCAAGGTCTGGAAGCCTTATTGTCGGACACCTATTTCTGCAATTTCTCCATCTTTCAGTCGATGCCGGATAGCTGGGCGATCAATCAGCTTTTTCCGATCATGCCGATTCACCGTCTCAACGAAATGCCCTGCCGCCGCGCCGTCCTTGGCGACATTACCTGCGACTCAGACGGCAAGATCGATCAATTCATCGACTTGCGCGACGTGCGCAACACGCTGCAATTGCACCCCTTCAACGGCGAACCGTATTATCTGGGGGCGTTCTTGTTGGGTGCCTATCAGGAGATCCTCGGTGATCTGCACAACCTGTTCGGCGACACCAATGCCGTCCATGTTAGTCTCGATGACGGCGAGGTGAACGTCGATACAGTCATCAAAGGCGATACAGTGCGTGAGGTGCTGGCTTACGTGCAATATTCCGCCGATGAATTGACGGCCCGGCTGCGCAAAGATGTCGAACGCGCTGTGCGTAGCGGCAAGATATCGCTGACGGAATCGCGGCAGTTATTGCGCTTTTATGAATCGGGGATGGAAGGGTATACTTACTTGGAAGAGCCGTGATCGTGGTTTGCGGCTCTGCGATTTCCACGGCAAATGGAGAGGTAGCACGATGACCGTTACAATTGCACCTGCTCCCAAAGTGCAATTCCATCAGGGATTGCCCAATGACTTTCGGAGGACCAGCCGCGTGTACGCCGTTGCATTCAATATGGACATCGAGGCGTTGCGAGTCAACTTCGGCGACCCATATAACAACGCTTATCTCGAAATCCGGCGCGTACTCCAGCGGCATGGTTTCGCCTGACAGCAAGGCAGCGTATACTTCGGTGGTGCTGAGGTGACCGCCGTGACCTGCGTGCTGGCGGCGCAAGATCTGGCACGTTCGCTGCCGTGGTTCGCCGCATCGGTTCGTGACATTCGCATGTTGCGGATTGAGGAGCTGAACGATCTGATGCCAGCAGTGCAACAAGCCAGCGGGCAAGAGTGACGGCGAAAGAGACCAGAGAAGGATGAGGAACACTGGGAAGTTGTCGAGTTTCCTCTTCAAGGGCGGCTTTTCCTATCACTCTTGCGGCTGTGATGGACCAGGATACCGTCCTTCGCGCTGGCGCGAAGTCGAGTCGTTCTTGGAGGGCCATCAGTGCCTCTCGGAAGGGCAGCGATTGCTTGCAAAAATCGAGGCAAAGGCACATTCGCGGTAAAGAGGCCATCATGCCTGTCAAAGCACGCGATATCCATGCCCAAAGCCTGGCCACTTCTTCGGCCTTGTCGGAGTATTACGTGCCCAATCTCATCACGCCCTTGCAGGTGATCCGCGTCCTCAACGCGGCGAAAGTGCGTTTCATGCTCTTGGGAGCACACGGCCTAAGTGGTTGGATGGGCAAACCGCGTGCTACCGAAGACGTGGATGTTCTCGTCGGAACGCGCGGCCATAAGAAGGCGGTGCGGACCTTGCTGACGGCGTTTCCGCATCTGCAAGCGGAAGATAACCTGGCGGTAACGCGGCTGCGCGATCCGGAGACCGGAACCATTGTTATTGACGTGATGAAAGCGAACCAACCGCTCTACCTCGATGCCCTCAAGCATACGCACACCGTCGAATCGGGTGGCCAACGATACCAAGTCCCCTCACTGGAGCTGGCACTGGCGACGAAGTTTGCCGCCATGATTAGCCTGACTCGGACCGAGAAGGATAAGTTCCAGGATGCCCACGATTTCATGTACATTCTCGACACAAATCCCGACATCGACCTGGTGAAACTGCACGCCCTCGGTCAGCTCGTTCACAACGGCGGCGGCGATGAGATCGTCGAAAAAGTGCGGCAAGTGTGGGCCGGCGAGAGATTGGTCCTCTAATCGAGCATCTCGATCTCTCGCCGCGTTTTCATCTCTTTCTCATTTTGTTGTTTTTTCGTTTTTTTCATGGCGATTCTGCTTGACTTGTGGCTAGCGCGTCTGTGAAATCGGAGCGTGGCGACAAGTTCCGCATCTTCGTTCGGAGGAAATAAGTCATGAATGTGTCGAAACGGACGTGGTTCAGTGCATTGACCCTCGCTTTGGCGATCATCTGGTTGATCCCTGGGCTCCGGGCCGAGGACAAGAAAGCGGGCGGCAGTGTGACGGGGACGTGGAAGTCCACCTTCACCACCAATGATGGACGAACCATCGAAACCACCTACAAACTCAAACAGGAAGGAGAAAAACTGACCGGCACGGTCCAGAGAGGCGAAGGTCCAGAACGAAAGATCGAACAGGGCAAAGTCAAAGACGGAAAAGTATCATTCCAGTACTCGGTCGAACGAGACGGCAACACGTTTACTGTCAAGTACGAGGGCGAGCTAAACGGCGACACCATCAAAGGCAAAGTCGGCGTTGGCGACCGCTCGTTCGATTGGGAAGCGAAACGACAAAAAGAGAAGTAATTTCTTGGGCAGGCCCGCAGCGCGGGTGCTGCGGGCCTGTCGTTTGTTCTTCATCTCTTCTCTTGGCACTTCTTTTGCCAATACTTGGACTGAATGGGGCTTGGCGCGACGCGCGAGCCGGGAGTATGTCGTGAGGATGCGTGAAGCGATGCACTATTTGCCGGATCGATTGCCGTCCCGTATCGTCATTGAGAGCGTAGAGCCGGAAATTGACGGTGGACGCTTTCCCATCAAGCGCACCCTCGGCGAGGAAGTGGTCGTCAGTGCTGACATTTATGCCGACGGCCACGATGCGCTGACCGCAGTCTTGCGTTATCGCTATGCTGCGGAAAAAGAATGGAAAGAAGCGCCGATGGCGGCGGGCGTCAACGACCGCTGGACGGGCCGCTTCGCCGTGACGGCGCTGGGCGTCTACGAGTATACGTTGCAAGCCTGGGTCGATCGCTTCGCCTCGTGGCGGCGCGATCTGGCCAAGAAAGTGGAGGCACATCAGGACGTGGCCAGCGAACTGCTGGAGGGCGCCGAACTGATAATACAAGCGAGCAAAGGGGCGCGGGCCGAGGACAGCGAATGGCTGCGCTGGTGGGCCGAATCCATCACCAAAGGCAATGACACGGCGGCGCGTATCAACGCCGCCCTCGACCCGGTCTTGTCCACAATCATGTCACGCTATGCCGACCGCGGCAGTGGCACAACTTATCCGCACATCCTCCGTGTCATCGTTGATCGAGAGCGCGCTCGCTTCAGTGCCTGGTACGAGATGTTCCCACGTTCCTGTGCGGATGAACCCGGACGGCACGGTACTTTCCGGGATGTTGAGAAACGTCTGCCCTATGTCCGCGACATGGGCTTTGATGTTCTGTATCTGCCGCCCATTCATCCGATTGGCCGCAGCTTTCGCAAAGGACCAAACAATAGTTTGACAGCTGGACCGGACGACCCTGGCAGTCCCTGGGGCATTGGTGCCGCCGAGGGCGGGCATACGGCTATCCATCCGCAGCTGGGAACACTGGCCGATTTTGTGCATCTGGTGGCCGCGGCACGCGAACACGGCCTGGAGATGGCCCTCGACATAGCTTTTCAGTGTTCGCCCGATCATCCCTGGGTGCGCGAACATCCCGAATGGTTCCGCCATCGCCCCGACGGCACCATCAAATATGCCGAAAACCCACCCAAGAAGTATCAGGATATTTATCCTCTTGATTTCGAGTGTGCCGATTGGCAAGCGCTATGGCAAGCTCTCCTTGAGGTCCTGCTTTTTTGGTGCGAGCATGGCGTGCGCATTTTCCGCGTGGACAATCCGCACACCAAGCCATTTCGCTTTTGGGAATGGCTACTTGCCGAGGTTCAGTTGCGCTATCCGGATACTATCTTCCTCAGCGAGGCGTTCACTCGGCCCAAGGTGATGCGCCATCTCGCCAAGCTCGGTTTTTCGCAGTCGTACACCTACTTTACCTGGCGCAACACCAAGCACGAGTTGACCGAGTATTTCACGGAGTTGACGCAAACGGCAGTGCGCGAGTACATGCGGCCTAATCTATTCGCCAACACGCCGGACATTCTTTCGGAATATCTGCAATACGGCGGCCGCCCTGCCTTCTTCATTCGCCTGGTGTTGGCGGCTACACTGGGAGCGAGCTACGGCATCTACGGCCCACCTTTTGAGACGTGCCAGCATCAGGCGGTCCGGCCTGGCAGCGAGGAATACCTTGACTCTGAAAAGTATCAAATTCGCCATTGGGACTGGGAGTGGCCTAACGTCTTTCGCGAGTTCATCGCCCGCATCAATGCCATTCGCCGCGACAATCCGGCCCTGCACGCCAACGATCGCCTGCGCTTCTATCAGACCGACAATGAACAGATCATCTTTTACGGCAAATCCACGCCGGATTTGTCGAATGTGATCCTCGTGGTGGTCAATCTTGACCCGCATCATGTGCAGTCCGGCTGGGTGCGCGTGCCACTTCATGAGCTGGGATTGCGAGCAGACGAGCCGTATCAGGTCCACGACCTCTTGACCGAGGCGCGTTATCTGTGGAACGGCGAATGGAATTTCGTGCGTCTCGATCCTAACGCCGCCGTCGCCCATGTTCTCCGCTTGCGCAAACGCGTACGGACAGAGAAAGATTTTGACTATTTCTATTGATAATGGAGAATATTGCCATGATCCCAACCGTGAATGTGACGGGCGGCTGGGAGACGATTATGGAAGGAACGGCCCGAGAGGAGTTGGAGCGCACGGTGCTACCGGGATTTTTGCGGATGCAGCGCTGGTTCGGCGGCAAAGGACAGCGTATTGAGTCGGTGCGCTTCGTGGACTGGGGTAGCCTTCCGCCCAGGGAAAAGTGCGTTTTTGCGCTTCTTCTAGAAGTGCGTTTTGTTGGCGGCAAAAGCGATCGGTATTTCCTGCCTCTTGGTGTGAGCAGGGGGGCGAACGCTATAGAGATAGAACAATCGCAGCAAGCATGGCAGATCGCGCGCTTGACTGGAGTTGAAGGCGAAGCATTGCTGCACGATGTTCTGGCCGATGAGGACGCTTGCATGTCGTTGGTTACGGCCATCGGTACCGAGTGCGAATTCTCCCTGCGCTGCGGTCGGATTCGTGCCTTTCCGACAGCAGCGTTTGCATCGCTGGTTGGCGAAGA
>Ga0070737_10002184_pt1 | contig 24331 bp, 17 predicted proteins | sample Coa_R1_10_FD_66438 | JGI IMG/M metagenome (GOLD analysis project Ga0070737, IMG submission 66438) | Surface soil microbial communities from Centralia Pennsylvania, which are recovering from an underground coalmine fire - Coalmine... | ecosystem: Environmental > Terrestrial > Soil > Unclassified...
CGCATCGAGCAGCAGGGGCACGTCTCAAGATCGTCATCCTCAGTAAGGATGCCGATTTCGATGAGTTTTGTGATATTCAGCCACGCTGAAGCGATGCAATCCTCCCATTCTGCCTTGAAGAAGCAGATAAACAGGTGTTGGCGTCATACCGTTCCTCCCTTGCTTGCCCTGCGAGCAGGCATTGTTATTTGTCGTCAATTTCTGCCAGGGCAGCAAACGGCGTACCTTCGACGTATTCCAAAAACGCGCCGCCGCCGGTGGAAACGTGCGTCATCTTGTCGGCCAGGCCGAACTCTTCGACCGCCTCGGCCGTCTCGCCGCCGCCGACGATGGTGATGCCCTTCGACTCCGCCAGGACGCGGGCGATTTCGCGAGTGCCTTTGCTGTACGGCTCATCCTCGAATTTGCCGAGCGGGCCGTTCCACACCACAAGCGCTGCGGATTGGATTGCTTCACTGTAGGCAGCGATCGTCTTGGGACCGATGTCCACGCCGACGGCGTCAGCAGGAATGTCCCCCTCGACGATGCGGGCCGTTTGCGGAGCATCGATCTTGGTGACGACGAGATGATCGACCGGCAGCTCAATCTTGCCTTTGCCCAATTCTAGCAACTCACGGGCCAAATCGAGCTTATCGGCTTCCAGGCGTGAAGCGCCGACGTTGTGGCCCAGCGCCTTCATAAAGGTGTACGTCATGGCGCCACCGATGAGGACGCGATCGACGCGCGCCACCAGTGCTTTGATGAAGCCGATCTTGTCCGATACCTTGCCGCCGCCCAGGATGCCAACGAACGGTCGCGGCGGTTTAGACAATAAGCGATCCAGAATATCCAGTTCCTTGGCGACGAGTGCGCCGACGACGCGCGGCTTGCCTTTCATGGCGGCGGGCACGGCAACCATTGAAGCGTCCTTGCGATGGCAAGTACCGAAGGCATCATTGACGTACACGTCGCCAAGTTGCGCCAACTCCGCAGCAAAGGCGGCATCGCCGCTCTGCTCGCCCGGATGAAAACGCAGGTTCTCCAGCACCAACACTCCACCGGGCTTTAGCTGATGGGCTGCCGCCTTCACTGTAGGGCTGATGACCTCATCGGCCTTGAGTATGGATCGGCCCAGCAACTCGCCCAGACGGGCGGCGATGCGGTCCATGCGTAAAGGCGCATCTTTCTGAGGATCGCCTTTGGGCCGGCCGAGATGGCTCATGACAATGGCCGCAGCGCCGGCATCGAGGATTTTGCGCAGCGTCGGCAACGCGGCGCGGATGCGGCGGTCGTTGGTGATGTTGCCGGCGGCGTCGAGCGGCACGTTGAAATCGACCCGCACCAGCACCTTCTTGCCGCGCAGGTCGGTCAGATCGTCGAGTGTTTTCTTGGCCATAGCACCCTCCCAAAATAATTTCACCACGGAGGACACGGATGACAGAGATAAAAATCCGAGGAATCGCCCAGGCGCCACTCTCTGAATTCTTCTTTACTATTTCTTTTGTTCTGTTCTTGGCGTTCTTTGGCAGTTCCTCGGATTTTTATCTCTGTCATCCGTGTCCTCCGTGGTGAATTGTTTAGCCTTTGCTAATCATATAGCACAGCAGATCGACGCAACGATTGGAGTAACCCCATTCATTGTCATACCAGCTAATCAGCTTGAAAAAGCGATTGTTCAGTTCGATGCCGCTACCGGCGTCGAAGATGCTCGAATGCTTGTCATGGATGAAATCGCTGGAGACAACCTCATCTTCGGTATAAGCGAGGATGTTCTTAAGGTATGTCTCGCTGGCCTTCTTCATGGCGGCGCAGATCTCTTTGTAGCTGGTTGGGTTGACGGTGCGGACAGTCAGATCGACAACGGAAGAGGTCGGCGTCGGTACGCGGAAGGCCATGCCGGTCAGCTTGCCTTTGACCTCCGGGATGGCCAGGCCGACCGCCTTGGCGGCGCCCGTGGTCGAAGGGATAATGTTGATTGACGCGGCCCGGCCACCCTTCCAATCCTTGCGCGACGGGCCGTCCACCGTCTTCTGCGTGGCGGTGAAGCTATGCACCGTCGTCATCAAACCCTCCTCGATGCCGAAACCCTCCTTGAGCAGAACGTGAACGATCGGCGCCAGACAGTTGGTCGTGCAGCTGGCGTTGGAAACGATGTTATGTTTGGCGGCGTCGTATTTATCGTTATTGACGCCCATGACCAAGGTGATGTCCTCGCCCTTGGCCGGTGCGGAGATGATGACCTTGCGGGCGCCAGCTTCCAGATGGCCCCGGGCCTTGGCTGCCTCGGTGAACAGGCCGGTCGATTCGATGACGTATTCGACGCCGAGCTGTTTCCAAGGCAGAGCGGCCGGCCCTTCCTTGACGGCGAGGCACTTGATCTTGTGATCGTTGACGATCAGCAGATCCTCCTCAGCCACCGACGGCGACGATTTGGCGCTGGCGACGCTGCCGCCGAATCGGCCCTGCGTGGAATCGTACTTGAGCAGATAGGCGAGATTATCGGCGGGGACGATATCATTGACGGCTACTACGTCCAGTTCTTTGCCGAGAAGTCCCTGCTCCACCAGGGCGCGGAATACCAGCCGCCCAATGCGCCCGAAACCGTTGATGCCGACTTTTACCATCGAAAAATCTCCTTCCACGCTCAATGAAGGCCCCTTACGGCCGCTTTTCATTTACTTTCCTATATAACGTATGACTGGAAGTGCAACTGTCGAGAGTCTCAGAAGCGGAGGACATCATGGCGGAGACGATTCGCGTGGCAGTGACGGGGGCGGCGGGACAGGTGGCCTATGCCATGCTGGGCCGGCTTGCTTCCGGCGAAGTATTCGGGCACGACAAGAAAATCATCCTGCAACTCTTGGAGATTCCGCAAGCGTTGCCGGCGCTGGAAGGCGTGGCGATGGAATTGGACGATTGCTCTTTTCCCACCCTGCACGAAATCATTTGCACCGACGATCCAAACAAAGCGTTTGCCGGTTGCAACTGGGCGCTTCTGGTCGGCTCGTTCCCACGCAAGCAGGGCATGGAGCGCAAGGAACTCCTGGGCATCAACGGCAAAATCTTCGTTGGCCAAGGCAAAGCGCTGGCTGCCCACGCTGCCCCAGACGTGCGCATCCTGGTCGTTGGCAATCCGTGCAACACGAATTGCCTGGTCGGCTACCACAATGGCAAAGAGATCCCCGCCGAGCGTTGGACGGCCATGACGCGCCTCGATCACAATCGTGCCCGCACGGCCTTGGCCAAGAAAGCCGGCGTTGCCAATGCGGACGTAAAGCAGGTGACTATCTGGGGCAATCACAGCAATACGCAGTATCCCGATTTCACCAATGCCAAGATCAAAGGCCGGCCGGCCACAGAGGTCATTACGGATCGTTCCTGGCTGGAAAACACGTTTGTGCCGATGATCCAGCAGCGCGGGGCGGCGGTCATCAAGGCGCGCGGCGCCAGCTCGGCGTTATCGGCGGCCAACGGAGCGCTCGACCACCTCAAGAGCCTCTTGACGCCGACGCCGCCCGACGATTGGTTCAGCGCCGCCGTGATCTCGAAGGGCGAGTATGGCGTGCCGCCAGGGTTAGTGTTCAGCTACCCATGCCGGAGCGACGGCAAGGGCAACCTCAGCGTCGTGGAAGGCATCAAGCTCGATGCTTTTGGCCAGCAGAAGTTTCAAATAACGCTGCAAGAATTGCAGGAAGAGCAAGCGGCGGTGCGGGAATTGCTGGGGTGAAAGAATAAGGAACCGCCAAGGCGCCCTTGGCGGTTCCTTATTTTATCTCTTATCGATCGCCGACGTATTGCTCGGTGTAGATGCTCTGGAAATGGGTATTGCCGCTTTCGATTTTTGCGTCTCTGTCGATCCGTAAAGTCGCTTTTTGTAATCGGCCTGCCTCCAGATCAAACACAATCTCGCCTTCGGGCTGCATCTGCCACAACGGCACCTGATCTTCCTGGGCGGCCGGTGTGCCCTTCACTTCCGTAGTCAGTGCCACCGTGGCCAGATTGCCGGAGACATCCTTGCAGACGTAGCGCTGCACGGCGGCATATTTTTCGTCGCCAGTGCCTAAGGGCGGTTCCAGGACGATTTGATAGGCGCGCTCCCAGCTCAGGCCCGGCTTGAGCGCCTCGGCCGGCAGAAGCAGCTTGAATGCCGGATCGCTCTCGTACTTGGCCGCCGAATAACCCGGCCGCGCTTCTTTGACTTCCAGTACTTTCCCTTGACCATCGATGCGCACCACGACCAGCGGTTGACCGACGTAGTTTTCATACTGCTTGCGCAGCTCCGGCGTGCTCTGATCGAGATGAGCTGAGTTAAACACCAACGGCTCGCCCGATGGCGGTGTCGTCTCAAAAAACAGCGCTTGCAGCGACATTTGCAGTGTGGCCACACCGGTACCATCGACATCCAGCACCTGCCAGCGCTTGATCGACTGCACACGTGTCTTGGTCTCGCTCGTGCTCTCGCCCGTGACGTAGGAAGCGACCGTGTTATGTTCGGTGCGATAAACCAGCACTTGTCCGGTTTGCCAACGGAAGCGCGGCGTCTGCCCGACCGCCAGCGAGGCCATCACCAACACGCCGCAGCAGGCCGCCGTTATTTGGCGAATCATCGGATTCCCTCCCTGTCTCCATTCGGAGGCGTAAGCCTCCCGCTCTGCGCAGTGCGCCACATCCGGTCTCCGGGGCGGTGCGCGCCTATAGCAAAGGGCGGATAAGGAAACCAGATCAACTTTCAGACCCCGCCTCGCCCTCGATGACATCGGCCGCATGGGCGAACTGGATGGCCTCATCGGTGCTGGTGGGATCGACTTCGCGGCAGCTGGCAGTCAGGCGTTCGCTCAGGTCGCGTAGGTCGGCTTGCCATTCGGCCGGCGTCGTGTCCGGCGGGCACACCTGGGCAAACTCGCCGCACAGCAAAATCAGACGCAGCAGATGACGAAAGATGATGCCCTCCTGTTTGACCAGATCGCGCGTCTGCACGTACAGATTGAAATTGCCGTTAAAACGTAGCAATTCGCCGGCCGCCCACACCGATTGCGTTGAAACATCCGTCACATAAGGATGCGTGGCTTCGAACAAGAGCTGCAATTTCTCGGCCAATGTTGGCGGCCGCTCTTCCTCTTTTTCCTCTTCTTCCTCTTCATCCTCGCTTTTCGGTACCGGCGCAAGGATGAGTCCGCGGCGGACCAATTCCGGATCGAGACGGTTCGTAGCCAACGGTCCCGGCGGCAGCTGGTCCGGCCGAGGTACGCGGACATAGCGCAGCAGCGGCCGCGGCATTTCCAGCACACTTTCCAAAGCCTGAATGCGCTCATTGCGATCGGCGCAACCGAGTTGCTCGACGAGGAACGCGCCGTACAAGGGATGCACACTGCGAAAGACGAGCAGCGTATCCAGCGCCGGCGTCGCCACGGCCCGGATGATTTGATAATCCGGCGGCACTTCCAAGGACGCTCCGGAAGCCTGGTTCCCCGGAGCGGGGGGCGTCAGCCCCTCGAGTGGCGGATCGAGCGTGACGAAACCGCGCTCGGCCAAGGTCCGCAGCATGCGATCCAGGGCTTTTTCGCTGGCCTTGATGCGTGCTTCGTCCATGAGCCGTTTGCGGAGGACAGTGCGTACACGCGCTACCTCCGGCGATAATTTCAACAGGTAGGCGAGCAGCCGCCACGGCATTGGGCCTTTGCTGTACAGTTTGCCTGGCGGCGCCGCCTGCAATTGCTGAAATTGCGATTCGCTCCAGTACACGGCATTCTCGCGGCGTGCAGGTTTCTTCTTTTTGAGAGCTTTTTTGGCCTTTATCAGCGCCGGATCGCGCGTGTCTTCCGGGATGGCGTCGTATTTTTCCTTCCAGCGGAGGAGGCGCACATCGTCTTCGTGAGCCAGGGCGAAGACGAAGCCGCGGTCGTCGAACTGCGGCCGGCCGGCGCGGCCGAAAATCTGATGCGCCGTACTGGCGTCGATGAGCTTCTCTTTGCCGCGCGGTCCCTTGACCAGGGACGTCAGCACCACCGAACGCGCCGGCAGATTGATGCCAGCCGCCAGTGTCTCGGTGCAGACAGCCACAGACAACAGCTTCTTCTCGAACAAATCTTCGACAACACGGCGATATTTCGGTAACAGTCCGGCATGATGCACGCCGACACCGCGGCGGAGCATCTGCTTGAGTTTGGGACCAACGCCCTTGGTCCAATCAAGTTTGTCCACTTCGTCGTTGAGCCGGCCGCGCACGCCGGGGGCGAGCAGATCCAGCCCTTTGAGCATCTCCGCCACGCTCCAACACTCCTCGCGGTTGAAGCAGAAAACCAGTGCCGGCGTCGTGCGGTTCTCGCCCGCCCCCTTGGCCATGTGGACCAGCTGAGCGCCAAGAAATTCATCCGGCACCCAACGAAAGGTCAATGGCACCTTGCGTTCCTTGCTCTCGACCAGTTCGAGTTTGCGTTGATGGCAGCGCTCCAGCCAGGCGAGAAACTCACGGGCGTTTCCCACCGTAGCGGAGAGCAAAAGGAGACGAATGTGCCTGGGCAAAAGCGCCAGGGCCAACTCCCAGACGATGCCACGCTCCGGGTCGGCGAAGTTGTGGAACTCGTCCATGACCACGGCCGAGACGCGCGTGAAATCAAACCCTTCGGGACCGAGTGGCACATCATCGGGCAGGTCCGGTTCACGATGAGCGTGGAGCAGGCGGTTAAGCAAGATCTCGGCAACGACAACAAGGATGCGGGCGTTGGGATTGACGCGGCGATTGCCGGTGACAAGCCCAACATCTTCCGCCTGAAAGCCCCAGCGCACAGCGGATGCCTGTATTTCCTGGAATTTCTGCTCTGTTAAAGCGATAAGAGGAGTCGTATAATAGGCTATAGAGCCGCTGTGCAGTGCCTCGAACAGGGCAGCCTGGGCGATGAGCGTTTTGCCGGTGCCAGTCGGAGCACAGACCAGCACGCCTTGCTCGGCGGTGAACCAGGCCAACAGCGCTTCTTCCTGCATGGGATATAGTGTGTACGGCAGCTGAGCAAGATAGCGTTCTGCCAATTCATCGCGCGTTGGCACACCGGTAACCATTCGGAATACGCCCTTCCCGTTCGGAGACCTTCATGGCGACAATCTGTCCCCGGGTTATGATAGGAAATGCTTGTCTCTTTCAGAATGAAGGAAAGGGAATGCAACTTTACGCGGACGAAGCCTTTCCTTTTCCTGTTGTTGAAGTGCTCCGTCATCGGCTGGTGGTGCATCTGAGTCATCCGGCCTCACCCGCCCTGATCGCTCTCTCTCAATTTTCTTCCGAAGTTCTCTTGCACTTCTCGTCGCGATGTCCTAGTGTACTGTATGTGTGTGACACAGGAGGGTGGGCAGAATCATGTGGTTCGACATCCATCCGAACTCGCCGGTTTCGATTTGCGAGCAGATCGTGGCCCAGGTCATTTTTAATGTGGCTTCGGGTGGTCTGGAAGTTGGCTCGCTGATTCCGAGCGTGCGCGAGTTGGGTGCGCGGCTGACGGTGCATCCAAACACCGTGGCCAAGGCTTATCAGGAATTGGAACGGATGGGTGTATTGACAGTACGGCGCGGCCGGGGCATGGAAGTGGCGCCCGACGCGCTCAAGCTATGTCAGGCCGAGCGGCGCAACCGTATCCGCCAACGCATCCGCGAAGCGCTGCACGAAGCGATTTCCAGCGGCTTGCCGCGCGACGAGGTACGCCGCCTCGTCGAGGAGGAGTTAGCCAATCACGGTAATGGCAGGAGGCGGGAACGACATCAAGAGTAGGCGAATGGCCGGCTGATGGGACCGATCAGCCTGGTAACGCCGGCCGTTCACCAAGAAGGGGACGAGCGCGATGGAAACCATCATCGCAACAGAGGGGTTGACCAAAAGTTTCCACGGCAAGGTTGTGGTTAATCGCCTCGATCTGGAAGTGCCCAAAGGAGCCATCTTCGCCCTGCTCGGCGATAACGGAGCGGGCAAATCTACAACCATTCGTATGCTCACCGGTCTGTTGGAGCCGGACGCCGGTCGAGCGTTCATCCTCGGCGAAGACTGCTGGGCGCGGGCCTTCGCCCTACGCCATCGCGTCGGCTATGTGCCGGAGAAGCCGCGTTTCTACGACTGGATGACCGTCCGCGAGATCGGTTGGTTTACCGCTGGCTTCCACAAGCCCGGTTTCTTCTATCGCTACGTTGGGCTGATCGATCGTTTCCGGCTCGACGCCTCGACCCGGCTGAAGGCCCTGTCCAAGGGTGGCTACGCCAAGGTCGGCCTGGCCCTGGCGCTGGCGGCCGACCCGGAAGTATTAATCCTCGATGAGCCGACGTCGGGGCTGGACTTGTTCATTCGCCGCGAATTTTTGGCCAGCATGGTTGAATTGGCCGGCACAGGACGGACCATCCTGATTTCCAGCCACGGCATTGCCGAGGTGGAGCGTGTGGCCAGCCATGCCGCCTTCATGGCCGAGGGCCGGCTGCTGTTGGCCGATTCCATCGAAGGGCTGCGCAAACGCCTGGTGCGCGTGCGGCTGCGCTTCGACAATGCACCGCCGCCGCCTGCCGCGCTCGGCACGGTCCTGGAACATGAAGTTTCTGGCCGGCTCTGGCAAGCGGTGCTGCAAGATCCGGACCCGGCCGCAATAAATGAGCTGCGCTGTTGCCGGGAGGACGTCTACGACGTGGAGGAAAGCCCGCTCAGCCTCGAAGAGATGTACACCGCCCTGCTAGCTCGCTTCCATCGCCCCAATCAACCGCGCGAGTCGAACAACGGGCAATCAGCCGGAAGCATTCGTGACGGAGCCGCATCCATCGCCAACACTTCCGGCTCGTCTTTCTTCGCTCCTCGCCCTTTTGAAGAGGAGGTTGAGCCCTCATGATACGCACCATGCTATGGAAAGAGTACCGCGAACATCGCCTCATCTGGCTGACGATGCTGGTGGTGAACTGCGGCGTGTTGGTCGGTCTCTCCGAGATGGATCAGATGCTCTTCTCGCCTCAGAGTGGGAGCAAGCTCATGATGCTCGGTCCCGTGGCGGCCCTGCTCGTTTGGGGCTATGGCATGGTTTGCGGGGCGATGCTGTTGGCCGGCGAACGCGAAGAAGGGACGCTGGCTTTTCTCGATACTTTGCCGGTGAGCCGCCTGCGACTATGGCTGGTCAAGGGACAGATCGGTCTACTCTTGCTGGTCGGGCAAATCGTCGCGCTGTGTGGTTGTCTGGCGGTCTTGCGCGCCACGGACGATCCTACCCTGATCGGTAGGGCCGATTCTTCTTTGTCTTTGTGGCCTTATGCGCTGGGGATGTTGGTTTTGGGACTGGTCGGCATGGCCTACGCCTTGTTCTTCTCGGCGCGGGGCGAAAACGTCCTGCACACGATCGGCTTGGCCCTCGTCGGTCAGATCATCGCCTGGATCACCGCAGGTTTCTCGGCCATTGCCTTCTCCATCCTCGTGCTAATCATCCTTAATTGGCTTGATATGAGACGAAACCCAGGACCAATCTTAGGGTCAATAGCCGAGGGGCCCATTATGGTCTACTCCGTCTTTTGCGGAATGACGTTGGCCGCGGCCGTCGGCTCGGCCCGCATTTTCAGCCGGGAGGACCGGCAGCGCCGTCCGGTAGCAGTGCGTCGGCTGCGTGCGCGGGCCAGCTTGGCGGCGAGTTGGTGGCGGATCGTGTGGCTGTGCTATCGGCAGATGTTCCGGCTGGCCCTGGGTGTGCTGGTCTTTTCGCTGTTCCTCGGCGTTCTGTTTCTGTTGATCGGGCCATTGCTATGGCCGGCGGCGACACTGTGTCTTGGCGTGTTGTGCGGGGTGACTGTTTTTTCCGACGAGCAAACCCTTGGCTCGTTCCGCTTCCTGGGCGACCAGCGCTTTCCGCTTGGCCGCATCTGGGTCATCAAGACTGGCCTGCGTTTCGTGCTCTTGCTGCTTGCTTCGTTTCTGATCCTTCTTCCGTCTCTCTTGGTGGCCGTCTACTACGGCATGACGGAGCGGCACGAACCGCCGCTCATCCGTGAGATGCCATACTTGGTGCTGCTGGCCGAAGTGGCCCCGTGGCCGACCTTCTTGCTAATGTGGCTGCTATACGGTTTTTGCGCGGGTCAGCTGTGTAGCCTGCTGAGCCGCAAGAGCATCGTGGCGGCCATGATTGCTTTCATGATCTCGGCACTGCTGGTAGTGGTCTGGCTGCCGTCGCTGGCGGGCATTGGTTTGCACTTCTGGCAAGTCGCCGGGCCGCCGCTGATCTTGTTGGCCGCGGCGGCGTTTCTGATGCCGGCGTGGACAGCAGATCGGCTGGCATCGTGGAAGACGTATCTTGGAATAAGCGGGGCGATGGCCGCATCGCTTGTGTGGGTGGCTTTCGGCATCTGGTATCGCGTGCTTGAGGTGCCCGACGTGCCGGAGCCGTTCGATGTGGCCGCCTACATGGCCAGCATACCGACGACGGACGAAAACAAGGCTGGCCAGCTCATCCGCCACGTCTGGGGGCATGTCGAAACAATGATGCAAAACTTCTACCGCACTCAGGACAATATGTCTCCGCGGTTGCTCTTGGATCACCAACTGAACCAGGTGTGGAAAAACGGTTGGCCGGAGGGAAAAGTAGAGTTGGGCGATTGGATGGACCGAGAATTCGCCCAAGATTGGTTCCAGGAGCTTGTTCCCTTGCCTGATCTGCCTCTTGGAGTTGTCATCGACCCGCATTTGCTGACCTTGCGTGCCTTGAACCGGAGAGAATTTAGCAAATGGGGTTACGCAAACGGTTTCAGTGCGCTTTTGGCTGCCCGCGGCTTGCAACAGCAGGCACGCGGCGATCCGGCCGTGTTCGTGGAACACATGCGGATCGCCCTGGCGCTGTCGTGCAATCTGCGGCATCATTCACCCCCGTTGGGGTCTTTCTTTTCGGGCCAGTCTGTTGCGCGGATCTGGCCGGCGGCGGTTGATCTGTGGCTAAAAAAACTCCGCGGGCGTCCGGATTTGCTGAGGCGCGCTTTGCAAACCCTGATCGACCATGAGGCGAAACTGCCCGATGAGCAAGAACAATTCCGGGCTGATTATCTCATCTTCCGGAACACCCTGGAGTCTTCGCCCGAGCAATTGCTGGAACAGGTGCCGCAAGATCCCTCCAAAGAAAGAAAGGAGGCACGGGAAGCTGAGTTGCGAACCGTTATCCTCTTGTGGCTGTTCCCTTGGGAACGAGAGCGCCATCAGCGCCTTCTGCGCCTGGCTTTCCGGGCCAACGACAAAGACGCCAGGAAAATCATCGATTGGGGCGGCCGCACCTTCGCCTCGATCGATTTCTTCATCACCGGAAGAGCGAGCAATCACTCCCTACGAGAGTTGGCCGGTCTCCGCGCTTGTCAACTCAAGATAGCGTTGCGGCTGTATGAGGAGGAGAACGGCGACTTGCCGGCTACTCTCGATGTGCTGGCGCCGCGTTATTTGAAGACGGTCCCGCGCGATCCGTTTACGAACAATTTGCAGCCGTTCCATTATCGCCGTTCGCAGGGTGAGTGGATCATCTGTCCAGAACCTCCTGAGCCGCCCGGCGGGCCAAGAATGGCCGATGTCCCCGACGGAGAAGCGTTGTTGATGCCCCATGCCGATGGAGCAGTACCGCCGCACGCCAAGGCTGCGCCGGACGCGGACAGGGCTGAGGGAGGCGCGGTCGTCTTAGAGGACCGAAACCTGCCACCGGGAGAAATTCCAGTCATGCCGAACGCGGAAGGGCCGGCGGGTCCGCCGCCGTTCCGAAAGGTGCCGCGTCTGTTCCGGGCAGTTCCTATGCGGGACCAAGAACTCGTGCCGATGCGATTCATTCCTCAAGGCCAAGGCATCCTCTGGTCGGTCGGCGAAGACGGCCAAGACGACGGCGGCAAAGAACAAGCCATCAACATGAATGCTTCGTTCTTGGGGCAAGACCTCATTTATCTCGTGCCGCTGTCACCCTAAGAAACAGGAGAGCAAGAGGAAGATTAAGAGCTATCGGACATAACCGCAGGGCGAGCTGCCCGCTTGCTCTATGGTTGTGTCCGCCAATCTTAAGGAAAGGGATTAAGGCAAGAGCGAGAGAAAGAGAGGATTTGTCACGTACACTTCCGCAGTACTGCATGGTCCTTCTCTGAATCTTGCTCTTGTTCTTAATCCGCTTCCTTAGAACACTGGCGGACACAACCGTAGAGCAAGCGGGCAGCGTGCCCCATTTCCGGCAAGCTGTCAACTCTTATCTTATGGCTGCTCTCGGTTTTTTCTGCAGGTCTTGGTAAAATCAGAACAAAGGACGGAACAGCGCGAACCTTCCTCTATTTACAATCGTCTATCGAACATTGGACAATTCACACCTGGCGATCGAGGAGAGACCGCATGGACAGGATGGATACGGCCGAATTCTCCCTCGTGCCGTCCCACCTCCCCGAAGCAACGAGCCGGAAGCGTAAGCGACGGACACCCTCTCCTGGTGGCAGCCGGGAGCTGCTTTCCCTGGCTGCTCCGCTGATCGTCAGCCAGAGCTTTATGACCGTGCAAGTGTTCGTGGACACGGTCTTATTATCCTGGTACGATCCGCGGGCGATGGCTGCGTCCTTCCCCGCCGTCATGTGGTTCTGGCTGCCTTTTGGTTTGCTCCAGGTCACTGCCGGCTATACTTCCACTTTCGTGGCTCAATATACCGGGGCTGGTCGGCCTCATCGGGTGGGACCGGCGGTGTGGCAGGGCATCTACTTCGCCGTATTTGCCGGCCTTCTGATGCTCCTTCTCGTCCCGGCAGCACCGTTCCTTATTGCTCTTGGCGGACACAGTCCGGCCTTGCAAGCGCTGGAGGTTGCCTACCTGCGCTGTCTGGCATTCGCTGCCCTGCCCATGCTGCTCATAGCGGCCATCAACGGCTTCTTTTCGGGGCGCGGCCAGACCTGGACTGTCCTGGGCATCGAGGCATTTGGAACAGCGGTGAACGTGGCACTGGCATTCCTTCTGATCTTCGGCAGGGCGGGTTTCGCCGCGAGAGGCATTGAGGGAGCGGGATGGGCGACCGTTATCGGATCAGGAGCGTCGGCCCTGCTGGCTACGGCGTTGCTGTTGCGCCGATCCTGCCGGGACCACTACGGCACAGCGTCAGGCTGGCGGCTGGAGCGCGAGCTGTTCGGCCGGCTGATGAAGTACGGCGGGCCAGCAGGAACGCAAGTGTTCCTCGATGTGTTGGTGTGGAATCTTTTCGTCCAGCTGATCGGCCGTCTTGGTGAAGCCGCGATGGGAGCGACCACTTTGACGGCGCGCCTGAACATGATTGCTTTCGTGCCGATGATGGGGCTGGGGCAAGCGATCTGTATCCTGGTCGGTCAACGGCTAGGGGCAGAGCGTCCCGACCTGGCCGAGAAGAGCGCATACGTCGGATTGAAATGGATGTTCGGCTACATGAGCGCCATCGCTGTGGTCTATCTGGCATGTCCCAATCTGTTCGTGTCGATTTTCGAGAGCGGCCGCGATGCGGAGGATTTCGCTGCGGTGGCGGCCCTGGTGCCGGGTCTGTTGGTGTGTGTGGCGATCTATTCGTTGGCAGACGCCGTGAACGTAACGTTCTCGTTCGCCCTGCGCGGGGCTGGCGATACGCGTTTCGTGACCGTGGCCACCTTCTGCCTGGCATGGCCGATCATGGTCCTGCCCACGTACCTGGTGGTGCGGGCCGGGGGAAGCGTGTACTGGACCTGGTGGTTTGCCACGGCGCACATCTTCACTATGGCCGGCTGCTTCTATCTGCGCTTCCGCGCGGGGAAGTGGAAATCCATGCGCGTCATTGAGCCGGAGATAGAAACATCGGCCTAAAAACCGCTGCCAACCTTGGGGGCCAGCGGCATCGCCTGGTACAATTGCAATAGCGAAGTGGAACAAAAGGCTAACAGAGCTGCAACCATACAGAGCCGTCCCTCCGGGAGCGATAAGCCCAACCACTCTCAGGGGGGCGGCTCAGATAGATAACTATGCAATCCAACGTGATTTTCACTTCCTTGCCGGGACCAACACGGAAACGTCAGCCGAGTCCCTACTGTTATCGGCTGACTTATCGCAATCCGCAGCCGCACGAACCGGGCTGTGTCCTGCTGTGGGAAGTGTGCGGCGGCCGGCAGGAGTATCAGATCGCCCTGGAGCGCGAGGCGACGGGAAAGCTGCGCTGGCACTGCACTTGCGCCGATGCCGTGTACCGCGGTGAGGACTCGCCGCATACCTGCAAGCACGTCCGCGGTTTGCAAGCATTGGGCCGATAGGGGGTCAAGGCGAGCGTCGAGCGATGTCCCAAAAGTGAACCGTACCGTTTGTCCCACCCGGCGACGAGGGTCCGGGCATCGGGAGAAAAGACTGCACTATAAATGCCCCAGGCATCCCCTTCATACGGCCAGCGCCGCTCGCCTCTTTCTCGGTCGATATAGAGTTAAAAGCCGACAAGCCTTCCGGCTGACACTCGTGTATAGTGAAGTACTTCACGACACCTTGGTCCGACTTGAGGATGACGGTCCGATGGCGCACACCGACACGAAACGCAAAGGGTCGGCGGCTCTCCGCAGAGTGGTCATCGCCGGTGTTGGGATTGGCATCGGCCTGGTTGTCGGCTGGCGCCAGGCGCAGTGGTCCCCCTCTTTACCTGTGCCGGCCGAACACGCCGACTTCGCCGCCGCGCTCCGGTCGGCCATCCGCGCCGGAGAGCATCAAAGAGTCGCAAATCTGCTGGCCCAGAGTGCCGACGTAGAAACACGCGACGAGACCGGTGAAACGCTGTTGATGCAAGCAGCAGTGAATGCCGATGCCGCGATGGTCCGGTTGCTGCTCGAATATGGCGCGGACCCGAACGCTCGTAGCCCTCAGGGCGACCCCGTGTTGCTGCGAGCCATCCACGATCGGGCCAAAGTCCGGCTCCTCCTCGACCGCGGTGCACGGGTGGAGGATCGAATCATCGTCAGTGCCGCCGGGTTGCCGGGTTCTCGGCCGACGCTCGAATTGTTGCTACGCGCTGGCGGGCGGCTTGATGTCGATGTAGGCGGATTCACGCCTCTCATGGCAGCTGCCTATTGCGGCGATCTGGAATGCGTGCAATTCCTGCTCCAGTGCGGTGCGCAGGTTAATGCCCGCACACCGGCCGGTCTCACCGCGCTGATCGAGGCAACGCTGTCGGGCAACGTCGCCATCGTCAAGGAGTTGTTGGCACGCGGCGCCGATCCGAATGCGTGGTATCAACTGGAGAAGCCCAAGGGCCCGTTCTTGACCCCGGTGCTCGCGGCTGCCAGTTTGGGCGACGCGGCGTGCCTGCGGCTGCTGCTGGAGCGCGGAGCGGATGTCCATGTTCAGGGCGGACCGTTCGATGCCAGTCCGCTGTTATGCGCAGCCACGACGGGCAGCGAGGAAACTGTTCGCCTCCTGCTCGCCTACGGGGCCAACCCTCAGGCCACTGATTGGGCCGGCCATGTACCCCTCGACTGGGCTCGCCGACGCGGAGAAACCGGCATCGTCGAGATGCTCCTTCGAAGCTCGAAAGCCGAAAGCCGAAAGCCGAAAGTCGAAAGCCGAAAGCCGAAAGCCGAAAGCTCCACGCGCAAGTCTCTCGCAGTGGACGCCGAAACAGTGGCTGCGGCCGTGAGACGTACCTTGCCGCTCTTGCAACCAAGCGGTATTGAGTTTACCCGGCGCAAGGGTTGTGTCTCCTGTCATCAGCAATCGCACGTGGCTGTCGTCACCAGCATGGCCCGCGCCCGCGGTTTTCCTGTGGATGAAAAACTGGCCGCGCAGGAACATAAGGATGTCATCGCCTTCTTTGCCGCCAAGCCAGAGATCCTTTTGGGGCTGGGACTCGACCCGCTGCTGGCACCGTGGACGCTCTGGAGCTGGGAGGCAGAAGGGCAAGCGCCCAGTCCGTTAAGCGATGCCCTGGTCCATTACCTGGTATTGCTCCAGACAGGGGATGGCAGTTGGAGAACGCCGGGATATCGCCCGCCGGCTGATGCCAGCCCCTTCACCTTCACAGCGCTGGCGCTGCGCAGCCTTCAAACCTATGCGCCGCCGGGACGTCGCGCGGAAATCCAGACACGGATCGATCGGGCGAAGAACTGGCTTCTGAAGGCAACCGCTGCCGAAACGGAAGACAAGGTCTGGCAACTGCTCGGACTGCACTGGTCAGCTGCCGGTGCGGAAGCGGTTCGAAAGGCAGCCGATCCGTTGCTTGGAGAGCAGCGTCCCGACGGCGGCTGGGGTCAGCTGACGAGCCTGCCCAGCGACGCCTACGCCACTGGCGAAGTGCTGTATGCTCTGCACGAGGCAGGCATCCTCACCCCGAGCCAGCCAGCGTATCAACGCGGCCTCGCGTTTCTGTTGCAGACACAATGGCCCGATGGCTCCTGGTTTGTGCCGACGCGGAGTTTTCCCGTTATTCCATACTTCAGCTGCGGCTTCCCGCACGGCCGAGCGCAGTTTATCTCTACATCGGCCACTTGCTGGGCGACGATGGCGTTGCTGCTGAGCGTGCCCGGCAGTGAGGACGTGCCTGGATACAAGCGCTCAAAATGAACGTCTGGTCCGGCAGATGGACCAGGGAATTTAGAACGGTTGCTCCGGCAGCACATAGCCATCGTTCGGTACCAGCAAGAGCGCAACCAGGTTAAACGATACACTCGAGTTCAGCAAGTGGACCGAACCATCCGCCATCAGGATGTTGGCCCCGCCGGGATGGAAGCCGTAAGGATTTAAGCTGTTGTCGCAGTTGACGATGCAGGGACCTGGAAAATCCGGGGTGGTGCCTCCGGCAAGAGCCGGATTCAGCCCCGCAAGGTTTATGATCTGGCACGGCTGCGACCAGCCGCCGATGGCGGCACGTTTCCCCGGAGGTGTGGGCGGAAACGTACCGACCTGCCGGCCCAACTCCCAGATCTGCGGCCGGCCGGCGTCCTCAGCGATGGCCATGGTGTTGGACGTGCCATCGGTTACATAGCTCATCGGCCGCAGAATATTTTGCCCCAGCACGCCGTCCAGATGCACAGGGTCTTTGGGCAGCACGTAGGTCACATACGGATTGTTGGCGGTGACGACAGAAGAAGTTGGTGAGTAATCGGTCACAGCCAGGACGGCGCCACCGGGGCCGCCGATGCTCTCTTTGCGACCCCCGGGTGCCGCCGGGCACAGGAAAAGCTTGACATCGATCTGGCTGACCTGGTAGTTCGTCAGGCCCGAAGGGTTGATGACTGTGGTGCTTGTGCAATCAGCGTGGAAGTTGTAGAGGTTTTGCAAGTTCCCCTGCTCGATGAAAGGGAAGAGAAAGGGGGCCCAGGAGTGACGGTAGGTAGCCAGGGGAAAGAGCGTACTCGCGGTGGTTGCGTTCTTATTTTCCACTCGGCACGGCGGGAAACCGTTGTAGGTATCGTGAAAGTTGTGCAGAGCCAACCCGATTTGCTTGAGGTTGTTCATGCACTGAGTGCGTGCCGCAGCTTCGCGCACCTTCTGCACGGCTGGCAACAGCAGGCCAATCAAGATGGCAATGATGGCAATCACCACCAACAGCTCGATCAGGGTAAAAGCGGCTTGACGTTTGGAGCATTGCATTAGTTCTGTCTCCTGAAGTTAAGAGCTACCGGATAAAACCTCCCTTCCCCTCGTAGGGAGGGCTGGGGGGGGTGTCAAGGCAATGGAGCCAAGGAGGGGTGTCCCCCCACCCCAACTCTCCCCCACAAGGAGGAAGGGAAAAGTCCGCTCGCCCTAAGAATGACGGCCTTCGATTATGTCAGTATTTCGGCATACCGCTCCGGTCCCAGGGCTTGTTAGCGCACGTTGGCTTCCAACTCGAACGGGGGCAGCTCAACCGCATGCGGCGGGATTGTCACCCGCAGCGGCGAGGTTGCCGGATTGGCGTATTTTCCACCTAATTTATCCGGTAAAGCGGTCATGAGACCGGGCTGGCTTCCCATGTCGGGGGGATACCAGACGCAAGTCACCACATAGGTTCCGGCCGGTGCACCCGCATAGGAAGCGCGATCTTTGGCGACATACGTTCTCAGCTCGAAAGACCCATCGGCCCGGGTGCCGCCGGCCGGCTGCTCTGGCGCCGGATTATGGTCGCCCTGCGGCGTCAACACGACCGTGATGCCTTCAGCCGGCTTGCCATTGACCAGCACGCGGCCGCGAACCGGATAATAGCCCTTCCCGCCGCCGCAGGACGAACAACAGAGCGCCCCGACCGCGACCGCTATCGACAGCCAGCGAGCAGATAAAGTGGGCAACATCGGCTCTCCTTTCAGATCGAAGCTCAGATAGACATAGTCTGATCCGGCTGACGCGTCGCGATATACGGTGCAGGAGTGTTCAAAGGCAGACAAGCCTTCTTATCCCACAAGCTTCGCACCTCACCTCATGTGGAGTTTGTTCTTGATTCATAAAACGTAACGCTTGACCCTCGTTGCCGTCAACGATAAACTGCCCTTAGATTTCTCTTGGGAAGCCATAGATTTTACCTTGAGCTTTTTTCCTTTGTTGGGTGGTGACTCATGGCGGCCCGTCTCCCTGAGCGCCGGCATAATTACAAGGAAATACGCCTCCAACAGCTACGCAGCTTCATAGAGACAGCACATCGGGGTAGTTTGACTGCTGCAGCCGCCGCCTTGGGTGTAGCCCAGCCAACGGTCTGGGAGCAGGTCCATGCTCTGGAACGCGAGTGCGGCGCTAAACTGATCGAACCCTACGGACGCGGCTGTCGCTTGACGGAGAGCGGGCAATTGCTTCTCCAATTAGTCCACCCCTTGGTGGCCGGCTTCGATTCGCTGAAACGGCAATTTCAGGAAGTGCTAAACATGGTGAGGGCCCACGTCACCGTCGTCACCACGCCGCGCCTTTTGGTTGAAGACCTCCCGGCATGTGTGATTGAGTTCGAGAAAAAATGGCCCAATGTGCAATTGACTTTCCACGAAGTGCGCGATGAAGATGTCACCAAAGAAGTCGAGTCCGGCAGAATGGAGCTGGGATTGATCAGTTCAGGACTGCCCAAAGATGGCCATCCGCAACTGGAGTTCGAGAGTTGCTATGAAGTAGATACCGTCCTGATTACGCCTCGGAACCATCCTCTTGCCCGCCGCCGGCATGTGCGGCCTTGCGACTTACGCCCCTACCCGCTGGTTAATAGTCCCAATTCCTTTAACGATCCGGCCCTGCCGATCCTTTTAGAGAAACTGGGGCTTTTCCGAAATCAACCGCGCCGTGTGGAGGCGTTCTTTACCGCTACCATCCGGCGTTACGTGGAACTCGGTTTTGGCATCGGCCTGATTTCCCGATCGCCCTTGCACAAACCTTACCCGAACCTCCACCAACGCATCATGAGCCAGTATTTCGGCCGCGAGACTGTTTTCTTGGTCTGGCGCAAAGGGGCCTTGCGTTCACCGTCCGCGACCGCTTTCGCCGCAACCGTACGAGCCCACATGAACAAGCCGCCAGCCCATCCGTGAAACCCAGGAAAGAGGGCAGCGTACTCTTCACGTGCAGGAAGTCGCGCCTTGGGCGCTGCCGGCAAGCTTTGCCTGCCTATTGGTGAAAAAAGCACAGGGGCAGAATAACAGGTCAAAAAACGAGGATGCAAGGATAAATTACACCCTCGTCCGCCCACCTCTTCTGGATACGCCAGAGGACAATCCATCGTCTCCCGATGCTCTTGCTGGTCAGCGGCGCATCGCATCAAGCTCCACCGTCTATACCCAGCGCTTCAATAGGGGCGGGTTACTACCTCCATTAACGAGACAGCCGCTGCTTGGCCGCGCTGGCTTCGCGCGTCAGACGCGCCTCGGCGACGCCGTTGGCCAATTCGTTGAGAAGCTGCACCGCATCCGGCGTGGCGATCCACTCCAGCACTTCCACGGCGCGACCCGCACGCAGCGATTCCGGCTTGCTCTCGACACTTTCCAGGATTTGCTGCAATCGCTGCCGCACTTCCAGAGAGGGCTTTTCTTTCGTCATGATCTGCCGCAGCATTGGGACGGCAGCATCACCCTGTTTTTCTAGCTCCTCCGCTGCTTTCTGTCGTGTGGCAAAGTCATCGCTGTCGAGTCTCTGCACCAGTTGCCGGATACGCTGGGGTTCCGGCGCAAGCACAGACTTGAGCCGTTGGCGCAGGAATGGCACGGTCTGCTCGGGCGCAGCAGCGAGACGGCGGATGGCCTGGAAGGCCGCAACCGCATCCTCGCCAGCAAGCGCGTTCCAGCTGCGTTGCAATTCATCATTCGAGAGATGGTGCAATCCGAATTGGAGAGTGCCGGCCACGTCCCAGACGTAGACCGGGGCATCGACGCTGGAAGCAGCTAAGCGCCGCCCACGCGGTGAAAAAGCCAGGGACAGAACGCGGCTTTCATGTCCGCGGAACCGATAGCGGCAGCAGCCGCTGGCCAATTCCCATAACCCCAACTGACCGTCTACACCTCCTGCGGCCAGTGTTCGCCCATCCGGGGAAAAGGCTACGCTAGTCAAAGGGCCGAATCGACCTTCCAAGCGGCGCTGCTCCTGGCCGGTTTGCAGGTCCCATATACGAACCTCGCCCTGCTCTCTATCTCCGCCCACCGCTGCAAGAAAACGACCATCCGGCGAAAAGGCCAACGCCATGGGACAATGGCGCGTCATGAAGAAGCGTCGTTTCTCCTTGCCCGTGGCTAAATCCCAGAGTGTGACATCATACTTGTTTACACGATACAACACAGGCGCCGAAGCGAGCCAGCGGCCGTCCGCCGAGATCGCCAAGCAAACGGTGAGACCGCCCTGTTCACTCCATGCCCGCAACTCACGGCCGCTGGCTACATCCCAAATCCGTAATTTCCTTTCCTCGCCGCTGGTGACGAGCCGACGGCCATCTGGCGTGAACGCCAGACGATATATCCAACGGTCGCCTCCCTTGAGTATGCGCTTTTGCTTGCCCGTTGCCGCATCTACCAGGACGACACCTTCCTCCGGGTGGGCGGCGGCCATCAGCGATTCATCAGGAGATAGAGCAAGAGCAAGAAAGTGCTGATAGGTGGCATGTTTGAAGTCCCAAGGTTTTGGGTCGGCCATGCGCCGCAATTCACGGCCCGTAGAAGAATCCCAAATCAGACAGACACCGCTGATGCCGAACAAGCGTTGGCCGTCGGCGCTGAAGCGGAGATGCTCAACGGACGACACGTCCGTATCAGCGGATGCGGGCAGCAACTTTCCTGTCGCTGCATCCCACAGACGAATGACCCCGTCAGGCGAGGCCGTCGCCAACGTCTTACCGTCGAGAGAGAAGGTGATTTCAAAAACACCGCCCTGCGGAGACAAGCGGTAGACTTCCTTGCCTGTCTCTACGTCCCGCAGAACAAGCCCCCACTGAGAACCGCCAAAGGCCACACGCTTGCCATCAGGAGAGAACGCCGCCGACGCAGCCATCGGAAACGGATGTGTCCAGCGTTGGATTTCCTTGCCATCCTGCAAATTCCAGACGCTTACCTCACCCTTATGCTGGCCTGGGAGATTTTGCGGCAAGGAAGCAAGAAAATGGCCATCCGGCGAAAAGACCAGCTTTAGTTTCGCATCGCCAGGCCGTTTCAGTTCGCGGATAAGTTGGCCGGTTGTCACATCGTGGATATAAATGGTATCCGAAAAGTTGCTGAAAGCGACGGATTTGCCGTCGGGAGCGAAGGCGATGCTCCAGACACCAAGGAAGCCCCTAAAAGGAATGCGTTGAAGCGTCTCTCCCGTAGTCGTATCATATAGCCGGATCTGGTTGTCCGGGTGTGCCACGGCGAAACGCTTACCATCAGAAGATAGCGAGGGATAATAGTTGATGGCTGGTTCCTTGATACGGACGCGGCGGCGGACCCGGCCCGTAGTGGTATCGAGGATTTGCACCGTGGGGATCCCTTGCGTGTCTACATCGATGCCAATGAAACTGTTGCTCAGCCAGCGACAGGACGTTTGTTTATGACCCTGAGGTAAATCAAAACGCTGCACGAGCTTACCAGTTGCTGCATCCCAAATGCGCAAACCCTTATCTGCGCTGGAGAGAAGACGTTTGTTGTCTGAAGAAAAGAGCAAAGCGCGAAGATAAGGGTGCCGCAAGCGTCCTGACCCCACGCGCGCAATCGCTTCATCCGGCAGCGGATCGCCTTGCAAATCAACGCGTGGTTTGCGGGCTTGTGGGGAGCGGGGGGCCTCAGTTCCCTGGTGTTCGTCGAACGTTGGAGACTTGGACGCCGGTTGCTCCGCCGATGATGAAGGGCCAGGAACAGCCATGCGGTAGCCGACGGCGGCGAAACCGAGCATCGCCAGCAGCGATAATGTCGCCATTCGTTTCAGCGTCACCGCGCCTTTGACAAAACCACCAGCGAGGCCCGCTGCAGATGTCGCTGCCAACGTTTCCCCCGCCAGCGCTTGCGCCGCCAGATGCACAGTCGAAAGCGTCAGCAGCGAGGGAAGCGACGCGTTCGCCGATGGTTCGATCAAGAGCGCGGCCAACAGACCGGCGGGAGCCGTGAAGCCGCGACGGGTCAATCGCCGTTGCAACAGCTCGCGCGCTCGCGCCAGACGAGCCGTGACGGAGCTTTTCGGCCAGCCTAATTCGACTGCAGCCTCCTCGTGCGTTTTGTCGGCCAGATAACAGAGGACCAGCGGCATCCGATATTTGTCCGGCAAACGCTCGATCTCTTCGTCCAGTACCGCCCGCAGCTCCGCGGCAGCCAAAGTCTCACTGGGATCATCGTGAATGTTAGGCTTTCCAGCCTGACCGACGAGCTGCTGCCGGGCCAAACGCCTCCGCGCCTTGTGGGAAATGCGCGAAGCGACGCCGTGCAGCCAACCGGCCAGCGCTTCTTGCTTGCGGATAGCGGCGGCGTTGCGAACAAGGACAAGAAACGTTGCTTGAAACGCATCTTCCGCTTCGTGGACATCGCCAAGAATGCGGCGGCAGACGGCAAGGACCATTGGTCCATGTCGCTGCACCAACAGGGTGAAGGCTGCCTCTTCGCGGCGGAGGCGAAAGCGTTCCAGCAAGTCCGCGTCGTTCAAGTCCTGGACGCAAGCGGGATCGGTCAACTTCCGCAGATGTTCGAGGACCCTTTGTAGGGTGGATGCGTGCATGGGTAGTTCCCTCACCAAGCGATCTCCACCCTTATAGTGCCGCCGCACGCACGTTTGACCAAGGGATTTCGTCGAGAAATCAGCCGCGGCCGACAAACGGCATCTTCGTGGCCATCACCGTGAGAAACAGCACATTGGCATCAAGCGGCAGGCTAGCCATATACACAACGGCGCGGGCGACGTGCTCCACGTCCATCGTCGGCTCGACGGCGATTTGCCCATTCGCTTGCAGAATTCCCTGCTTCATTCGCGCCGTCATGTCCGTGTCGGCGTTGCCGATGTCGATTTGGCCGCAAGCAATGTCGTATTTTCGACCATCCAGAGCGGTTGATTTGGTCAGTCCGGTGATGGCGTGCTTGGTGGCCGTGTATGGGGCCGAGTTGGGACGCGGCGTATGGGCCGATATCGAGCCGTTGTTGATAATGCGTCCGCCGCGCGGCGACTGTTCTTTCATCAGCCGAAACGCCGCCTGCGTGCAGAGAAACGCACCGGTCAGGTTAACATCGACGACGCGCCGCCATTGCTCGATTGTCAATTCTTCCAAGGGCAAGGGCGGAGCGCTGGTGCCAGCATTGTTGAACAATAGATCAAGCCGGCCGAAAGTTTCCTTGATTTTCTCGAACAGTTTCCGCACCGATTCTGGATCGCTTATGTCGGCTACAATCGGCAGCGCTCGTGCAGCATCTCCTTTTGCCTGAGCCGCCGTCTCTTCCAACGTCTGGGCATGACGCCCGGCCAGCACTACCGAGTAACTTTCGCGCAACAAGGCGAGAGCGGTCGCCCTGCCGATTCCCGACCCCGCGCCTGTGACAAGTGCGATTTTTGAGTTATTAGGCATATACTACCTCAACTACCGATTATTTTTTCGATGATCCGTACCGGCGGCGCCATCGGCTCATGCCGTGCGTTGACGAAACTCATCCGTGCGTAATCGCGGGCCAACAATTTGCGCGTGTCGGCATTGTAAATCTCATGGGTCCACGCCGCGCTATCTGCTGTTGTCTCGCATAGCCAACTGACAATCTCGATGTTTTCCTGTTCTACCGCTGCTGCGAAGTATTGAATCTCATGGCCGCTCTGGAGCGCCCTCCAGCTGTGTTGCAAGGTCTGCTCCGGGGCATGGCCGGTAGCGCGGAGAGCGTCGAGGAAAGCTTCGTCGATCCACTGTAAATACACGGCATGATTGACGTGCTGCACTGTATCCAGTTCGTGGAACTCCACGCGCCGCCGAGTCGTGTACCGCCGCGCATTTTCGGTCGGATGCGGATTGGCCAGACGAAT
>Ga0070737_10002185_pt1 | contig 24321 bp, 23 predicted proteins | sample Coa_R1_10_FD_66438 | JGI IMG/M metagenome (GOLD analysis project Ga0070737, IMG submission 66438) | Surface soil microbial communities from Centralia Pennsylvania, which are recovering from an underground coalmine fire - Coalmine... | ecosystem: Environmental > Terrestrial > Soil > Unclassified...
TGCCCGACTGGAACCAGCGGTAGGCGGTCACGGGGTGGATGCCTTGCTCGCGCGCCCACTGCTTCAAGTTCATGGAAGTGGATTGTAGTGTATGGGCGCGTCAGCTGTTGTTAACCCCGTCAACTGGACGCCGAGGCCCTGATGTGGGCCGTCTCCACGCGTCTGGAGCGCCACCGGTTGCCGGAACGACAGATGAGATGGCAAGGTCTGTCGCCGTGACCACCTGAGGTCTGCTTCACCGGCCCGGGCTGGCCGAGGACCTGGACACAGATCTGAAAGCGATGACCAGGATCTTCCTCGGGGAGGTTCGGCGCTCCGACGGCCTGGTCCGGCTGGGACGACGCCGCGTTGGTGGGGGCCTTCTCGTTCTGGCTGGGAAGAAGCCGGTTTGTCACCCACGCCCGGCCGGCGACCTGCGACCCGGTCCGGGGGCGCTACCCCATCACGTCGGCGGGGTGAGAGATGGAACGGTGGGGAATAGCCGACACCTGCGAGCGCTACATGGGGCGCTGGAGCCGGGAGGTCGCGGCCGGCTTCCTCGGGTGGCTCGGGAGACCCTCCGGGACTGGACTGGCTCGACGTCGGCTGCGGCACCGGCGCCCTGACCGAGGCCATCCCCGACCGCTCCCATGCCACTCGGATCGCGGCCGTCGACCTCGGCCCTGGGTTCGTGGCGCACGTGGCCACGCGCCTGCCAGAGGCGGTCTGCGCCGTCGCCCGCGCCGAGGCCCTGCCCCTGGCTGGCCGCTCGTTCGACGTCGTGGTGGCCGGTCTGGTGCTCAACTTCACCGACGTGGAGGCGGCCCTGGCCGAGATGCGGCGCGTGGCGAGGTCGCTGGTGGCGGCGTACGTATGGGACTACGGAGGCGGGATAGAGCGCCTGCGAGCCTTCTGGGCGGCGGCCGAGCTGGACCCGGCCGATGCCGGCCTGCGCCGGGTCGAGGTGGGGTCGATCGAGATCGCCATCCGCCTCCGCGACCTGGACGACCGCTGGCGGCCGTTCCTGGGCGGGCAGGGACCGGCTCCCGCCTACTGCGCCCGGGTAGTGAGAGGAGGTGCCTGGGAGGAGCGCCGTCGGCCTCAGGACGGGTGGCCAGTCTCCTGTGGCCAGAGGTCGGGCTGCGAAGTCTCTCGGCGCGACGGGTAGACTCTTAGCCGTATTGGCGAAGAGTTCTACCCCCCACCGCCGCCCGCGCCGGCACACCACCCATGCGCGCCAGAACGGAGAGGGCGAGGTCCAGAAGGAAGAGGCGGTCGTCCTCGATGCCACCGTGACCCAGGCGTTGCCCAACGCCATGTTCGAGGTGGAGCTGGACAACGGTCACCGACTGATCGCCTATGCGGCGGGCCGGATGCGGCGCTACTTCATCCGCATCACCCCGGGTGATCGGATCCGCGTTGAGCTGTCACCGTACGACCTGACCCGCGGTCGGATCGTCTACCGCTACCGCGACTAGCGTCGGCCGGCGCGCCGAGGCGGCGGGATGTGGCCGGGACGTCGAGGGAGCAGGGACGGGCGTCGGTGAGCGGGCTCGCGTGTGTGCCTGCGTCCTCGATGTCAGGTGGAGTAGACTGCCGGTCCATGCTCGCGGAGTACGCTGCCGGGGCGCGCAACGCGGTGCGCGTCTGCCTCAACATCCACGAGGGGGACCGGGTGGCGGTGATCCGGGATCGCGGCCGGGCCGACATTGCGGAGGCGATCGTGGAGGAGGCGCTGGCGGCGGGAGCCGAGGTCGTGGAATGGGTCATGGAGGAGTGGGTCCAGCGGCCAGCCCGCGAGTTCCCGGGGCGGCTTGCCGACGAGATCCTGCGCTTCGGCCCCACGGCCTCGTTCTTCGTCGCCGACGGCGAAGAGGGCGAGCTCGCCTTCCGTCAGCCCATGCTGCGCCTCCTCACTCGGGAGCTGGGCTGCCGCCACGGCCACATGATCGGCATCGACCGGGCGCTGATGCTGGATGGCATGGCCGTGGACTACGGGGAGGTGTACCGTGTCACCCGGCGTGTCCACGAGGTCGTGCGCGGCGCCACCCGGATCGAGGTCAGGACCCGGGCGGGCACGGACCTGATCGCCCATTTCTCCCCGCGCTATCGGTGGGTGCCCTGCGACGGCCGCTACTGGGAGCAAGGGCGCTGGGGCAACCTCCCAGAGGGGGAGGTCTTCACCGCTCCCTACCGGCTGGACGGGGTGCTGGCGGGCGAGGAGCTCGGCGACCACTTCACCCGACGCTACGGCCTGCTCAAGCAGCCGGTGCGGCTGCACGTCGAGGACAGCCGGGTGGTGGCGGTGGACGCTGGCTCCCGTGTGGAGCTGGCCAGGGAGATCGAGCGGTACCTGGCCCAGAGCCCGAACTCGAACCGGGCGGGTGAGTTCGCGATCGGCACCAACGTCGGGCTGACCGAGATCGTGGGGAACTTCCTCCAGGACGAGAAGTTCCCAGGGGTGCACGTCGCCTTCGGCGATCCCTACGGCCACGAGACCGGGGCGGAGTGGTCGGCTCCCTCGCACGTGGACGTGCTCGCCAGCCGGGCCGACGTCTGGGTGGACGGCGGCAAGATCATGGAGGCAGGCCGCCTCCTGGTCTGAGCACCGCCCGGCAGCGAGGCGTGGCGGGTCATGCCGCCAGCTCGCGAGGCCGGCGATCGAGGTCCGGCGGGTGGAGCGCCGGCGGATCGGCCGGGGCTGGCCCTGGGAAGCGGCCTTGAGCCGAGGACGGAGGACGGCCAGGGCCTCGGGGTTGGCCGCGGTGAGAGGGGTGAGCGCCTGGCCCTGCAGGACGCTGAGGAAGCCCCCACCCGACTCGGCCGGGAGGTGTGGGCGGGGTGCGGACCGGAGCCGGGCCCGGATGGCGAGCTCGCGGGCGCTGACCAGCCCTGATGGGATGACCCGGTGGGTCCAGGAGGTCCGCGGAGCCGAGCGGGAGGGCCCTTGGCCATGACCATCTCGGCCAGAGGGCCGGAGGCGGCGATCTTGGTCCTTGCCCCACCGCGGTCTAGGTCCCTCCGGCGACCAGGGATCCGGGATGGCGTCCCGCCGCTCCCCACCCGTGCGGGCCGACCGGGCGAGGGGGCGGCTTGCCGCCCCCGGGCCCGGCGGGTCAGGCGGTCGCCCGCTCTGGCTCCTCCTCCAGCTCGGGCACGGCCTCGAAGGTCGGTTGCTGGCGTCCCCGGAGCGGGACCTCACGCATGAACAGGCTGGCCACCAGGGCGAGGACGAGGATGCCGGCCGAGAGCAGGAAGAGGTCGTGCAGCGTGTTGGCCAGGCCGGTTCGAATGGCCTCGATGACCCGATCGAGGAGGGGGAGGGCCTGAGGGGGCACCTGCTCCCGGAGGTGGGCGATGGTGCTGGGATTGAAGAGTGCCTGGGGGCTTCCCTCGTTCTGCCCCGTCGGTAGGCTGAGCCCGGCCGGCAGGTGCAGGGCGGCCACCTGGGCCTGGATGGCGCCGGGGAGGCGACTGGACAGGATCGAGCCCAGGACGGCGGTGCCGACGGTGCCGCCCAGGTTGCGCCAGAACTGGATCTGGCTGGAGGCCACCCCCAGGAACCGGCGCGGGACCGAGGCCTGGACGGCGGCGATGGTGAGCGGGAAGGTCATGCCCAGCCCGGCGCCGACGATCACGATGTCCCGGGTCACCTCCAGCCGGGTGCTGTGGATGCCGACCTGGGCCAGGAGGTACATGCCGACGATCATGATCCCCACCCCGATCGTGCCCAGGAAGCGGTAGTGGCGGATGCGGGTCATGAGCTGACCAGCGATCACGCTGAAGGCCAGGATCCCGAACATCATCGGGGTCACCAACTGGCCGGAGTTGGTGGCGGTCACGCCCAGGACCCCTTGGTAGACGAGCGGCACGAAGATGATGGTCCCGAACATGCCCAGGGCGCTGAAGAAGGCGACCAGCACGGAGACCGTGAACACGTTGCCCTTGAAGAGGGAGAAGGGCACGATGGGATGCTCGGCCCGTTGCTCGACGACGAAGAACGCCGCCAGCATCACCCCGGCCGCGACCAGCAGCCCCAGCACCTCAGGCGAGGTCCAGGCGTGGGTGTTGGTGATGGAGAGGGCGATCAGCAGGGGCACCAAGCCGGCGGCGAGCGTCACGCAGCCGAGCCAGTCGATGTCACGGATCGAGGCCTGGGAGCGCACGTAGGGTAGGGCGAAGGTAACCAGGGTCACGGCCACGACCCCCACCGGCACGTTGACGTAGAAGACCCAGCGCCAACCCGGCCCGTCGGTCAGGTAGCCGCCGACCGTCGGCCCGACCACCGAGGAGAGGGCGAAGACGGCGCCGAAGATCCCCTGCATCCGGGCTCGCTGCTCGACCGAGAAGAGGTCGGCGAGCACGGTGAAGACGCTGGCGAACAGCATCCCGCCGAACGCCCCCTGGAGCCCCCGGAAGAGCACCAGCTCCAGCATGTCCCGCGATTGACCGCAGAGGGCAGAGGCCCCGACGAAGCCGATCATCCCCGCCAGCAGGAACGGCTTGCGGCCGAACATGTCGCCCAACTTGCCGGCGATGGGCACGATCACGGTCGAGGTGAGCAGATAGGCGGTCGTCACCCACGCGTAGTAGTCGAGGCCCTTGAGGTCGGCCACGATTCGGGGCATCGCGGTCCCCACGATCGTCTGGTCGAGGGAGGCCAGCAGCAGGGCCACCATGACCCCGAGCGTGGCCGTGATCAGACGACCGCGAGACGGTCGCTCAACGGGCATGCCAGTCACCTCCTTGACGAATGGACACGAAGCGAGAGACCCGGGGCGCCCGGGGCCGGAGGCCGCCGGTCATCGGGACTTGAGGTTCTGAACCAGGCGAAGGCACAGGTGTCGGAGCTGGGCGAGCTCCTCCAGGGAGATGTCCCGCACGCAACGGCTCTGGAACTGGATCGCCTCCTGCCAGAGGCCATCGAGGCGGGCTCGGCCCCGATCGGTCAGGCGCGCCAGCACCGATCGACGGTCGGTCGGGTCGGCAACCCGGACCACCAGCCCATCTCGCTCCAGATGGTCGATGAGCCCGGTGACGTTGCGGGGGCTGACGTGCAGGGAGGCCGCCAGCTCGCCCAAGGAGATCCCCTCGGCGTGGTGCTGGAGACGCAGGAGGACGGCGAGGCGGCCCTCGCTCAGACCGTACTGCTCGGCCCAGCGCTCCATGCTCAGGTGCAACAGCCGGGCGGCGACGCCGAGGGCCGAGAGGGCCTCGACGATCGGGCGCGCTGTGGGGGGGAAGTGCTCGTCGGTCAGCTGCCGCACCTCGGGCGAGTACAGCCGGCCATCCTCATCGATGGCGAGCCCGGCAGCCGATTCCGTGAACCGCTTCATATCGAACTTGTTCGAAGTGAATGGCTTCATCTTTCTCTCTCCAACCCCGGCGGGCAGCGTATCGTTCCATGAGATTGGTTGCGGCGGTCGGTGACCGGACCCGTGCTGGCGCGCGACGAGGGAGCGCGAGAGCCGAGCAACGTGCGGCGGGCACGGGGGGAGCCGGGGCACGGTGGTGAGGCCAGAGCTGCCGATGCGGGTGGCACCCCACGTGTCGGCGGCGCTGGAGGAGCGGCGTCCGGTTGTGGCCCTTGAGACCTCGATCGTGGCGCAGGGGTTGCCCTATCCCAGCAACCTTGAGGCGGCGGCGGCCTCGGAGGCCGCGGTGCGTGCCCGGGGGGCGACCCCGGCCACCGTCGCCGTCATCGACGGCGTGCTCCACGTCGGCCTTGGCATGGAGGAGGTGGAGCGCCTGGCTCGGCCGGGGGCGCGGGCACGGAAGCTCAGCTCCAGAGACCTCGGACCGGCCCTGGCAACGGGCGCCACCGGGGCCACCACCGTGGCCGCGACCGCGCGGGTGGCAGCGCTGGTCGGCATCCGCTTCCTAGCCACGGGCGGCATCGGTGGCGTCCATCGTGGACGCGAGATCGACCAATCGGCCGACCTGTTCGAGCTGGCGCGGTCCCCGGTGGCGGTGTTCTGCTCGGGACCGAAGACGATCCTCGACGTCGCCGCCACCCTTGAGCGACTGGAGTCGTTGTGCGTGCCGGTGCTCGGCTACGGGTGCGACGAGTGCCCGGCCTTCTACGTCGCCCGCAGCGGTTGCCCGGTGTCACAGCGGGTCGACGGCCCCGAGGTGACGGCGGGCGTGCTCACCGCCGTCTGGGCGACCGGCGGGGCCGGGGTGGTAGTGGCGGTGCCGCCGCCTGAGGAGCTGCCAGGGGCGGAGCGGATCGTGGAGCACGCCCTGGCCGCCACCGAGGTCGCTGGCCAGGCGCTCACGCCGGCGCTGCTTGCCGAGGTGGAGCGGCGCTCCGGGGGAGGCTCGGTTGCGGTTAACTTGAGGCTGGTGGCCAACAACGCGGCCGTGGCGGCGGAGTGCGCGGCGGCCATGGCACGGGGGGACGCCAGGTGATCGTCGACGGTCACCTGGACATCGCCTGGAACGCCCTCGCTCACGGTCATCGCTTCGACGCCCCGCCTGCCCGAGGCCACCTGGTCTCTCGTCCAGCCCTGGAGGCGGCCGGGGTAGGGATCGTGTGCTGCACGATCTTCTGCCCGCCGAGCGGATGGGCGCGCAGCAACGGCTTCGCCTATGCCACCCCGCGCGAGGCCTATCTGATCGCGCGGGCCCAACTCGGCTACTACCGAAGCGCGGGGTTGCCGCTGATCCGAGATCGGCGTGATCTGGACCGTCACCTGCGCCGCTGGCCCCGGGGCGGGTTGGCCGGCGTCCTCCTCATGGAGGGGGCTGACCCGATCGAGAGTCCGGCTCAGATGGCCTGGTGGGCCGGGCAAGGGGTCCGGATCGTGGGACCGGCCTGGGGCCGCACCCGGTACGCCGGTAGCACCAGCGAGCCCGGCGGGCTGACGCCGGCCGGGATGGAGCTGCTACGGGCCATGCGTGCGACCGGCACCATCCTGGATGTCAGCCACCTCGCCGACCAGGCGCTGGCGGAGTCGCTGGCGCTGTGGGATGGTCCGATCGTGGCCTCGCACAGCAACGCTCGGGCGTTGGTCCCGGGGGACCGGCAGCTCGAGGACCGGACGGTGAGGGAGATCGCCGCGCGAGGGGGGATGATCGGGGTCAGCTTCTATGGCGGTCACTTGCGTGTCGACGGCCGGCGGCCGCGCCTCCAGGACGTGGTGCGACAGGTCGAGCACCTGGCTTCGGTTGCGGGCAGTGCCGAGCATGTGGGCCTGGGCACCGACCTGGACGGAGGGTTCTCCGCCGCCCAAGCGCCGCTGCGCCGGCTGGAGCAGATCGGGGAGCTTCGCCGTCTCTTGCTCCAGCGCTTCACCAAGCGGGAGACGGAGGGGATCCTGGGTGCCAACTGGATCGAGTTCCTGCGTCGCAACTTGGCGGTGTCAAAGGAGGGGTCATGAACGACCAGCAGCGCATGGTGCACGACTTCCACGAGCGATTCGACCTGGTCCGTCACACGCGGCCAACTTGGCCTGGGAAGGAGGTGCACCGCCTGCGGACGCTCCTCATCGAGGAAGAACTGGCTGAGTTCCGGAACGCGGGTGAGGCCGAGGACCTGGTCGGCATCGCCGACGCGCTGGCGGACCTGCTCTACGTCGTCTACGGCGCTGCCGTCGAGTTCGGGATCGACCTCGAACCGGTCTTCGCCGAGATCCATCGCTCGAACATGTCCAAGGGGGATGCCAACCGCTGCCCGCGGCGCCCCGACGGCAAGGTCCTGAAGGGGCCGGGGTACGAGCCACCCCGGGTCCGAGAGGTGCTGGCCCAGCAGCTCGAGCAGCCGGCGGCCGTGACCATCGGCTGAGGCCGCGCGGCCGCCCGGCCGCGACCGGGGCACCAAGGCTGGGGCCGGGGTGAAGGCCGCGGGCTCCGGGGGATGCCGGTCGCAAGCGGGCGGCGTGTCATGGAAACCATCAGGATGGCCGATGGTTCGACCGGCTGCAGCTTGCTTTACACTGGGAGCGCGCTTTCCCCCATGCCGAGCGAACGGGACTCGGGCTACCTGGCTGCCGCCAACGAACGCTCCACCGACGCCCGGCGGCTCTTCGATACCGGCCGTCACTGCGGTGCCATCTACATGGCTGGCTACGCGGTCGAGTGCCGGCTGAAGGCACTCCTGGAGGGACTGGGCAGGAATTTCCCGCGTGCCGGAGCGAGCGGGCACGACCTCTACCGCCTGTGGGAGGCGGCGGGCTTCCGGTTACAGGATCTGAAGGGTTACCGCCGAGACTTCGTGATGACCTGGTCGACCGATCTTCGCTACCAGCCCGACCTCCCGAAAGGGGCGAACGCAGACGTGCTCTATAAGGGTGCGATCGAACTCTGCGGTTACCTTCAGACCCGGCTCAGGAACCTGAGGCGCCCGGTGAGGGGCCCCCGCGGAGCGAGCTTCGCGGGGAACCCCTGAGGAGGTGGCGATGACACCGAGAGAGCAGCTGCGGGCGCAGATCCAGGCCAACGCCGCTCGCCGTTCGTTGCGTATTCAAGACGTCAGGGTGGTCCCCGACCCGTACGCCGGCTGGCGGATCTACGTCGTCTCGCCCGACTTCGAGGAGATGTCCGGTCGGGAGCGCCGTGAGGCGGTGCTGGCCGGAATCGACCAGGGCCAGGTGCAGTGGTGCGAGCTGCTCACCCCGGTCGAGGCCGAGTGGTCGGGTGGGCCGCCGCGCGAGGTGGAACCGGAGGACGTCCCCATGTGGCCGGAGGCGCTGGCGAGGGGGGCTACTCTGCGTCCGGTCCGCTTCGCCTCCGATCTCGATGAGGATCTGCCTCTGCCCTTTGTCGTGACCTTCTACTCGCTACGGGGAGGGGTGGGTCGGTCGACGGCACTGGCCTATACAGCCCGGATCCTGGCCCAACGGCGTCACTCGGTGCTGTGCGTGGACATGGATCTGGAGGCCCCTGGACTCTCGGCCATCATGGGCTGCGAGGAGGCGGTACGCTCGGACCGGGGCGTGGTCGAGCTGCTGCTCCAGCTGGAGCAGGGTGACGACGTCGACGAGGACGACGTCATCGATCACGTCGTGCGGTTGTCCGAGTCCGACGAGCTTTACCTGCTGCCGGCCGGGCGTCCCGACGCCGACTACGCTCGCAAGCTGCGCCTGCTCGATCCGGAGAGCTGGTATCGGGAGCAGCGAAACCCCCTCCACCGGCTCATCGATCTGGCCGGCCAGCTTCCCTTCCGGCCCCAGGCCATTCTCATCGACGCCCGCACTGGCTTGACCACGCTGAGCGCGCCCCTCCTGTTCGACGTCTCCGATCTCACCGTGGTCGCTTTCTTCCCACACCCGCAGGCACGCCTGGGCACCGGTGAGCTGGTCCGGGCATTGCTCTCGGCCAGCTCACGTCGGATCGTCGGCAACGAGCGTCTCACCCCTGAGCCCAGATTCTTGGTCTCCCCTATCCCTTCGGGTCGGGGTGGACAGGCCGAGAGATACCGGGTGCGGGCGATGGGGTGGATCAGCGACTGGCTGGCTGCGGTGGGTGACGATCGGCGGGGCGAACCGAATCCTGAGGAGATCACCCGGTTCATCCCCTATCGGGAGGCCATCGCCGCCTCGGATGGGCTGCTGAGCGACGAGGAGGTGGACCGCGACTTCGCCCCGGTCGCGGACTGGATCGAGCGCTTCCTCCCCACCCGGGGTGAGCCGGGGGTGCCCAGGCTGCCGGAGCGAAAGCGGTCGGCTCTCGAGGAGCTGGCCTTCTCCGCCGGCACCGCCGAGGACCAGGACCGCTTCCTCGATGTGTTCGTCGAGACCGAGGTGGTGGAGGCGGCGCTGAGGCCCGACACGCTGCTGGTCCTGGGTCGGAAGGGGACGGGCAAGACGGCGGTCTTCCGACGGATCGCGGAGGGGAAAGGGTACGATTCCGCGGTCGTGCTGGCCCCAACGGCCCTGCGAGGGAGGTATCCGTGGGTCCTGGGTCCCGACGCCTTTCGCAGGGTCGAGACGGAGGTGCACCGTCTGGGAAGGGGGTGGCGGGAGTTCTGGGCACTCTACGTCGCGCTGTCCGCACACCTGGCCCGGCAGGAGATGCCGCCCGATGTCGTGCCTGCACCGTTGGGGGAACTCGGTGCACTGTGGAAGGGAAGACCCACCGAGGGGTCCCCACGAGGCAGGCCTCATGGGGACCCCACCGAGCGGCGGCTGGTGGAGGCGATCGTTCGGGCGCTCGAGAGCGAGGACGCGGACCTGATGGCCTCAGAGTGGCTGGAGCGACTGGACACCATCGCGCCGGGCAACTGCTACCTACTGCTGGATGGCCTGGACACCGGGTTCGGGCATGGCACCGAGGACCGCCAGCGACGGATCTCTGCCATCAAAGGGCTCTTCGCCTTCATCCTGGATCGATTTCCGAGGCTCGAAAACTATCGTTTCAAGGTCCTGTTGCGGGAGGACATCTGGCGCCAGCTGCAATTCGAGAACAAGTCTCACCTGTATGGGCGGACGGTGCGGCTGCAATGGCGTACGCAGGCCGACTACCTCAAGACCGCTCTCGCCCAAGCGGTCACCGCTAGCGACACCTTTCGCGACCTCGTCGCCGGGATCGTGCTCGGTGGTTGGGTCGTCTCCAGCGTGCGCGATGCCTGGGACGTCTCCAGATGGTCTGCGGAGCAGACGCTACGGGTGTGGAACGTGCTGGCCGGTGAGCGTATGCGCGGGGGCAAGACGGCGTTCACGTACAACTGGGTGTGGAATCGGATGGCCGATGGCAACGGAGACCACGGTCCTCGGGCGCTGCTCCAGTTGTGCCGCGAGGCGGTGCACTGGGAACGGCGCGAGAACGAGCGGACGCCGTACGACCGCAGCGTGATCAGACCGCGGGCGCTGATCGAGTCGCTGGGCGCGGTCTCGGACCAGGCGGTGGAGGCGTTGCGCGAGGAGTTCAAGGAGCTGGACGAGCTGATCGAGCGGCTCCAGCGCCTGGGGCGGTCGCCGGTCGAGGCCACCGATCTGGCGGATCTCTCGGAGGAGGTGCGGCTGGCCCGGGAAGTGGGACTGCTCGAGGTCTACGAGGAGACCGAGCAGGAGGTGCAGCGCTATCGGGTTCCGGACCTGTATCGAATCGGGCTGCGCGTCACGCGGCGGGGGCCGAGCTGAGGCCCGGCGCAGCAATGGCAGGCCGAGCATCGGGTCCAGCTGGTCTCGGAGCCCAACGGCCCGGCGACCGGGATCCCCGTAATGACCGGATCTCGCAGGACCGAGACCCCGTCGCAGACGCCGGGCCGACCGCGGCCGCCGGGACGGCCTCCCGCGATCACGGCCGTGTCCTCCGGGTACGCTAGGCTGCGGGCGGTTCCCCCATGGTGTCGTGGTCAGGGGAGGAGATCTGATGACCAGGGGCCGGGCGCGGGGCGCAGCCGCCCGACCTCACGTCGAGTCGCTTCCGTGGCTGGGGACCACCTGGTACGAGCGCGGCCCGGCGTACTGGTTCCGACGGGCGCTGCTGCTGTTCTTTCTGGCCCTCCTGGCTCTGTACGGGAGGCATTATCTTCGTGATCAAGGCGGGAATCGACGATCCTACCGCCTCGGCTGTCTTCGTCTCCGTCACCATCCTCTGCACCGGGCTGAGCGCGGTCTGGTACCTGCGGCGACAGCACCTCGCCAGGGTCACGCGGGCCGTGGCTGAAGCCAGGGACAGGCGAGATCTGCGCCGGCTCCACTCCCTGTTCGATTACATCGTGGTGGCCGGCCTGCTGGCGGGCCTGGCGTTGATCGCCGGGATGGTGCTGAAGGGTCCCGTCGGGACGGCGCTGATGCGGATCGCCCACGGCGTCCTCGCTCTGATCGTCGGCCTCGTGCTGGTCGGGTCGGTCTGGGCCACGGGTGGCGCCATCGCGGTGATGTTCGCCCAGACGCTGGTCCCAGAGCTGGTCACGGAACGGGAGGCTCGCCGTAGGCTCGCGTGGCACCACTGACGTTCGACGGAGGAGGGCTGACCATGAACGGAGCCGGGGGCGCGCCCTGGAGGCGGGCGTGACCTACTCCATCGTCGCCCGGGATCCCGAGACCGGGACCATGGGGGCAGCCGTGCAGTCCCACTACTTCGCCACCGGGCGGGTGGTCACCTGGGCCGAAGCGGGGGTGGGCGTGGTCGCCACCCAGTCGATCGTGGAGATGGGCTACGGCCCTCGCGGGCTGGAGGCGATGCGGGCCGGAACCCCGGCGCCCCTGGCCCTGGAGCGGCTGGTGGCGGCCGACCCCATGGCCGCGGTGCGCCAGGTGGCCATGCTGGACGCGAGCGGCCGGGTTGCGGTCCACACCGGCCTTCGGTGCATCGCCGAGGCCGGGCACCGGACTGGCGAGCAGGTGAGCGCGCAGGCGAACATGGTGGCCCGGTCTACGGTCTGGGAGGCCATGGTCGTCGCTTACCGTGCCAGCGCTGCGCCCGACCTGGCTGGTCGCCTGCTGGACGCGCTCGACGCCGCCGAGGCCGAGGGCGGAGACCTGAGAGGCCGTCAGTCGGCCGCGCTCTTGATCGTGGATGGGGAGCGCAGCGACCGGCCCTGGGAGCACCGACTGGTCGACCTCCGGGTCGACGATCACCCCGAGCCCTTGGCCGAGCTACGCCGCCTGCTGGAGCGGCATCGGGCGACCGAGCTGATGGCGGGTGCGCTCAAGGACCTGCTGTTCACGGCCTCGGTCGAGGCGGACTCACCCCGCCTGACGGATGCGCTTCGTGCCCTGGACGTCGCCCAGCGAACGCTGGGGGAGAACCGGGAGCCCAGCTTCTGGGCGGCGGTGCTGCTGGCCCGGGCGGGCCGCCTCGACGAGGCCCAGGCCCGGCTGAGGGAGGCCGAGGCGGCCCATCCGGGATGGGCGGAGTTGATGGCCCGGTTGCCGGGCGGTGTGTCATCCAGCCAGGGCGTGCCCTGAGCGTTGGACCGGCGACGGATCGCGCCCGGTCCCTCCAAGCTGGCTCCACGGTCTCATCGCCGATGGCATGGGACGGTGTGATCGGGATGCGGAGGGTGCGGTCCCTTGGTCGTGTGCTGCCGCACCCGGCGCCTCCGCTCATCGCTGCGGCCCGCTCCGGGTGGTCCAGAGGCCAGGCCTGATGGCGAACGGTACCCGCGCCCCGACGTGCTCTTGGTTGCAGGTTGCCTGGGTCTGTCGCCTCAGCCGGTCCTGCGGCCCGATCTGCCCCGCGCCCTCGGCGCCCTGACGTGACGTCAAGGTCGGGTGACTCATCTGGGGGGTGGTGACCCTGCCGCCGCCCGGACGGCGGCGAGGCGGCGGCCCACCGGCGGATGGGTCAGGTGCAGACGGATGCGGATGACGGTGAGCGGCGACTGCCCGGGCTGACGCTCGGACTGGCCCAGCACCCACATCGCCCGCTCGGCGGGGCCGAGGCCCACCCAGCGGGCGGCGATGCGGTCGCAGTCCAGCTCCATCGCCCAGTTGAAGGCCACGGCCAGGGCCAGGGCTGGCGCGAGCCCGATCGCGGCCAGCGGTGCTGCCAGGACCCCGCACACCCAGCAGGCGAGCAGGGTCGAGATCACGAGCGGTCGGCGCACGAAGTCATGACGGGCGAGATGCCCGAACTCGTGGGTCAGAAAGAACCCGGTCACCCAGGGCGCGCGAAGGAGATGCTCGTTGAGGAGGACGATGCCCCGGCTGCCGGCCCGGTAGGAACGGGCCAACCCACGCACGGTAGGGCCGACCCGGATCGTCAGCTCGTGGATGCCGTACGGTCTCAGCGCCGCGGCGAGGGCATCGGTCGAGCCACCGACCAGTGTTCGGTAGCGGTGGTCGGTGAGGAGGCGCCGCAGCCGCCACCGACGGATCAGTGGCCCTGGCGCCTGGGAGAGGGGGAGGGCGAGCATAGCGACGGCGGCTAGCGAGCCGGCTGCGGTCACCACCAAAGCGGTGAGCAGACAGAGGAGAAGACAGCCAGCCCACCAGGCCGCCAGCTGGCGACGACCGGGCAGGGACGGCGGCGAGGGGAGCGGGGGCAGGGTGGGGTTCGTGTCCGTCCTCCCGGCGTGCTCGGCGTCGAGCCCCTCGCTCACCTTCCCCGCCGCCGTCGTCGCGCCGGGAGCGCACGGACATCGCCCTCGGCGGCCGGGTCGGGGGCGACCTTGGGCAGCTCGGGAGAAAAGGCCCCTCCTCCCCCTCCGGTCACCTCCCAGTCAGCTTGCGGCCGAGGAAGCGGATGGGATCGAAGTAGAGGTCGTCCATCCGCTCCTTCAGCGGGATGATGGCGTTGTCGGTGATGCGGATGTGCTCCGGGCAGACCTCGGTGCAGCACTTGGTGATGTTGCAGAGGCCGACCCCGGCCTTTCCCTTAAGCAAGGGTCGCCGATCCTCGACATCCTTGGGATGCATCTCCAGGGAGGCCATCCGCACGAAGAACCGCGGCCCGACGTAACGGTCGAACTGCCCATGGCTCCGGAGGACGTGGCAAACGTCCTGGCAGAGGAAGCACTCGATGCACTTGCGGAACTCGATGATGCGGTCCACGTCCTCCTGCTGCATCCGCCAGGGCTCAGGGTCCATGAGGTCCTTCTCGCTGGGGGTGAAAGGAGGGATCTGCTCGTTGACCCGGTAGTTCCAGCTCACGTCGGTGACCAGGTCCCGGATGACGGGAAAGGCCTGCATGGGCCGCACCTCGAGCGTGTCCCCGTACTCCTCGATGGGGCTCTTGCACATGAGGCGCGGGAAGCCGTTGATCTCGGCCGAGCAGGAGCCGCACTTGGCGGCCTTACAGTTCCAGCGGACCGCCAGGTCGGGGGCGAGATTGGCCTGGATCCAGAGCACGGCGTCCAGCACCACCATGCCCTCGCGGACGGGGACGGGGTAGGTGACCATCTCACCACCGGCGGCGTCCCCACGGAAGACGCTGATGTTGACCGTGCCGCCCTCCACTAGCGCAACTCCTCCGGGATGTACCTCTCGTACTTCTTGTTGATGATCGCCAGCATGTCCTCGGGGATGGGATCGTGCTCCACCGGGAAGCACTGCATCCCGTCCTCGCTCCGCTCGACGACGATGTTGACCTTCTCGAACTCGGGGTCGAGGTCAGGATAGTCGCTGCGGGCATGGGCGCCCCGGCTCTCCCGACGCTCCAGCGCGCTCCGAAACAGGGCCTCGGCGTTCACCAACATGTTGCGGAGGTCCTTCGCCGTGTGCCAGCCGGGGTTGAACGCCCGTCCGTTGGCACCCCCGGTGCCGCATCGCTGGGCCCGCTCGCTGAGCTCGAGCACCTTGCTCAGCCCGGTCCTCAAGCCCTGCTCGTCACGGATGATGGGGGCGTACTGCGTGCAAATGTCCTGCAGCTCTCCCTGGAGCTGGTACGGGTTCTCCCCGTCGGAGCGCGACAGGGGGGCTAGCAGGTCGTCGATGGCCCGCTCCACCTCCCCCTCGTCCACCTGGAGCGGCGCCTGGTGATCCAGGGCATAGGCCCCAGCGGCGTCGCCAGCTCGCTTGCCGAAGACGAGCAGGTCGGTCAAGGAGTTCCCTCCCAGCCGGTTGGCGCCGTGCAGCCCGCTTGCCACCTCACCGGCCGCGTAGAGGCCGGGCAAGGTGGTGGCGCCGGTCTCGGCCTCCACCTTGACCCCCCCCATGAAGTAGTGAATGGTGGGGGCCACCTCCATCGGTTCCTTGGTGATGTCGACCTTGGCCAGATGGAGGAACTGCTCGTACATCGACGGGAGCTTGCGCTTGATGTACTCCGGGCTCTTGTGGTTGATGTACAGGTACGCCCCCCCATGCGGGGTGCCCCGGCCGGCCGCCACCTCGGCGTTGATGGCTCGAGCCACCACGTCGCGAGAGGAGAGTTCCATGCGCTCGGGGTCGTAGCGCTCCATGAACCGCTCGCCGTCCTTGTTGCGCAGGATGCCGCCCTCGCCCCTCACGCTCTCGGTGACGAGGATGCCCCGGACCCCCGGCGGCCAGACCATGCCGGTGGGATGGAACTGCACCATCTCGCAGTCGCGGAGCTGAGCCCCGGCCTCGTAGGCCAGGGCGGTGCCGTCTCCCGTACACTCCCAGGAGTTGGAGGTAACGCGGTAGATGCGGCCTCCACCGCCAGTGGCGAGCAGGATGGCCCGGGCGCGGTAGACGATGAGCTGGCCATCCATGCGCCGATAGGCGAGCGCCCCGGCCACGCGACCGTCCCGGGTGAGGATCCTGACCACGGTGGTCTCCATGTGCACCTGGACGTTGGGGGTGTGGACCATCTTGTCCTGGAGGCTGCGGATCAGCTCCAACCCGGTCCGGTCGCCGATGTGCGCCAGCCGCGGATAGGTGTGGGCGCCGAAGGGGCGTTGGTGGATGTGGCCGGAGGGGGTCCGGTCGAAGACCGCTCCCCACCGCTCCAGCTCCAGGACCCGCTCGGGCGCCTCCTTGGCGTGGATCAACGCCATCCGCCAGTCGTTGATGAGCTTGCCGCCCTTCATGGTGTCGGCGAAGTGCACCTCCCAGCTGTCAAGCGGGGCGACGTTGGCCAGGGCCGCGGCCATGCCCCCCTCCGCCATCACGGTGTGCGCCTTGCCGAGCAACGACTTGCACACGACCAGGACCTTGGCGCCGGCGTTCGCGGCCGCGATCGCGCCCCGCATGCCTGCACCCCCGGCCCCGATCACCAGGACATCAGTGTCGACGGTCTCGTAGGTGACGTCGGCCATCTCAGTTCCACGCTCCGTGGGGAATGACTCCAAAGATCAGGAGTCGGATGTATAGATCCGTCAAGCCCACGGTGAACAGGCTTGCCCACGCCCACGTGTCGTGCTTGACGTTCAGCACCGTCACGCCCTTCCAGAGACGGTACCGGGCCCGGTGGCAGCTGAAACAGTCCAGGCCGCCCCCGGTCAGGTGCCGGAAAGCGTGACAGCCGAACGTGTACCCGGAGAGGCAGATGACGTTGATCAGCATGATCAGGTCGCCCAGGCCGAGGTGGAGGGCGCCGTGGTACCAGATGGCGGTGAACACGTCGTACCACAAGAACCCCACCTGGGCGGCGGTCAGGTAGAAGGCGAAGCGGTGGAAGTTGTTGAAGATCCAGAACCCTGTCTCACCGCGGTACGTTCCGCGACTGGGCTCTTTGGCCGCGCACGATCGAGGATGCCAGAAGAAGCTGCGAAAGTAGGCCTTGCGGTAGTAGTAGCAGGTCAGCCGGAAGGCAAGAGGGGCCCAAGCCACCCAGAGCGCGGGAGGGATCAGCCAGACCTTGACCTCGGGGGAGTAGAAGGGGCTGAGGTAAGGGCCGAAGCGACCCTGGGTGTTGAAGAAGACGACCCAGATCGCGTAGAGGCTGAAGAGGCCCAACACGCAGACGACGAAGGTGGGGTAGACCCAGTCCGGCAGCGAGCTGTACGGGTTGCGGAGGGTGACGGGCCGTTGAGCAGGGCCCGCCGCTGGTTGCGTCAGTGCCACGCCGAAGAGTCTAGTTCGCCCGGGAAGCCGACGTGGGCCGGTCGACCTCCCCGCCTGCCTCAAAGGTTGGCCGCCGCCTGGTCGAGCAGCTCCGCGAACTTCCGCTGTGCCGCCGCGCGCCGGCTGGGGATGTGCTCGCTGGGCAACCAGCCCTCGGGGGCACGGTACTCCCTGAGGATGCGTCTCGCGACCGTCTGCCGATGCACCTCGTCGGGACCGTCGTAGAGGCGGGCGGCCCGAGCATGCCGGTACATCTCCTCCAGCGGGAGGTCACCCGAGTATCCCCAGGACCCATGGATCTGGATGGCGCGGTCGATCACATCGTGCAGCACCTTGGCGCCGTAGAACTTGATCAGAGAGATCTCGGTGCGCGCTGCCCGCGTCCCCTGGGTGTCGATCACCCAGGCCGCGTGGAGGGTCATCAGGCGTGCGGCCTGCATCTCGGCGGCGGAGTCGGCGATCCAGTTCTCGACCGTCTGCTTCTCGGCCAGGGGACCGCCGAAGGCCTGCCGCTGGAGAGCCCGCTCGCACAGCATGTCGAAGGCCCGGCGTGCCTGTCCCAGCCAACGCATGCAGTGGTGGATGCGGCCTGGGCCGAGACGCGCCTGGGCGATCTCGAACCCCTGGCCGACCTCCCCGATCAGGTTCTCACGGGGGATCCGCACCCCCTCGTAGCGGACCTCCGCGTGGCCGTAGCCGAAGCGCTCGTGCCCCCCGGCCATGGTCGGGATGTTGCGGAGCCGCTTCAGCCCGGGCGCGTCGGCGGGCACGATGAACATCGAGGCTCGGCGGTGGGGCGGGGCGTCGGGATCGGTCACCGCCATCACGATCAGGAAGTCGGCGATCATGCCGTTGGTGGTGAACCATTTGTGACCGTCGATGCGCCACTCGTCACCCTCCAGGACGGCCGTGGTCGACATGACGGTGGGATCGGAGCCGGCGTGCATGGGCTCGGTCATGGAGAACCCGGAGCGGATCTCGCCCGCCAGGAGCGGCTGGAGCCAGCGTCGCTTCTGCTCCGGGGTGCCATAGAGGGCCAGAACCTCGGCGTTGCCCGAGTCGGGGGCCTGGTTGCCGAACACGATCGGGGCCCAGGGTGACATCCCGTCGATCTCGTGCATCAGGGCCAGCTTCACCTGGCCGTACCCTTGGCCACCGAGCTCGGGCGGCAGGTGAGCGGCCCATAGGCCCTGGCGTTTCACCTCCTCCTGCAAGGAACGGACGATGCGCATGAAGGTCTGATCGTCGGTGTCGAGGACCTCCAGGGGGAAGACCTCCTCGCGCACGAATCGGCGCATCCATTCCAGCTTCCGCTCGAACTCAGGCTCGGTCGAGAAGTCCCAGGCCACGTCGTCTCGCCTCCCGCGACCCCCTCTCGGTTGGGGACCGCTGTCCTTATCGTCATCTCTGATCCAGCAGGCGCAGCCCCTCGGCGATGAACTCCATGATGGTCGTGGTGCGCTCCTCGTAGACGGGGTCGGGGCGCTTGCCACGGCGGTGCAACATCAGGTTGTAGCCGAAGATGGCGGCGTACTTGTAGTAGGTGAGGGCCAGGTACCAGCGCAGCTCGGCGGGGTCGCCGCCGTAGAGCTGGAGGAGCAGCTCGTCGGGCACCGATACCGCTCCCCCGCCTGGCACCTGGTCCACGCCCGAGCGACTGGCCCTGGCCACCACGCTGAGGCAGGCCAGGTCGAGGAGGGGCTGACCGAGCTGGGCGATCTCCCAGTCGAGCAACGCCACCACCCGGGGCCCACGGAACAGCATGTTGCCGTAGTGGAAGTCGCCGTGGACCAGCACCGCTGGCCGCTCGGCGGGCGCCCGCGCTGTCAGGCGCTCGGCCAGGAGCGGGGCTTGACCGGTCAGCTCGGCCGGCGCCCGCTCCATCAGCCAGGTCCAGCGCGCGATCTCCGCCCGGAGCGAGGTGGGTGGCTCGTGGCCGATACCGGTCTCGGCGGTCGGCACCGCTTGAAGCCGCCGGAGCACGTCCACCGCCGCGGCCGCGATCGCCTCGTGCGCGACCGTGCCGGCGATCTGCTCGATGCGGTCGCCCGCCACGGCCTCGACCAGGTAGAAGGGCCGACCGTCCACGACCGGCTCCTCGCTCATCGCGATCACCTCGGGAACCGGCAACCCGTGCCGATGGAGGGAAGCCATCAGCCGCGCCTGGCGAGGGATGTCGGCCGGGCCGGCCACCCGGGCCCCCGGTGGCGGTACCCGCATCACCGCCGGTCGGTCCTCAAGCTCCACCCAGTAGGTGAACCCGGAATGGCCCTCTGGAATGGCCCGGACGGCATGCACCCGACGTCCCAGCGCCCGCTCCAGGTCGAGCCGGATGCGCTCCTCGCGGGCCAGCACGCCTCCCACCCCGTCCCCACTCACGGAATGTCGGCCTCCAGGTGGGCGACGTCGGCCAGGCTTCCCACCATCCGCCGCTCCCCAAGCGCCCGGACCACGCTCACGCTCGTGTAGTACGGCAGAAGGCGCAGGTCGCCCAGGTTCAGGTGCATCACCTCGGTGATGTAGCTGAGGATGGCGAGCGCGTGCGCCACCACCACGATCCGTTGCCCGGGATGCCGCTCGATCGCCGCGTCGACGGCCGCACGCATGCGCCCCTGAACCTGGTCGGTCGGCTCCACCACCGCCAGGCGCCCGTCTCGGACCTCGATCCCCACTTCGACCAGGCGCTCGTCCACCCGAACCTCGGGGGTGATGGTGCGGGCCGTCTCCAACGCTCGCCGTAAGGGGCTGGAGTACACGGCCTCGAACCCTATGCGCTTGAGTCTGGCCGCCAGCCGTTGCGCCTGCTCCCGACCGCGTGGGGAGAGGGGAGGGTCGTCAAGGGTCGGGTCGGCCGTCCCGTCGTAGCAGGCGCCGTGCCGCACCAGCCAGATCTCGGTGGCGCCGGCGAGCCTCCGACCATCGCCGTCGAGCAAGAAGGCTGCCTCGAGGGCGCGCACGGCGCTGGTTCGGTCTCCGCCGGGCTCACTCCCCATGCCTATCATGGTGACGCGCCACGATGGCCGACGAACCATGTGGTCATGGTGCGTGCCCGGCTGGGAGCCGTGGGCAGATGGTTGCGGGTCATGGAGGGTTCACATGTTCATGTGCCATCGTCCGCCTGGCATGCCAAGCTGGCGTCAAGCCCTTGGCGTGCTGATCGCTGGGCTGTTCGCCGCCGGGTGTGGGGGGCCGTCCTCCCCTCCCCGGCTGTCCGGGGGACCGGCCTCGACACCGGTCGCGAGCCTCCCGGCTGGGGCGAGCTGGGTCGAGTCGCTCGCCTTCTCCGGCGACGTCCAGGGCACGATGGTCGGGGTGGTGTCGGGCAACTCCCAGCTCGAGAGCGAGTGCACGGGGCCGGCTTCGCTGTCGGCCGGTACCTGGGCCTCGACCCTCTATGGTCAGGTCGGCGCTGCCGTCTACGAGGTGGTGGTGGTGGTCCCCCGCTATCGAGGCCCGGGGACCTACCAGGCCCCTCAGGTCGAGGTCCAGGTGGCAAAGCCGGATGGCTCCGCCGTCTGGGACGCCGGTCAGGGGCAGCCGGCCTCCTTCAGCGTTGACATCGGACAACGGTCCGGGACCCTTGATGCGACCCTGGTCAACCTGGCCACGAACCAGGTGGGGCTGCATGTCACCGGCACCTGGTCCTGCGGCGGGTAGACGAGAGGTCGGGCCGCCGTCCCGGTGACCTCCCGGCGACGGGAGCGCGCCGACGCTCAGACGCCCCGCCAGGTGGGCTTCCGCTTCTCCAAGAAGGCGGACATCCCCTCCTGGGCGTCGCAGGTCATGGCGTTCTCGGCCATGGTCCGTGACATCAGGCGGTAGGCCTCTTCCTGGGGGACGTCGATCTGTCGGTAGAAGGCCTGCTTGCCGATCTTCACCGTGAGCGGGCTTGCCGCCGCCACCTGATGGGCCAGCTCCAAGGCGGCGGCGTCCAGGTCCTCCGCCGGCACCACCCGGTTGACCAGGCCCCACTCGGCCGCGGTTCGCGCGTCGATCGGCCGTCCGGTGAGCAGCATCTCCAGGGCCCGCTTGCGACCGATGTTGCGGCTGAGGGCCACCATGGGGGTGGAGCAGAAGAGGCCGATCTTGACCCCCGGGGTGGCGAAGCTGGCCTGTTCGGAGGCCACGGCGAGGTCACAGGTGGCGACCAGCTGGCAGCCGGCGGCGGTGGCGACGCCCTGGACGGCGGCGATCACCGGTTGGGGGATGCGCTGGATGGTCTCCATCATCCGGGTACAGACGTCGAAGACCTCCTGCTCCTCCTCCAGGCTGCGGCCGATCAGTTCCTTCAGGTCGTGGCCAGCGGAGAAAGCGGGCCCCTCCGCCCGCAGCACGATGGCGCGGACCTCCGGCCGCGCGCTCTGCCGCTCCAGCTCACCCGTGAGCTCGCGCATGAGCGGGGTGGAGAGGGCGTTGCGCTGGCGGGGCCGATTGAGCGTGATGAGGACGGCCGGGAGGGCGTCCTCGACCAGCAAGTGCTCGAGCGCTACTGCCATGGCTACCGTTATACGGCGTGGAGGTGACCTACGACGGTCGGTGCTTCGGCTGCGGGCGGCACAACCCGGACGGGCTGCAGATGAGCTTCGAGCGGGTGGGGGAGGAGTCGGTCTGCGAGCTGGAGGTGGCGGAGCGCTTCCAGAGCTGGCAGGGCCTGGTGCACGGGGGTGTAATCGCCCTCATGCTCGACGAGGCGGTGGGCTGGGCCGGCTGGCAGGCCGGCTTCCCGGGCCTGACTGGGCGGCTTGAGGTGCGCTATCGGCAGCCGCTGCGCCCCGGGGAGCGGGTACGGGTGGTGGGTCGAGTAGAGCGGGTGCGCCGGTCCCTGGTCGACGCCAGCGCCCGGGTGGAACGGGTGGCCGACGGAGCCCGGATCGCCGAGGCCAGCGCCACCCTGATAACCGCCAGCGCCGAGGTGGTCGGCGCCAGCTGAGCCCGACGCGAGCGCTGACGGCGCCGCCCGCCCGCGGGCACGATACAATGGCGCTCTCGGTTGGAGCGGGGGCTGGCGCAGTCCGGCAGCGCGCACGGTTCGGGACCGTGAGGTCCCGGGTTCAAGTCCCGGGCCCCCGACCACCCCTCGATCCCCCGGTCCATGTGCCCTCCCGAGCGGCGGTCGCTCGACGCAATCCATCTGGCCTCCGCCCGCACGCCGAGGAGAAAGCTCAAAGCGCTGGTCTGCTACGACGTGCGGCTGGCCGAGCCCGCCGCTTGGTGCGGCGCACCAGTCGCCAGCCCATCCTGAGGAGCGGGCCGGCGCCGAAGCCGTGGGCTGCGGGCCGGATTCCGAGACGGACCGGTTGGGGCCGGTGTGGAGGACCCTTCAGCCGTTGCCGCTGAGTAAGCGATCGTCTCATGCGGCACCCCTCACGGGGTTGCCTTCGCGGGCTTCGCGCCTCCTCGCCGCGCGTCCGGGAGGCCCGGGTCTCACCAGGGTCCCCACGAGGCCGGCCTGGGGACCCCATCAGGACTCGTCCCGGGGCACTCCATCGGAGCGTGCTCCGATGGGGACCCCTCGTGGGGCGCCCCTGCGGCCGCTGGAGCTCGACCCGCAAGACCACCACCCGCTCCCCGACCCGCCTCGGGGTGGCGGCGAGGATGCGTGCCCGGCCCAGCCGCTCCCGCCGGCGGGTGCGCTCGCACGTGCGCACGGTGCCGATCCTGGGCAGGGTGACGTGGCGGCGATCGGGCTCGACCCGGAGGGTCCCGGTGCTGAAGGGGCAACGGTCGGGGTCTCGACCCTTGCGCTCGGGCCTCGGGAAGCTGACTCGGCGACCGTCTGGTGGCACTGATGGAGATCCAGGCGTTGCGCCTCCAGGCGCGGGGAGGGTCCAGGGACGAGTTGGTGCTGTGCTCGATCAGGACCGGAGCCGCCGGGATCAGCTGCTCATCCGGCGGGGGCTGGCCGTGCAGGGGCGGGCCGAACGGTTGCTCGGGCCACCGGGGCCGTGCACGCTCCAGGCCGCCTCGTGGCCGGTCACGATCGCGCCCCACCACCGAGGAGATGGACTGGCCCCGGGTTGCCGCCTTCTACGCGGCGCTCTCCCGGGTGGCGCCTTCACCGGCGGTGGGTCTGAACCGGGCGGTGGGGACGGCGTACAGCCCCGGGCGGGGCTGGGGCGGCGGACGCGCTCACCTTGGAGCCGGCACGGTGCGTCGACTCCCTCCTGCCCAGCGTCCGGGGTCACTCCCCGCTCAGGCTGGGCCGGGACGGAGGCTGCGGCCGAGCACGAGCGCACGGCCGGCCTGACCCGCAACCGGCAGGAGCGGGCGCTGCTCCTGGAGCGGGCGGCTGGGGCTCGAGCCCGCGCCGAGCGAGCCCGATGCCTCGCCCGGGGCAGCTGCGGTCGCCGCGGGTCCTGCGGCCAGGACCGCCGGCATCACCGGCAACGGCGGCCCGGAGGAGGCGCTCGCCGAGCCCCTGTTGATCCACGTGCGGAGCGGGACTGCAGCCTCGGGGCGGTTGCTGGACAGACGTCGAGCCATCGGGGAACGGCCAGGTGGGGTAGCTGGGGCTGGACGTGAAGCACGTTGCGGCGCCACGCCGGCACGCCCGCGAGTGTCGGCGGTGAGGGTGGCTCAACCAGCCTGACCCTGCGGTTGGCCCCGGTCGTTGCCCTCGTTGGGGGCCAGCGCTCGCGCCCGACGGACCCAGAATTGTCGGTGGAGCCGCAGCCGCTCCAGCTCCAGCCCCAGGACCCGCTCGTCATAGTGGGCCTCCAGGGATGCAGGAGGAGGGAGTCGCCGTCGTCCCTCCTCGGCCGTGGCCAGGATCTGCTCCTTGAACGTGACCAGCTCATCGTAGACCACGGCCCAGTGTCGGGCGTCGTCGGCGAAAGGGGTGCGGGGGTCCTCGCCAGGCAGCAACGTCGGGACCATCTGCTGGTGCTGGCCGGCCAGCTGGGCCTGCCGCTGGGCCAACTCCCTGGCCTGGCGCAAGAACTCCTCAATCGCCGGGTCAAGCTCGTCCATGCTCGGAGGCCCCCCC
>Ga0070737_10002186_pt1 | contig 24303 bp, 19 predicted proteins | sample Coa_R1_10_FD_66438 | JGI IMG/M metagenome (GOLD analysis project Ga0070737, IMG submission 66438) | Surface soil microbial communities from Centralia Pennsylvania, which are recovering from an underground coalmine fire - Coalmine... | ecosystem: Environmental > Terrestrial > Soil > Unclassified...
CACCCCAGCTTCGTTCGCCACCTTCTCCACCTGTGCGCCGAGGGAGCCGGTCATGGCCACCTCCCCCGAACCCCGACGAAGAGTCGGCAGGACTGTGCGGCGTCGTTGGTCCTCCAGCTCGAAGGCCAGGGAGGCGTAGAGCGCTAGGGCGGCTAGGAACACGCCCTGTGCGCCGGCCGCGGTCTTCAACGCGGGGGCGGTGCTCAACTGGTAGGTGGCGGTCAGAACCCAGCGCAGCGCCGTGGAGCAGAGCACAAGCGCTGCCAGCACCTTGGAGTTGGCGGCGGCAACCGCCGGCATGAGGACGGCGACAGCGCCGAGGACCAGGATGTAGCCGAGCGCCGGGTTCGTCGCCGTTGGTGGGGAGAGCAGGCGCCCGACGCCTACGGTTGCCCACGTGCCGAATTCGACGCCCATGCCCGTTGCGGCGACCAGATCCCTACAGAGGAAACCATAGATGCAGGCGATGCCCTGGGTCGGCACGGTGAACACCAGTATCCCGACGTCGAGTAGGTGGGATTGGCTGGCGGGAACCCACCCGAGCTCGTCGCCGGCGAGGAGCATGGTGGCGAAGAAAAGCCCCAGGAAGCCGAGGGAGAGAGGGTTCGCCAACGGCCGAAGCACGACGCGGCTCACGTCCTGAGGGGACTGGTCGGCTTCGACACTCATGGCGGCCAACATGTACCCCTCGCAGGCTGCTTTACACCTAGGGGGTAAGGGCAGGTCAGCCGAAGGTGGGAGTTCGTGAGCACATGGCGGACGACAGACGGAGTGCCGCTAGCATGGCCAGCATGAGCACCGGCGCCTCGGTGAGCAGGCAGTACGTGGTCGAGGCGCTTTATGCCACCCTCCTCGGTCGCCAGGCCCGAGAAGGCGAGGTGGAAACGTACCTGCGGCCAGGAGTGACTCTGGAGCAGACCATCTCCTGGCTGCTCGCCTCCCCGGAATGCCAACTGGGCTTCTACCGGAACCGCATCTTCGACGACCTGGTCGCCCCCGATCCCCTGCCTCCCGAGGTCCCCCGCCTCTACATCTGGCACCTGCCCAAGACAGGTGGGACCAGCTTGAGGGAGATGCTCCGCCCACACTTCGCCGAGCTGGAGTTCTTCGGAGGGGCGACACTGTCGGAGCTGTTCCGCATGTCCCAGTACCGCTTGCGCAGCTTCCGGGTCATCGCCGGCCACTTCGGACCGACCCTCCCGCAACTTCTTCCCGACGTCTCCCTCGTCACTGCGACGCTGGTGCGGGACCCGGTGGAGATGGTGTGCAGCCACTACGTCCACTGGAGGGACCAGGGCAACGAGATGGACCCCCTGACCGCCTTGGCGAGGCGGCTGAGTTTCGACGAGTGGTGCCGGTTGGAAGACACCTACGGACTGTGGTCCAACCCGCAGGCTACCTCGCTCTGCCTCCCGCGTATAGCCCCCTCAGCCCGAGAGGCAGCGGCGAGCCCCGAGGGTCACAGCGTTCCGCTCCCGTGGAGCGAGATCCGCCAGCGGGCCGCTGCCACCCTCGACGCGATCGACGTGGTCGGCACCACCGCCGACCTGCTCGCCGTCTACCGGGACTGTCTGGATCGGCTGGGGCTAGGGCCAGCGACTCGCACGGAGCCCTTGAAAGAGAACGCCGGCGCGGGGCTGGGTACGGGGATACGTTCCTCGACGCGGGACTGGCTCCTAGAGCACAACACCATCGATTCGGCACTTTTCGAGCGGGCCAAGGTGAGGGCGGGGGAGTTGTACAGAGCCTTCCCGGAGACGACGCCTCCACCCGCGCGGCAGCCGGTAACCGTGCACCGGGCGAAATCGGCCGGGGAGCGGGTCCCTGTCGCCGCGATCCCGCCTCCGCGCTGGACTGCCGCCCGTATCGCCGTCCTGGCTCTGCTGCTGAGCAGCGCGATCGCAGCCGTCGATGCCGTCGTCCCGGGGGTGTCGCTCGTCGGCCTTCTCACGATCGGACCGTGCTGCGCCATGTTCAGCCGGCGCGTGATGACCACGGTCGTCGCCGGCCTGTGGTCGTTCCTGCTGGCAGTGATCATGTGCCTCCCTGACGGCATATGGGGCACCGCAAACCAGGCGGTGTACCTTGCGGTCATCGCCCTCGTCAGCGTCTCGTCGGTTCGTGTCGCGGCGATCCTCGAGCGCAGCCAGTTCCGACCCTCCAAGGTAGCCCTGATGCCGCGGCCCCGTCCCTAGCGGTTGGGCGAAGTTTGATCATATAAGTGCCTTACATGACCGCTAGCGGGGAGGCTCCCTTTCGCGGTGGATCTGTCCAGGCGGGGGTGGTTCGCGCGCATGCTCTTCGACCCCGCCTTCGCCCGCGACACGCAGCCCTCTGGCACACACGAGCGTCGCGAAGCAGGACACCGAGGTCGGCGGCTGACCGATACGGGCTGGCGACACCGTCCTGGTCCCGTTCGGCGCAGCCAACTCCGACCCGGCGGTGATGCCGGCGGCGGAGACGCTCGACCCGTCGCGTTCCGCCAACCGCCACATGTCCTTCGGCGGGGGGATCCACCGTTGACTGGGCTCGCATCTTGCCCGGCTCGAACTGAGAGTGGCCCTGCGGGAGTGGCACCGTCGGATTCTCGACTACGGCGTCGAACCCGGCGCCGATCTGAAGTGGACCCCGATACCCCGCTCCGCGCAGGAGCTGCCCCTCGTGTGGTGAGCCCCGCTACGTGCTCGTCAGCCGAAGAGGCCGCTCGGATCGTCGGGCACGTCGACGGCGTGCTGGCGGAGGATGTCGAGGGGGACGATGTCCAGCGCCCGCTCGTGGGTGGAGGCGAGCACGACCGGCGCAGCGGCGTTGTCCATGTGGGCGCGCAGCCAGTTGACCGCCGTCACGCACCACCGATCGCCGGGCACGAGGCCCGGGAAGCGGTAGGCGGGCATGGGCGTCACCAGGTCGTTGCCGATCGCCTGCTGGTGGGCGAGGAACTCGGCCGTCACCACGGCGCAGATCGTGTGGCTGCCGATGTCCTCGGGTCCCGTGTTGCAGCACCCGTCGCGGTAGAACCCGGTCAGCGGGTCGGTCCCGCACGGTTCGAGCTCGCCACCCAGCACGTTTCGCTCCGTCACGAGGAGAAAGTATGGATCCGCACCTCGGAGACCGTCACCGCCTCGCCGCCGAGCTCGACCCTCTCGCCGGCGAGACGCACCCGCACCGTCCCGCCGCGCGTCGAGGCCTGGTAGCCCGTCAGCTCCCTCCGGCCGGTGCGAGAAGCCCAGTAGCAGGCGAGGGTGCAGTGCGCTGAACCGGTGACGGGATCCTCTGGTATCCCCGCCGAAGGGGCGAAGAAACGGCTGACGAAATCGACGTCAGGACTGTCGCCGGCGGCGGTGACGATCAGACCCCGACAGTCCAGCGAAGAGATCGCCGCCAAATCGGGGGAGACGGCCCGCACGGCAGCGGCATCGGTGAGCTCTACGAGCAGATCGAAGCGCCCCCGGGCGCAGGCCGTCATCGCCGTCCCCGCCAGGATTCCGGAGAGCGACGGGGGCGTCGGCGTGGGCGTCGGGGGGTCGGCGGGGAAGTCCATCCAGATGACGCCGTTTTCGTCCTTGCGGCAGTCGAGCACCCCGCTTCGTGTGTAGAAACGGGCGGGACCCCCGAGAAGGTGGGCGCAGGCGAGCGTCGCATGCCCGCAGAGATCCACCTCGGTGGTCGGGGTGAACCAGCGGAGGTCGTAACCCCCATTTGGGCGGCGGGCAGCGAAGGCCGTCTCGGAGAGGTTCATCTCCGAGGCGATGGCCTGCATCATGGTCTCTGGCGGGAAGGAGTCGAGCTGTGCCACGGCCGCCGGGTTCCCCCGGAAGGGAACGGAGGTGAAGGCGTCGACGACGTTGAGGGTGATCAACGACGTGAGCGGCCAGTCAGCCAGGCGACCAGCGTCGCGAGGACCTCGTCCCTTTCCGGCTCGTTGAAGATCTCGTGCCACAGGTCGGGCCACAAGATGGCGGTGAGGTCCTTGCTGGCGACCCGGGCGACTACGTCCCGCAGTGCCTGGGGGCTGACGAGCAGGTCACCGCTTCCGTGCATTACCAGCAGCGGGAGGGTCAGCGCACCCAATCGGTCCCGAACCTCCTCCACCTGGCCGGCCGACTGCAGGAAGCCTCGTGGCGGGGGCCCCAGGTACACCAATGGGTCGCCCTTGTAGGCCGCCACGACTGAGGGATCGCGTGAGATGGCGTCGGCCAGCCCCAGGTCGGGGATCTCCTCTAAGTCGGCGAGGGCCACCAGCTCGGGGGCAACGTGCAGCAACGCCCCCGAGAGCGCCAGGCCGGTCAGGCGGTCCTGGTGCTCGACGGCGTAGGCCGCGGCGATGAGCCCCCCCATGGAGTGCCCGACCAGGAATAGCTGGCCGCTCGGAGCGGAGCGTCTGACCAGGTCGACGAAGACGTCCAGGTCGGCCACGGCGGTCCAAACCGACTCGATGTTGCCCCGTTCCCCCTCCGAGTTGCCGTGGCCTCGGTGGTCGAGCGCCCACACAGCCAGGCTCGCCGCGTTCAGCGCACTGGCGACATGGGCATAGCGGCCGCTGTGCTCGGCGTACCCGTGGGCGATCACAACCTGGGCTCGGGCCGGCTCGACCGGCCAGGCGCGGTAGAACAAGCGGCCGTCGGCGAACCGTCCTTCTGGCATGCGTCCCTCCGATCAGGTGTCCTCGTTGGGTGGGAGGCTAGCTTCGCAGGGTGCGGCGCTGGATGTGGTACCTCGCTGCCGCCGGCGCGGCCGGTTCCACTGCCGCCGCCGGGCTGGCCGGCACCTCGGCTGCGGCTGCCGCCGGTCAGACGTGGCCGGCGTTCGTGCTGGTGGGCGGTCTGCTGTTGATCGGCCTGGTCGCCGCTGGGGACGGCCTGTTCGCTGCGGCCGGAGAGCGGCTGGGGGGTGCCGCCAGAAGCGGCTGGACGTTGTTCGCGGGCTTTGGAGTGCTCGTCGTGGTGGTCACCGCCCTGCTCAACCTTGACACGTCAGTCGCCTTCCTCACTCCAGTGGCGGTGCATACCGGCCGGCGCCGGGGCAGGGCGGCCGCGGTGCTTGTGTCCGCGTGCGTGCTTTTGTCCAACGCCGGGTCGCTGCTCCTGCCCGGCTCCAACCTGACCAACCTGATCGTCCTCGGCCAGCTGCACCTCGCCGGGGGGCGCTTCGCCGGCCGCATGGCCCTGCCGTGGCTTGCGGCGTGGGCGGTGACCGCTGGCGTCGTCGCCTGGGGGGAGCGGTCGGCGCTGGGGGGCGGGGAGGATCGGTCGGCGGAACGGGGCGGGGAGGATCGGCCGGCGCGGCCCCGAGGGGTCATCGGGGTAGCGGCGGTGGTGGGCGCGGTGGCCGCAGTTGTCGCGCTCAGCAACCCGGCGCCCGAGGTACTGGCGATCGGCGGCGCGGCAGTCGGAGTTCGGCTCGCTCAGAGGCGACTGACCCCGCGCCGGGTCTGGGACGTACTGGGCGTTCCCGTGCTAGTCGGGCTTTTCGGGCTCGCCGTGGGGATGGGGACACTCGGGCGAAGCTGGACGGCGTTCTCGCGGATCCTGGCACACCTAGACCCGTGGGCAACTGCGGCCGTCGGCGCTGTCGCCACCGTGGTAATCAACAACCTTCCCGCCGCGGCGCTTCTCGCCGCCCGGGCGCCGGGCCATCCCTTGGCGCTCCTGATTGGCCTCAACGTGGGCCCCAACCTGTTCGTGTCCGGCTCGCTCGCCTGGGTTCTCTGGTACGGCTCGGCGAGGACCGCTGGCGCGAGGCCCGACGTACGGCGGACGCTGCGCCTCGGCGCCGCGTCCGCGCCGTTTGCTCTTGCTGCCGCAGTGGGCGTGCTGGTGCTGGTCGCCGCCCGCACCTGAGCTGGGGCGGGCGGGATTCAGCCCGACACCCTGGGTCGGAGTTGCACGATCGCGCTCCCGAGATGCGTCGAGCTGGAATCTTTGGAGCGCGAATCGACGCATTTCGCGCAGGATCGCGCTCCCGAGATCGCAGCCAATAATCGCTGGAGCGCGATCCGGCGGGTTTCGTGTCGGTTCGCGCTCCGGAGATTCGCCGCTGAGTCACATCGGGAGCGCGATTCGACATCCCGATCCATCAGGACGGGCGGTCCCCCTCCGGTGTCCCCCCATCGAGCCGCCCGTGCAGGCCGAGCGGCCCGCACGGGCGGTTCCGTCCAAGGGACGGCCCCCGTCCCTTGTGCTGTCGAACGCGCTGCATGGGCAAGGGGCAAGGACACCTTGTGGAATTACCTCCGCGTGGGGGTCCTCACCCCCGCGGCGCACCTCATGGTCGACGCCGGCACCGCCTGCGGGGTTGGGTGCACGGCGAGTGAATCAACGGCTGCCCTCATGAGCAAAACCGCCTAGTACTCGATTCCCTTCTTGGCCTTCACCCCGCGGTCGTAGGCGTGCTTGATCTTGACCATCTCGGTAGCGGTGTCAGCCACCTCGACCAGCTCGGGAGCGGCTGACCGCCCCGTCATGACGACGTTCGTGCCCGGTGCCCGCTGGCGGATGCCTGCGGCCACCTGCTCGGCGGGAACCCATCCGTACTTCACCGCGTAGGTGATTTCGTCGAGGATCAGAAGGTCGTAGTCGCCCGAGCGGAGCTTTTGGGCGGCGACCTCCCACGCGTGGCGTCCCTTGGCGGCCGTCTCGTCCAAGTCCTTGGACTCCCAGGTGAAACCGTCCCCCAGGGTGTGCCACTCGATGCCCAGGTGGTCCGCCAGCTTGCGCTCGCCGGTCTTCCATTTGCCGCCCTTGACGAACTGGACGACGGCCACCCGCCATCCCCGAGCCCAGCCCCGCCCCATCACCCCGAAGGCGGCTGACGACTTGCCCTTCCCGTCGCCGGTGTTCAGGAGCACAACGGACTCGGCGCGCGCCACACCGAGACGATACGTCGGATCGAGTCCCCGCTGCCTTACGTCCGAAACGAACGGGGGTCGCCTGGCCGGTCAACGGAGGCTAAAGTCGCGTCCCGCAGAGCAGGGAACCCGGTGCAAATCCGGGGCTGTCCCGCAACTGTGACCGGGGAGCGACCCCCCACCGCATGGTCACCGCCCTAAGCGGCGGGAAGGCCGGGGGGAAGTGGATCCGGGAGCCAGGAGACCTGCCTGTCGAGCCACGCGAGGACGTATTCCATTGACAGTGTTTCAGAGATGATCACCCTGGTTCTGGGGGGAGCGCGAAGCGGCAAGTCGGCTTTTGCCGAGCGCCTGGCCGCGTCCGCCCCTCCGCCGGTCAGCTACGTCGCCACGGCGCTGCCCGGAGACGACGCCGACTTTGCCGAGCGGATCCGGCTCCACAGAGAGCGCCGCCCTGCATCTTGGACCACCGTGGAGTGCGGCGCCGATCTGCACGGGGCGGTGGCGCGGCTGGCCGGCACGGTGCTCGTCGACTCTCTTGGCACCTGGTTGGCGGCCTTGCCGGGTTTCGCCGCAGACCCAGACGAGCTCTGCGGCGTCCTCCGCCGGCGGGAGGGTGAGACGATCCTCGTCTCCGAGGAGGTCGGGCTCGGGGTGCACCCTTCCACGGCGCTGGGCGGATTGTTCCGGGACCGGCTGGGGGAGTTGAACCGGTGCGTCTCAGAGGTCGCCGAGCGGGCCTTCCTGGTAGTCGCCGGGAGGTCCATCCAGCTGTGACGACGCCGGATCGACGCAGCGCAATGGGGGAGCCAGGCGCGACGAGAGGGATGACGCCGGATCGACGCAGCGCAATGGGGGAGCCAGGCGCGACGAGAGGGAGGACGTCGAAGCGACTCGGTGCGGCGGGTGAGCCAGGGGAGAGGGGAGGGACGACGTCGGAGCGACTCGCCGCGGCGGGTGAGGCAGCGGTAGGGCGTCATGTGGCGTGAGAAGGGCTCTCGCCTTCTTGACTCCGCTTGGACCAGCCGCCAGTCCCGGTCCCACCACCCTCGACTGGTTCGCCCCTGCCGGCGCGCTGATCGGCTCGCTGCTCGGCGGCGTGTGGTGGCTGGCGGCGCGGCTGTGGCCTCCGGCGATATCGGCGGCGGTCGTGGTCGCAGCCGATCTGGCTGCCACGGGGATGCTCCACCTCGACGGTCTCATCGACTCCGCCGACGGGCTGCTGGCGCCGATGCCCACCGCCCGTCGGCTGGAGGTCATGGCCGACCCGGGGGCCGGGGCCTTCGGTGTGAGCGCGGCCGGTGTCGTCCTGTTGCTCCGCTGGGCGGCTCTGGCCTCGCTGCGTCCCGGGATCCTGCTTCTCGGGGGCCTGTGGTGCCTGTCGCGGGGTTCAGTGGCCGCAGTAGCACGGCTGCGGCCCTACGCCCGCCCCGAAGGGGGGCTGGCTTCGGCGTTCGCTGGAAGAACCCGCTGGCTGCGGCTTGCTCTCGGTGTCGGGCTCGGCGTGGGGCTGCTCGCCGCGTGGCGCCCGGTTCCGGGGTTGGTGGCGGCCGCCGCGGCGGCGGCCGGAACTGCCGTGGTGACCTTGTTGGCCGAGAGGCGCCTTGGGGGCTACACGGGCGATGTGCTGGGGGCGTGCGTCGTGGTGGCGGAGACGGCTGGCCTGATAGCGGCAGCGGCGCGGTGGTGAGGCCGCGGCCTGGGTCCCGAGCCCAGCGGGGCGGCGGCGCGGTGGTGAGGGCGCGGCCCGGGTCCCGCGCCCGGCGCTACGGGGAGGTCAGCACCCTGGCTGCCCGACGCGCCCTGGCGGCGGCTGCAGGCCTGTTTGCCGACCGGCTCCTTGGCGAGCCGCCAGCAGCTTGCCACCCTGTTGGCGCATTCGGCCGCCTGATGGCGCGCGCGGAAAGGCTCTGTTGGGCGGACAGCAGGCTGGTGGGCGCCGCCTACGGGGCTGCCGGTGTCTGCTTGGCGACGGTTGCCGGTGTCCTGCTCGACGGCGCCGTCGGACTGGTGGCCGCCACTTGGCTCGTCGTGGCCGGTCGTTCCCTGGACGAGTCTGCCCGCCGGGTGCATTCCGCCCTCGAAGCGGGGGACCTGTCCGGGGCCCGTCGGCTGGTGGGCGGCCTTGTTGGTCGCCGTACCGCACAGCTCGAGGAATCCGAGGTCGCCCGCGCTGCCGTCGAGTCGGTCGCAGAGAACACCGTCGACGCTGTCGTCGCCCCCGTGCTCTGGGCAGCGGGCGGGGGGTCGGCGGGCGCGCTGGCGTACCGGGCGGTGAACACGCTCGACGCCATGGTCGGCCATCTCGACTCGCGCTATGGGCGCTTCGGCTGGGCCAGCGCCCGCGCCGACGACGTCGCCAACTGGCTGCCCGCCCGGCTGACCGCCGTCTTGGTGGCAGCCGTCCGCCCCAGCCGTGCGGGCCAGGTCTGGGCGGCGGTGCGCCACCAGGCCCCCGCCCACCCCTCTCCCAACGCCGGAGTGGCCGAGGCGGCCTTCGCAGCGGCTCTCGGCCTGCGGCTGGGGGGCGTCAACGACTACGCCGGACGGCTGGAGATCCGCCCGGTGCTGGGCGATGGGCGCCAGCCCGCGGCGTCTGACATTCTCGAAGCCTGCCGTCTCAGCCGGGACGTGACGGCTGCGGCCGCAGCCGGGCTGTTGGCGGCGGCGATGGCGATGCGTCCAGACCGGGGCGTCCGGCGTTCCGGGCGTCGTCGGGGCGCCGGGGGCCAGCTGCTTCCCCGGGGTCGGGGCATCGGGCCGGCCTGGGGGTTTCGCCGGTGGTCTCCCTGGGGTGGGAGATGATCCCAGCCGGTCCGCACGGCGGCGACGGTGCCCGGCTGGCGGCGGTGCTGGGCATCCCCGCCCGAGCGGTTCTCGACCTGTCCGCCAGCCTGAACCCCGTGGCGCCCGACCCGGCTCCGGTCGTTGCGCGCCACGCTGACGCGGTCCGGCGATATCCCGACCCAGCCGAGGCAACAGGGATCCTCGCTGCTGCAATGGGCGTGGATGCCGACCGCCTCCTGCTCACCAACGGAGGAGCTGAGGCCATCGCCCTCGTCGCCACGGAGCAACCCTGCGGCGAGGTGGAGGACCCAGAGTTCTCCCTCTACAGGCGCCATCTCCGAGAGGTCCGTGGCGGTGCCCCCAGATGGCGCTCCAACCCGCACAACCCGACCGGACGCCTCGCCGGGCCCGGCGAGAAGGCCTCCGTATGGGACGAGGCCTTCTACCCCCTGGCTACCGGGGTCTGGACGCGGGGGGACGCCGAGAGGGGGAGCTTCGTCGTCGGCTCGCTCACCAAGCTGTTCGCCTGCCCGGGTCTGCGCATCGGGTACGTGATCTGCCCGGACGCCGCCTCCGCGCTGCGGCTGGAAGGCCACCAGCCGCGGTGGTCGGTCAACGGTCCGGCCCTCGCCGCCCTCCCGGAGCTGCTCGCCGGAGCCGACCTGGTTGCGTGGTCGGCGGCGGTCTCCGGCCTTCGGAGAGAACTGGTCTCGCTGCTCCGCCGCCACGGCCTCGAGCCGGCGGCCTCCGACGCCAACTGGGTGCTCGTAGCCGCTCCGGGTCTGCGGGACCGCCTCGCGCGCGAAGCGATCTTGGTGCGCGACTGCGCGTCGTTCGGCATGCCCGGGACCGTGCGCATCGCAGTACCGGATGCCGCAGGGCTCAAGCGCCTGGGGGCTGCCCTCGGCAGGGTGCTCCCCGCGAGGGAACGGGTGTGACGGGCCGGAAGGCGGCGCCGGGCTTGATGGTGTGCGGCACCGGCAGCGACTGCGGCAAGTCGACGATCGTCGCCGGGCTCTGCCGTGTGCTCGCCCGCCGGGGTCTCCGGGTCGCCCCGTTCAAAGCGCAGAACATGGCTTTGAACTCGGCTGTCACCGCTTCCGGCCACGAGATCGGCCGTGCACAGGCTGCGCAGGCCGCCGCCGCGGGGGTGGAGGCGGAGGTGGCGATGAACCCGATCCTCCTGAAACCGACCGGTCATCGCACCAGCCAGGTTGTCGTCAACGGCCGGCCCTGGGCTGTCCTCGACGCCTCTTCCTATCAGCGGGCGAAGGCGGAGCTGTGGCCGGTCGTCGCCGGGGCGCTCGGCGACCTCCGGGCGCGCTTCGACGTCGTGATATGTGAGGGGGCCGGCAGCCCCGCCGAGATCAACCTCCTCGACGCCGACATCGTCAACCTGCGGGTCGCCCGCCACGCCGGTTTTCCGGCGCTGCTGGTCGGAGACATCGACCGCGGGGGGGTCTTCGCCGCGCTGCACGGGACCGTCGACCTGCTGCCGCCCGACCTGCGGGCGCTCGTCGCAGGTTTCGTCATCAACAAGTTCCGTGGCGACCCGGCACTGCTGTCACCAGGACTGCAGCAACTCGAGCAGCGGACGAAGGTCCCCACGCTCGGGGTCCTCCCGTGGCTCGACGGTCCCGTCCTGGACGCCGAGGACTCGCTGACCCTCGCCGGGCTGGTCGGCGACGGAGCAGGTCCAGGACTGGCTGGCGGGGGGCCGGCGGGATTCGGCGGGGAGGTGGGACAGGGGCGCCTGGATGTCGCCGTGGTCCGCTTCCCGCGGATCTCCAACTACACAGACGTCGACCCTCTCCGTCTCGAGCCCGGGGTCGAGGTCCGCTTCGTCGGCTGGGCGGCCGACCTGGGACGGCCGCACCTGGTCATCCTCCCCGGGACGAAGTCCACCGTCGCCGACCTGGCTTGGCTGCGCCGCTCCGGGTTGGCGGCGCGGATCGCCGAGCACGTCGAGGGTGGGCGCACCACGGTGCTCGGGGTGTGCGGCGGCTGCCAGATGCTCGGCAAGGTGGTCCGCGACGGGCACGGCGTCGAGGCGCAGCCGCCCGGCGAGTTCGAAGGGCTCGGCATGCTGGGCCACGCCACCACGTTCGAGCCGGCGAAGACGACCCGCGCCGTGGTGGCGAGGCTGTGGGGCGAAGAGGTCCGTGGCTACGAGATCCACCACGGAAGGATCGACCCTGCGGAGGTCTGGTACGACAACGGTGCGGTCGTCGGCACTCCGCTCCACGGGCTACTGGACGCCGACGGCTTCCGGCGGGCCTTCCTCGCCGCGGTGGCTGCGAGGGCCGGCCTTGACTGGGACCCCGGACCGCCCGTGTCCTTCGCCGCCGCCCGCGACGCCCGCCATGACCTCGTCGCCGACGCCATCGAGGCCAATCTCGCCGTTGATGCCGTCCTCGACCTCATCCGGAGGGGTGCCAGTTGATCCTGTACCTGACCAACGCGCCGAGCGAGATCTTGGCGCTGCGTTCGATCGTGGAGAGCCTCCCCGACGGTTTCCCGGCTGTCCGGGCGGCAGACCCGGGCCGGCTGACCCAGGCACCGGAGGTCGAGGGTGCCGACGCCGTGGTCGTCCGCCTGCTCGGAGGGGCCGCATCGTGGCCCCCGTTCGGTGCCCTCCGGGGACGCTGTGCCGCCAGCGGCGTCCCCCTGCTCGCTTTCGGGGGCGAGGCCTCGCCCGACGCCGAGCTGACGGCGGCGTCGACGGTGCCGAGCGCGACCGTCGCCCAGGCCTTCGAGTACTTGGTCCACGGTGGCCTGGAGAACATCGCCAACATGCTGCGCTTCGTCTCCGACACGGTGCTGATGACCGGTTTCGGGTTCGACCCGCCCGCCGCGGTGCCGATGACCGGTATCTACCGCCGGCCGCCGGAGGGAGGCGACGGCCCCCTGGTCGCCGTCCTGTTCTACCGGGCACATCTGATAGCCGGCAACACGCTCTTCGTCGACGACCTCTGCGCGGCGCTCGAGGAGAAGGGCGGCAGGGTGGCCGCGGTGTGGGCTTACTCGCTGCGTCCTGGCCCGACCGGCGACGTCGAAGCCCTCGAGGTGCTGCGGGGCATCGCACCCGACGTCGTCGTCGCCACCATGCTCGTCTCGGGATCGTCTGCCGTCGACGGCCTCGCATGGGATGCGAGCGCCATCGGCTCGCTCGGCGTCCCGGTTGTCCAGGCGATCACCGCCACCGGGTCGCGGGCCGATTGGGAAGCATCACCAGCAGGATTGGGGCCCCTAGACGTGGCGATGAGGGTGGCGATACCGGAGTTCGACGGGCGTGTCGTGTCGGTGCCGTTCTCGTTCAGCGAGGAAGTCGACGACGGCGACACCCTCGGAACGCCCGTAAGTGCATACCGGACGGTGCCGGACCGGCTCGAACGGGTCGCGGGGACCGCCGTGCGGCTGGGACGCCTTCGATCGGTACCCCCGTCCGAGCGGCGTGTGGCCCTCGTGCTGTCCTCCTACCCGACCAAGAGGAGCCGCATCGGCAACGCCGTCGCGCTGGACACGCCCGCTTCGGTGATCGAGCTCCTGCGGGCGCTGGCCGCCGCCGGCTACCGGGTCGACTCGCCCCCCGTCGGCGGCGACGAGCTGATGGCGGCGCTCGCTGGCGGTGGCGAAACGCGCAGATGGCCAGCAGCGAGCTACACGCAGTGGTGGGAGTCGCTCGACCTCGACGTCCGTCGGCCGGTGGAGGAAGCCTGGGGACCCCCACCAGCCGGGGGGATCGGGATCGACGGCCTCGACCTCGGCGGGGTGTTCGTGGCAGTTCAACCGCCACGTGGCTTCGGGGAGAACCCGGTGGCCGTCTACCACTCGCCCGATCTGCCCCCCACCCACGAGTACCTCGGTTTCTACCGCTGGCTGGACCAGGCGTGGGGGGCGGGGGCGATCGTTCACGTCGGCAAGCACGGCACGCTCGAATGGCTCCCGGGAAAGGGGGTGGGCCTCTCGAGTCGCTGCTGGCCGGACGTGGCCCTCAAGGACGTTCCCGTCGTCTACCCGTTCGTGGTCAACGACCCAGGCGAGGGAACCCAGGCGAAGCGGCGAGCGCACGCCGTGATCGTCGACCACCTCCTTCCCCCGATGACGAGAGCTGACACCTACGATGACATCGCACGTTTGGAGCAGCTGCTCGACGAGCACGCCCAGATTGCAGCGTTGGACCCCTCGAAGCTTCCTTCGATCCGGAAAAAGGTCTGGGACCTCATCGTCGCAGCCGAGATGCACCGGGATCTCGGTGTGGCCGACGCCCCGGAGGGGGACGCGTTCGACGAGCTGGTCAACCACGTTGACGGTTACCTGTGCGAGCTGAAGGACGCTCAGATCCGCGGAGGCCTCCACGTCCTCGGGCGGGCGCCGACCGGGGAGGCGCGGCTGGACCTGCTCCTGGCGTTGACCCGCCTTCCGCAGGCCGGGGTGCCTTCGCTGCGCGAGTCCGTCGCGTCCCGTCTGGGCCTCGGCGCCTCCCGTGCGGACAACGACCGGTTGGAGGACGAGTGCCGCCGCCTCCTCGAAGGCTCGGCGCCGGCCGGCTCGCCACAGGAGGAGGCCGTGCTGGAGTGGGTCACCCGTTTCCTCGAACCGGCCCTGGACGCGGCGTCGGCCGAGGTCGACAACGTCCTCGCCGCCCTCGACGGCCGCTGGATCCCTCCGGGACCGAGCGGGGCGCCCACGAGGGGGATGGCACACGTTTTGCCAACCGGACGCAACTTCTACTCGGTCGACCCGAAGGCCCTGCCCACGCGGCTCGCCTGGGAAGTCGGGTGTTCCCTGGCGGAAAGGCTCTTGGAGCGTCACCTTGCGGAAGAGGGCCGCTACCCGGCGAGCGTGGGGCTGGTCGTTTGGGGCACCGCCGCCATGCGGACCGGGGGCGACGACGTCGCCGAGGCGCTCGCCCTCCTTGGCGTCCGGCCAGTGTGGGCGGAGGAGTCGGGGAAGGTGGTCGGCGTGGAGCTGTTGTCCGACGAGGAGCTGGGCCGGCCGCGCGTCGACGTCGTCCTGCGCATCTCGGGCTTCTTCCGCGACGCGTTCCCGCACCTGATCGCCCTTCTCGACGATGCGGTGGCCCTCGCCGGCTTTGCCGACGGCGACCCGAGGATCTTCGGCGCCAAGCCCGGCGCCTACGGCTCGGGGATACTTCCTCTCCTGGAGAGCGGCAACTGGAGGGGAGACGCCGACCTGGCCGCCGTGTACACGGCCTGGAGCGGCTACAGCTACGGCAGATCGGGGATGGGGGTGCCCGCCGAAGAGGCCATGCGCCGGCGGTTCGCCACGATCGAGGTGGCGGTGAAGAACCAGGACAACCGCGAGCACGACATCTTCGACTCCGACGACTACCTCCAGGACCACGGCGGGATGATCGCGACGGTCCGCGCTTTGTCCGGACGAGCGCCGAAAGCCGCGTTCGGTGACTCGGCGAACCCCTCCAGCCCGCGGGTCCGCAGCCTCTCGGAGGAGGCGGCGCGGGTGGTGCGCACCCGGGTTCTGAACCCCAAGTGGATCGCGGCGATGACCCGGCACGGCTACAAGGGAGCCTTCGAGCTGGCAGCCACCGTCGACTACCTCTACGGCTACGACGCGACGGCTGCGATCGTGGAGGACTGGATGTACGAGCGCGTCACCGAGGCGTACGTCGCCGACCCCGCAGTCAGGAAATTCCTGGAGGCGTCGAACCCCTGGGCCCTGCGGTCGATGGCCGAGAAGCTCCTCGAAGCACACCAGCGCGGGCTTTGGAACGCGTCCGAGCAGGCCCTGTCCGCCCTGCGGGCTGCAGTTCTCGAAGGCGAGGGGTGGGAGGAATCGAAATGACAGTAGGGTTGCCGTTCTCGGCGGTCGTCGGACAGGAGGAAGCGAAGCTGGCCCTCCTGCTCGCGGCCTGCGAGCGCCGGATAGGCGGCGTCCTGCTTCGCGGCGACAAGGGCAGCGCCAAGTCGACCCTCGCACGCGGGCTGGCTGCCCTGCTGCCCGGCGGCGCACCGTTCGTCGAGCTGCCCCTCGGCGCGACGGAGGACCGCGTCGTCGGAACTCTGGACATAACATCAGCACTGACAGAAGGTTCGATCAGGTTCCGTCCCGGCCTGCTCCACGCAGCGGACGGCGGGGTGCTCTACGTGGACGAGATCAACCTGCTCCCCGACCATCTCGTCGACGTGTTGCTCGACGTGGCCGCCAGCGGTGTGAACCGCGTGGAGCGCGAGGGCGTGTCGCACGCTCATCCGAGCCGTTTCTTGCTGGTCGGCTCGATGAACCCCGAGGAGGGTGATCTCCGGCCGCAGCTGCTGGACCGCTTCGGCCTCGCCGTGGATGTTCGCACGCCTGCGGCCGGGGAGCGGGCAGCGGCGTTGCGCCGCAGGTTGTCCTACGACGACGGCGCGGAGCCTTTCGGCGCCACCGAGGCGGCCCTGGCTGCGCGGCTGGCGTCGTGGCGGCCTGCGGCCATCCCCGACGGGCTGATCGACGCGGTGGCACGGCTGTGTGCCGCCGCCGGCGCCGAGGGGCTTCGGGCCGACCTGACCATCTGCAGGGCCGCAGCAGCCCTCGCGGGGTGGGAAAGGCGCACGGTCGCCGGGCCCGGCGACGCGCGCCGGGTCGCCCCGCTGGCCCTCGCCCACCGGGCGCGGCGCGACCCGCTGGACCAGGCGGGGACGTCAGCATCTCTGGAGGAGGCCCTTTCCGAGTTGGACGTCGACGCCTCCCTGGCCGACACGGAGGGGCCGGGGGCCGACGGGGAGTCCGCTGTGGCGCCGGGAGCGGAGCTCCACGCACCCTCGGCGCCGGCCGTGCGGCCCTCGACGGCGCCGGGCCGGCGGGGGACCGCGCCCGGGGTGCGGGGCCGTCTGGTCGGCGACCGCGCCCCCGACGGCACCGTGTCGGCCCTGGCGGTGGGCGCCACCGTTCGGAGGGCTGCCGGGCGGGCGGGGAGCGAGCCGGGGGCCGCGCCCGAAGACCGGTCGCCTGGGGTGCTCGTCGTCCCCGAGGACCTGCGGGAGGCGGTCTACGAGCAGAAAACGGCCAGCCTGATCGTCCTCGCAGTCGACGCCTCGGGTTCGATGGGCGCCGATCAGCGGATGGAGAGCGCCAAGGGGGCTGTGCTGGGGCTGCTGCGCGACGCCTACCAGCGTCGGGACCTGGTGTCGCTGGTCACGTTCCGCGGCGACGAAGCGCAGGTGGTGTTGCGCCCGACCGGGAGCGTGGAAGTCGCTCGCGCGAGGCTCGCCGAGCTTCCCACAGGGGGGCGCACGCCGCTAGCCGCGGGCCTGCGGGCCGCGCTGGGAGTCGCCAGCTCGCCGGGGCGAGCCGCCACGCACTCCCCGCTGCTGGTGGTCGTCACCGACGCCAGGGCGACGTCGGCGCCCCCCGGTATGGACCCGGCCGAGGCGGCGGTCTCGGCAGCCGCCGAGATCCGGCGCGCCGGGATGCCCGCGCTGGTCATAGACGTCGAGCCGGCGGCCCGCTCCCAGCCCCGGCTGGGCCTTGCCGCGGGGCTGGCGTCGGAGATGGGCGCGGAGTACGTGGCCCTCGAGGAGCTGTCACCCGCCGCGCTCGAGCAGGTGGTCAGGGGCGTGTCGGCGGCGGTGGGACGGTAGCGTCGGACCCGTGCGCCTGCTGATGATCGCCCCGCCTGGCGCGGGCAAAGGAACGCAGGCGGAGCTGATCGCCGCCCGCTATGGGATCGCCCACCTCTCCAGCGGCGAGCTGCTGCGCCGGGAGGTGGCCGCCGGCTCGCCGATAGGCAGGGAGGCCGCCGTCTACCTCGAAAGGGGCGACCTGGTGCCAGACGACCTCGTCCTGTCCGTCCTCGGCGGCCCGCTGATGGAGGCGGCGAAGAGCGGCGGCTACGTCCTCGACGGCTTCCCGCGCACGCGCGCCCAGGCGGAGGAGGCCTACCGCATGGCGAGGCAGGTGTCGGGCGTGGAGCTGCAGGCTGTCATCCACCTGCGGGTCAGGCGCTCCGAGCTGCGCAGGCGCCTCCTCGAGCGCGCCCGGGTCGAGGAGCGGATCGACGACACCCCCGAGGTGATCGACCACCGCCTGCACGTCTATGAGACCGAGACAGCCCCGATACTGGACTTCTACGGTGGGCGCGGCCTGGTCATCGACGTCGACGGTGAGGGCACGGTCGACGAGGTGTTCGACTCGATCGTCGCGGCGCTCGAGCCGCTCCGGGCGGGCCTGGCGTAGGCGATCTGGGGCCGCTCAGCGCCCGGCGAAACCGCCCGCGGGAGGGGAGGCCGGGCCGTCGGAGACCACGAGCCCGTTTTCGACCACGATCGCCCACGGGGCACGCGACACCCCGTAGGCCAGCCAGGCTTCGGTGGACATGACCACCTTGGAGAGCCCGGCGACGGCGGCGACGGCCCGGGCGTCCTCGGTGGTCGCGTCGGGTGTCACGGCGACCACGCCCGGACAGGTCGTACCTGCCAGGTCGCTCCACACGGCGCGGCACGGCTCGCAGGAGGAGGTGAGAAACAACAGCACCGTCCGTCCCTCCCCCGGCTCCAACGAGGCGGGGGTGAGGTCGGGGGCAGTGCCCGAGAAGGCAGGGGCGGGGCGGCCGACGAGGGAGGTGCGCAGCCTCGGCACGGCCGCCGACGCTAGCCGAGCGCTCCCCGCCGCCACAGCCGGGCGCGCGTGCCGGCGGCTGCGCCTGCAGCCGAGTCGACTGCGGCGGGCTCTCCGTGCAAGTCTTCGGTCCGTGAAGATCGGGGTTCTCGGCGCTACCGGCCCGGCCGGCCAGGCGGTCGCAGTACAGCTCGCGGCCATAGGCGAGACCGTCCTCGTGGGCTCCCGGGCCCTCGAGCGGGCAGAGCACACCGTCGGCGAGCTGCTCGAGCGGTGGCCCGGCAGGAGACTCGACCTCCTTCCCGGCGACAACGAGACCGCCGCCGAAGCCGACGTCGTCGTGGTGGCCACCCCCTGGGAGGGGGTGCTCTCGACGGTGTCGGCGCTCGAGGAGAAGCTGGCCGCCAAGACGGTCGTGTCGATGGCCAACGCCCTGACCCGCTGGGGCGGCGAGATGGTCCCCCTGCTGCCGCCTACCGGGTCCGTGACCGCGGCCGTCGCCAGGGTCCTGCCGCGATCCAAGGTCGTGGGCGCCTTCCACCATCTGCCGGCGGGGCCGTGGAGCGACCTCGACCATCCTCTGGACGCCGACGTGCTCGTCTGCTCCGACCACCGCGACGCGGCCCGCCAGGTGGTCGACCTCGTCGACCGGCTGCCCGGGCTGCGCGGCGTGGATGTCGGCGGACTAGCCAGCGCCCTCGCCATCGAGGCGCTCACCCCAGCCCTCCTCGAGGTCAACCGGCGCTACAAGACCCACGCGGCCATTAGGCTGACAGGCCTGCCGTGAGGCTCTACGACACCGCCCGCCGGCGGGTCGTGCCCTTCGAGGCCGGGCCCGTCGTCAGCATGTACACCTGCGGCATCACCCCCTACGACGCCGCCCACCTCGGGCACGCCGCCACCTACCTCGCCTACGACGTCCTCCAGAGGCGGTTGCGCGACGCCGGGCACGACACGCGCTGCGTCCGAAACGTGACCGACGTGGACGACGACATCCTCAGCAAGGCCCGACAGCTCGGCGTCCACTACCTCGACCTCGCCGCCGAGGAGGTGAGCCGGTTCGACTCCGACATGACCGCCCTCGGCCTCCTCCCTGCGTTCTCCGAGCCGCGGGCGACCTCGGCGATACCCGACATCCTGGGCTTCATCGGCATGGTCCTCGAATCCGGCCACGCCTACCGGGCGGGGGGAGCTGTCTATTTCGACGTGTCGTCCTTCCGTCCCTTCGGCCAGGTGAGCCACTACGACCGCGAGACGATGCTCCGGCTCGCCGCCGAGCGGGGGGGGAGGCCCGACGACCCCAACAAGCGGGACCCGCTCGACTTCGTCCTGTGGCAGCCGTCCGCTCCGGGGGAGCCCTACTGGGACTCCCTGTGGGGACCAGGCCGGCCGGGCTGGCACATCGAGTGCTCGGCCCTGGCGATGCGCGAGCTCGGCGAGACGATCGACCTGCACGGCGGTGGCTCCGACCTGATCTTCCCCCACCACGAGTGCGAGACGGCGCAGTCCGAGGCGGCGACCGGGTCGCCGTTCGTGCGCTACTGGGTGCACACCGGCATGGTTCGGCTAAATGGGGTGAAGATGTCCAAGTCGTTGGGCAACCTGGTGTTCGTGCACGACCTGCTCAAGGAGTGGGAGCCGGCGGCCATCCGCCTGGCCGTCCTCGCCCACCGCTACCGCGAGGACTGGGACTGGCACGACGGCCTGATGCCCGAGGCGGTTCGCCGGCTGCGGGCATGGCGGGAAGCCGGTGCGGGTGGTGCGGCGCTCGACGAGACCAGGCGCGCCCTCGACGACGATCTCGACACTCCCGCTGCCATCAGAGCGATTGACGCGGCCGCCCGCGACGGCCGAGGGGTTTCGGAGGCCGCCGGGTTGCTCGGGGTGGAGCTTTGACCACCGTCACCCTTCCGGACGGCTCGAACCGTGAGCTGCCCGCCGGCAGCACCGGCGCAGACCTGGCAGCGTCGATCGGGCGGGGGCTGGCGAAAGCGGCGGTGGCGGTGAGGATCGACGGGCGTGAGGCCGACCTCGGCGCCGTGCTGCCAGAGGGCGCGACGGTCGAGGTGATCACGGCCGGCAGTGCCGAGGGGCGTCACGTACTTCGACACTCCACGGCGCATGTTCTGGCGCAGGCGGTGACCGATCTGTGGCCGGGCGCGCGCTTCGCGATCGGGCCGGCTATCGAGGACGGCTTCTACTACGACTTCGAGCTGCCGGGCGGCGCGCATTTCAGCGACGACGACCTGGAACGGATCGAGGCGCGTATGCGTGAGATCGTCGCCGAGGATCAGCCCTTCGTCCGCGAGGAGCACACGGTAGAGGAGGGCCTGTCCCTCTTCTCGGACCAGCCCTACAAGCTCGAGATAATCAACGGGGTCGACCGCGGCGAAGGCGCCGGCGACAGCACGGTCAGCGCTTACCGCAACAACGACCGGTTCGTCGACCTCTGCCGCGGGCCGCACGTCCCATCGACCGGCCGGCTAGGCCACTTCAAGCTGATGAAGGTCGCGGCCGCCTACTGGCGGGGCGATGAGCACCGGCCGCAGCTCCAGCGCATCTACGGGACCGCTTGGGAGTCCAAGGCGGCACTGGAGGAGCACCTGCGCCGCTTGGAGGAAGCGGAGAAACGCGACCACCGCCGCCTCGGAGCGGAGCTGGACCTGTTCCACTTCCCGCCGGAAATCGGCGGGGGGCTGCCCGTCTTCCACCCGAAGGGCGGGCTGGTGCGCAAGCTGATGGAGGACTACTCGAAGGCGGAGCACGAAAAGGCCGGCTACGACTTCGTATGGACGCCCCACCTGGCGAAGTCGACCCTCTTCGAGACCTCCGGCCACCTCGAGTGGTACAGGGAGGGGATGTACCCGCCCATGGAGATGGAGGGTGCGACCTACTACCCCAAGCCGATGAACTGCCCGATGCACATCTTGGTCTACAAGAGCCGCCAGCGCTCCTACCGCGAGCTCCCGCTGCGGCTCTTCGAGTTCGGGACCGTCTACCGCTTCGAGCGTTCCGGCGTGCTGAACGGGCTGCTGCGTGTACGGGGCATCACCCAGGACGACGCCCACATCTTCTGCACCCCCGAGCAGCTCTCGCCGGAGCTGTCGGACCTGCTGGGGTTCGTCCTGCGGATCCTGCGTGCCTTCGGCTTGGAGGACTTCGAGGCCGAGCTCTCGACCCGGCCCGACAAGTTCGTCGGCGAGATAGAGGATTGGGACAAAGCGACGGACTCGCTGCGCCAGGCGCTCGACACGGCGGGGATCGCCTACGCGGTGGCCGAAGGGGAGGGTGCCTTCTACGCGCCGAAGATTGACGTGCACGTCCGCGACGCCATAGGGCGGCGCTGGCAGGTCTCCACGCTGCAGGTAGACCTTCAGGAGCCCCAGCGCTTCGACATGGAGTTCGTCGGCGCCGACAACGGGCGGCACCGTCCCTACATGATCCACAGGGCGCTGTTCGGTTCGGTCGAGAGGTTCTTCGGGATCCTCCTCGAGCACTACGCAGGTGCCTTCCCGACTTGGCTGTCGCCGGTTCAGGCGAGCGTTTTGCCGGTGCGCTCCGACCACGAGGAGTACGCGGCGCGCGTCGCCGCCCGTCTTCGCGAAGCCGGGGCTCGAGTCGAGGTGCTCGCCGCCGACGAACAACTCGGCTACAGGGTGAGGAAGGCCAAGCAGGAAAAGGTTCCCTACGTCCTCGTGGTCGGCGACCAAGACCTCCATGCTGGCACTGTTGGTGTCAACTCCAGGACGGGCGAGGAGAGGGGCGTGCCGCTCGAGGACCTCCTTGGCCGGCTGGCGGCCGAGCTTCGTCCCTGATGGAGCGGCTCTGGGCGGGGTGGAGAAGCGAGTACATAGGCCGGGCCACCTCTGCGCCGCCGGGCGAAGGGGAGTGCGTCTTCTGCTCGATCCTGCAGAGCGGGGCCTCCGACGAGGACACGCACATCGTCTGGCGACACCCCGGGGGGCTGGCGGTAGCGATCCTCAACGCCTACCCCTACGGGAGCGGTCACCTCATGCTCGTGCCGGTACGACACGTCGCCACCCCGGAGGACCTGACGGCCGAGGAGGCACCCGCGCTCTGGGGCGGTGTCACCCAGGCGGTCGTGGCATTGAAAGCCGCCTACCAGCCTGACGGCTTGAACCTCGGCGCCAACCTCGGCCGCGCCGCCGGAGCGGGCGTGCCGGGGCACTTCCATCTGCACGTGCTGCCGCGCTGGGCCGGAGACACCAACTTCATGACCACCGTCGCCGAAACGAGGGTCCTTCCCGAACCTCTCGACACCTCGGCTGTCAAGATCCGGAGATCCTGGCCGGCCTGACCAGTCAGGATCCCGTCTGGCGGCTCACCGAGGCCCAAAGGTGCTGGGGGAGGGGGTCGTAGTGGTCGTGCTCGGCGTGGAACCTTCCCCGGCCGCCCGTCATCGAGCGCAGGTCGATGGCGTAGCGGAGGATCTCCGAGGTGGGGACGAGGGCGGTCACGAGGGACTCGCCGTTGTCCGCCGTCTCGGTGCCTTGCACCCGTCCCCGCCGGCTGTTGAGGTCGCCCATCACGTCGCCCTGGTAGGCCGGCGGCACGACGACCTCCAGTTTCGAGATGGGCTCCAGCAGGATCGGTCCGGCTTTGCCCATCGCCTCACGGAAGGCCAAGGAGCCCGCCATCTTGAAGCTCATCTCGGAGGAGTCGACCGGGTGGTACTTCCCGTCGTAGAGGGTCACCGATACGTCCACCACGGGCCAGCCGTGGACCCCCCCGGCGGCCATCGCCTCTTCGATCCCCTTCTGGACGGCGGGTATGAACTGCCGGGGTATGGCGCCGCCGACGATCTCGTCGACGAACTCGAAACCCGCGCCTCGCTCGAGGGGTTTCATCCGGATGTTGGCGACCCCGAACTGGCCGTGGCCGCCGGTTTGCTTCTTGTACTTGCCCTCCGCCTCGGCGCTGGCCGTGATCGTCTCGCGGTATGGCACCACGACGGGCTCGGTCTCCACCTCGACGCCGAACTTGCGGGCGAGCCGCTCGGTGGCGATGGCCAGGTGGGTCTCGCCCGCCCCCCCGAGGAGCGTCTGGTGGGTCTCGTCGTCGCGGCGGACCACCAGGACGGGATCCTCGTCCTGCAGCCGGTGCAGGGCCGTCATCAGCTTGTCTTCGTCCCCCTTGGAACGGGGGCGGATACCGATGGTCAGCGCCGGCTCCGGCAACTCCGGCGGGGGCACCGCCACCGGCATGTTCTTCGGAGCGAGGGTATCTCCTGTCATGACGTCTGTCAATTTGGCGACGGCTCCGATGTCTCCCACGGAGAGCCCGTCGAGAGGGACCTGCTCTTTGCCGCGCAAGGCGAAAGGAGCGTGGAGGCGCTCGTCCGAGCGGGTGCGGGTATTGAGCAGCACCTCGTCGCCTTTCAGCGAACCGGACAGCACTTTGAAGAGGCTGATCTTGCCGACGTGTCGGTCGACGATCGTCTTCCAGACCCAGACCAGCGGCTGCGCGGAGGGGTCCGGCGGGACCTCGGAGAGCGCGTCGCCGGCTTGCACCACCACGGCCGGGCGGTCGAGGGGAGAGGGCCCGATCTCGCAGATGAACGTGGCGAGGCGGTCCACGGCGATCTCCTTCGCCGCCGAACCGCACAGGACCGGGAACACCTGCGCCGAGGCGACCCCGTGGGCGAGGGTCTCTTCGAGCTGCTTGACGGTGGGCACCTCCCCCTCCAGGTAGCGTTCCATTAGGTCGTCGTCAGCGACGACGATCCCTTCGACCAGCGAGTCGTGCACGGCGTGCTCCCGGCCCGCCATGTCATCGGGTATCGGGCCCGACGACGGTTTGCCGCCCTCGTAGGTGATGGCGGTGTCGGAGAGGAGGTCGGCGACGCCGCGGAACGAACCCTCCTCTCCGATGGGAAGCTCCAGAGGGGCGATGCCCGCACCCATGGTCTCCTGCAGCTGCTGGAGGGTGCGCTCGAAAGACGCTCGCTCGCGGTCGAGCTTGTTGACGAACACCAGGCGTGGAAGGGACAGCTCCGCGGCGGCACGCCACATCACCTCTGTCTGGACCTCCACCCCCTCGACGGCGCTGACCACGAACACCGCCAGGTC
>Ga0070737_10002190_pt1 | contig 24288 bp, 25 predicted proteins | sample Coa_R1_10_FD_66438 | JGI IMG/M metagenome (GOLD analysis project Ga0070737, IMG submission 66438) | Surface soil microbial communities from Centralia Pennsylvania, which are recovering from an underground coalmine fire - Coalmine... | ecosystem: Environmental > Terrestrial > Soil > Unclassified...
CTTCCCTCGACGACGCGCTGGTCGCCGCGCTCGTCAAACGCGGCATGTTCCGGCGCAATGCGCAGCGCCGGCGCGTGGACTGGGCGCTGGAAGGGGGTGCCATCGAATCCGACGGACGCGGCACGATCATGACCACCTGGCGCTGTCTGCATCAGCGCCATCCCGACCAGTCGCGCGAGCAAATCGAAGCCACGCTGCGCGATGCGCTGTCGGCGCAGCGCGTGCTGTGGCTCGATCAAGGCTGTCTGCAGGGCGACGACACGGATGCGCACGTCGACACCCTTGCACGCTTCGCGCCGGACGATGCGATCGTCTACCAGGCGTGCAGCGATCCGGACGACCCTCATTACGTTGAGCTCGAAGCGATGCGGCGCGAACTCGAGGGCCTGCGCACCACGGACGGCAAATCATACCGGCTGTTTCCATTGGCCTGGCCCAAGCCGATCCTCGATGAAGGCCGCCGGCTTGCTGCGTCTTACGCCAATTACCTCGTCGTCAATGGCGCCGTGCTGGTGCCGGCCTATGGCGATGCAGTGGACGATGCCGCCGCGCAAACGACCGCGCTGGCGCACCCGGGCCGTGAAGTCGTCCAGATCCCCTGCAAACCGCTGATCTGGCAGAACGGCAGCCTGCACTGCATGACCATGCAGTTGCCGGATGGCGTACTGGCGCAGAGCTGAAGCACCTGCACGCGAAGTGCATGCCGGGCGCGCGCCAAAGCATCAGTCCGCGAAGGACGCCAAGAATGCAAAGAAACCAATAAGATTGCCTTTTGCTTCCTTTGCGCCCTTCGCGTTCTTCGCGGATAAAGCTGTTCTCCATGTCGCCAAAGAACCTAAAAGTCGCCTTGCTGCAGGAACGCGATCGCGGCAGTGTCGACGCCAATCTCGATGCGATCGAGACCGGACTGCGCGACGCCGCGAAGGCCGGCGCGCAGCTCGTGTTGCTGCAGGAAATCCACAACGGACCTTATTTCTGCCAGCACGAATCGGTCGAGGAGTTCGAGCGTGCCGAACCGATTCCCGGTCCGTCGACCGAACGCCTCGGCAAGCTCTCGACGGAATTGAAACTCGTCGTGGTCGCGTCGCTGTTCGAACGGCGCGCGGCGGGGCTGTACCACAACACCGCGGTGGTGTTCGACCGGTCCGAAGCGATCGCCGGCAGGTACCGCAAGATGCACATACCGGACGATCCGGCTTATTACGAGAAGTTCTACTTCACGCCGGGTGATCTCGGCTTTCATCCGGTCGACACCTCGGTCGGGAAGCTCGGCGTGCTGGTGTGCTGGGACCAGTGGTATCCGGAAGCGGCGCGACTGATGGCGCTCGCAGGTGCGGAGCTGCTTCTGTACCCGACTGCGATCGGCTGGGATCCGGCCGACCCGCAGGACGAAAAGGATCGGCAGCGCAACGCGTGGATCACCGTGCAGCGCGGCCATGCGGTCGCGAACGGCCTGCCATTGCTCGCCTGCAACCGGGTCGGTTTCGAACCCGCGCCGGACGGCAGCGGCCGTGGCGCGCAATTCTGGGGATCGAGTTTCGTGGCCGGCCCGCAGGGCGAAATTCTCGCGCAGGCGAATGACGACAGCCGCGAGTTGCTGGTCGTCGACATCGACATGGCGCGCAGCGAAACCGTTCGCCGAATCTGGCCGTTCCTGCGCGACCGCCGCATCGATGCCTACGGCGATCTCACGCGCCGCTTCCGCGATTAGCCTTTCTATCACCCTGTGGTGGCCGGTGGCTCGAAGCAATGAACGCACACGAACGAAAGCCTTTTTGACACGGATCGAAGCGGATGACCGCGGATCAAAAGAGCAAATCAGAGTTGATCCGCATTTATCCGTGTCAAACGCTTTCCTTCTGTGACACCAACGGCTTGTCCACTTCGACCGCTTGAGAGGGCCTTTGCGTGAACGACCCAGCCACGGAGCCTGCCAAACCCCACCAGGCGGCCACCGATGCGCTCGCCAACCAGCCGGTCACGCGTGTCACGCGCGACGGCGTCGAGTACGTGCTGCTGGGCACAGCGCACGTGTCGCGCGCCTCGGTCGATGCGGTGAAGGCGCTGGTCGAACGCGAGTCCTTCGATGCGATTGCCGTCGAACTGTGCGAATCACGCGCGCGCGGAATCCGCGATCCAGACGCCTTCGCGAAGATGGACCTGTTCCAAGTCATCCGTACCGGCAAGGCCGGGATGGTGTTCGCGTCGCTCGCGCTGTCATCGTTCCAACAGCGCATCGCCGAACAGTACGGCATCGAGCCCGGCGCCGAAATGAAAGCCGCGATGGCCGCGGCCGACGCGCACGGGCTGCGCTTGTGGCTGGTGGATCGCGAGATCGGCACCACGCTCAACCACGCTTATCGCGGCGTGCGCTTGCGCGACCGTCTGGGCATCATCGGCGGCCTGATTGCGAGCGTGTTCTCGCACGACGACATCGACGAGGCGGAGATCGAAAAGCTGAAACAGGGCGACATCCTGGAAGGCGCGTTCGGCGAGTTCGCACGCCAGTCGAAACCACTCTATGAGGCACTCATCGGCGAACGCGACCGCTTCATGGCCGCGCGATTGCGCGAAGAATCTTCGGCAAACCCGGAAGCGAAGCGTGTGCTGGTGGTGATCGGCGCGGGCCACCTTGCGGGTGTCGAGCGCGAACTCTCATCGCAACAGGAGCCGCCGCGGGTTGTGATCGAACCGCTCGCGGCAAAGTTGCCGGCACCGAGGTGGCCAAAGTATTTTGCGATCGCGGTGATGCTCGCGATCTTCGCCGCGATCGCGTTCCTGTTCTACCGCAATGCCGCGATGGGCTGGCACGCACTGCGCGACTGGGTGATCTACACCGCTGTTCTGAGTGCGCTCGGCGCCGCCGTCGCGGGCGGGCATCCGCTGTCGGTGCTCACCGCAGCCGTGATGGGACCGCTGAAACCGCTGCGTCCGCCGGGGCTCTCGTCGGGCGTCTTTTCCGGCACGGTCGAGGCGTGGCTGCGCAAACCACGTGTCGCCGATTTCCAGTCCCTGCGCAAAGACCTGTTGCACGTTTCCGGCTGGTGGCGCAATCGCGTCGCACGCACCCTGCTCGTCTTCCTGCTTACCAACCTCGGCACCATGGCCGGCGAATACCTGGCCGGCGCGCGCATCTTCAGCCGTCTGATTTGAAACCGAGGATCAGTGCGCCGGTTTTGCTTTCGCCGGCGCAATCTGCTGGATCGGGCCGATTTCAACGCGCCCGAATTGCGCGGTGACGAACTTCGCGAATTCCTCCTTGCGCGCCTTCCACAATCCGGCCTCGGACGTGATGCCGTTCTGCATGCCGAGTGCGTTCAGATCCGCGATCAGCTCGGACGTGTTCTGGATGTCTCCGGCGGGATCGTAACCGTCGATCGCGATGCTGTAGGCATTCGGATCGCTTTCCGTGGTGTCAGAGGTTGCGCGCGCGTAATGATAGGCGCCTTCGAACGCCTGGGTCGCACGCGCCAGAGTGAGTTTGTCGGCATACGTCGCCTGCAGCTCCGTCCAGATGCGGTCCGCGCGTTCGCGTTCCTCGGGCTTCAGCGCCTTGTACGCAGCGACGAGGGCCTTGTCGTAATCGGGAACGTGTGTTTCATCGGCGGTGCCCAGCCACGCGACGCCGCGCGCCGGATCCGCGCGGATCGTGCCCATGCCGTGCAGGTAGATTTCGCCGACGTCGTACTGCGCAACCTTGTCGCCCCAGTAGGCGGCCCGCGTGTAGGCGTTCAGTGCCGCCGTATAGTCCTTGTTGCGCATATCCTGCAGCGCCATCCGCTCGTAATACTTGGCCGGCAGATAGTTGCGGGTCGGATCGGTCACCGTTTCGTGCGGAAACTTGTCGAAACGGCCGGCAAACGCCACCCCAAACCAGCAGCACAGCAGGCACGCCACAAGCCCGGCCCGGATGTTCGCATTCGTCGACATGAATCGCGCCGCCTCGATGCAAGTTCGGCAGCGCGATCCTACACCCGCGGCGCGACGCCGTCGCTTCAGCGCTGCCCCGCTGCGTGCGCGTCGGGCCAATACGCGCTGTCCGGCGCCTTGCGCGCGCCGAAGATCGCCTGTCCCACGCGCACGATGGTCGCGCCTTCTTCGATCGCAAGTTCGAAATCACCGGACATGCCCATCGAAAGCTCGTCCATCGCGACCCCATCCGGCGCGGATTGAAGAAGCCGATCGCGCAGCTCGCGCAAACGCACGAAGCAGGGCCGCACCTTCGCCACATCATCGGAAAACAGCGCCAGTGTCATCAGTCCACGCACGTGCAGCGACGCAAACGCCGGAAGCTGCTTCACAAACGCTTCGACTTCACGCGGAAGCAATCCGAACTTGCTCGCCTCGTCCGAGGTGTTGACCTGCACCAGCACGTCCAGCGAGCGTCCGAGTGCCTGCAGGCGCTTGTCCAGCGCTTCCGCCACGCGCAGGCTGTCGAGCGCCTGAAATTCGGTGGCGAATTCCGCGACGAGCTTCGCCTTGTTGGTCTGCAGGTGACCGATGACCGACCACTTCAAACCGGGCAGATCCGACATCGCCCGCCATTTGCGATGCGCTTCCTGCACCTTGTTTTCGCCGAGCTCACGGCAACCCGCCGCATAGGCATTGCGGATGCGCTCTTCGGAGACCGTCTTGCTCACCGGCAGCAGGCGCACCGTGGCGGGATCGCGCCCGGCCTCCGCGCACGCGGCCCCGATGCGCGCGTGCACGTCGGCAAGATGCTGGCGAAATTCTTCGATGGTATTCGCGGTGGTGTATGCCATCATGCGACGAGTATAGACAACGCGGAACATCGGTTGCCGACGATGCGCGTATCCTGATCGCATGCACGCGCCGCCAACGCCCGCGGAAACCGCATGGCCCGAGACTCTGTGGACCATCGGCCATTCGACGCGCAGCCTCGATGAATTCGTCGCGCTGCTGAAGGAAAACGGGATCGAAGCTCTGGCCGACGTGCGGCACTTTCCCGGCTCGCGCAAATACCCGCATTTCAACGTGGAACCGCTGCGGCGCGCGTTGCAAGACGCCGGCATCGGTTACACGTCTTTCAGCGAACTCGGCGGGCGGCGCACGGTGAAACCGGATTCGCCCAACACGGCATGGCGCCTGCCGGCGTTCCGCGGCTACGCCGATTACATGCAGACCGGCGCGTTCCGCGAGGGCATCGAGCGGCTGAAAGCGCTGGCGACGCAGAAACGCACTGCGATCATGTGCGCCGAGGCCGTATGGTGGCGCTGCCACCGCGGCCTGATCTCGGATGTGTTCAAGCTGCACGACACCCGCGTGCTGCACATCATGGGACCCGGCGCGCCGCGCGAGCATCCGTGGACATCGGCGGCAACAGTCGTGGATGGCAGGCTGGATTATTCGCGCCCGGAATGAGTTGCCCGTCACGCCGCGCGATGGGCCGAGCGGCGGCACTTGTCGCGCCGAACGCAAAAGCGTAGCTTGAATTCCGACCCGGATATCATGCTTCGGCGTCCGGGCCGCTCCTGATCGAAGGAGGTGGCTTATGACGTCACTGGCAGTCGATCGTTCGTTCGAATGTGCGCCACATGCGACCCGATCCGTCGCGATGGCGCTGGCCCTGAGCCTGAATCTCGCGATCGCGTTGTTTGCGATGCGGCCCGAGGCGGTGTCGATGCTGCACGCCATGCCGCCACCATCACTGTTGATCACGATCCTGCAACCGCCGCCGCCTCCGGTGCAGCCGGTAAGCGTGCCGATCCTGCGGACGGTCGAACACGTGCACGCACCGACCGTGCACGTGGCGATCGCCACGCCCGCGCTTCCATCGATTGCGCCCGTCACATCGCTGATCCAGCTTCCATCGGCCGCGCCAGTCTCGAGCGCAACCGGGCTGAATACCGCGCGCGACAGCGATGCCACCATCGCCTACGAAACCGCGAGCCCACCCGCCTATCCGATCCAGGCATTGCGCGCCGGCATCCAGGGAACCGTCCTCCTGAAGGTGCTGGTGGGTCCCACCGGTCAGCCGCTGGCGATCGAGATCGAACACAGCAGCGGATCCAGGGTGCTCGATGACGCGGCGCGCCAACACGTGCTGGCAACGTGGCGGTTCCATCCGGCGATCCGCGATGGACATGCCATCGAGGCTTGGGCGCTGGTGCCAGTGCAGTTCAGCCTGAATCGCGACTAGCGGCGCTGCGCGGCATCTGTTTGGCGGTCAGGGTGTCGCGCGATTTCGGCACAAACGTGCCGTAGCGGCCGCGCGCTACGCAAGGCGATGCACTCGGCGAACCCTCATCAAGTCGCGGGCGGCTTGTCGTTGCCAGCCAGACTGCCGCGCCGCCTTCCCAGCAGTGGCTCCAGAAGATCCATCGGCAGCGGGAACGCGATCGTGGTCGTCTTGTCGCCCGCGACCTCCACCAGCGTCTGCAGGTAGCGCAACTGGATCGACTGCGGCTGCTCCATCAGCGTTTGCGCTGCCTGCATCAGCTTTTCAGAAGCCTGCAGCTCGCCCTCGGCATTGATGATCTTGGCGCGGCGTTGCCGCTCCGCCTCGGCCTGGCGCGCGATCGCACGGACCATGCTGTCGTCGAGATCGACCTGTTTGATCTCGACGTTGGAAACCTTGATCCCCCACGCGTCGGTGTGCTGGTCGAGGATCACCTGGACGTCATGGTTGAGCTTGTCGCGTTCGCTCAGCATCTCGTCGAGTTCGTGCTGGCCCAGCACCGAGCGCAACGTGGTCTGCGCCAACTGGCTGGTCGCCTCGCGCGCATCCTCGACCTGGATCACCGCCTTCTCGGGATCGATCACGCGGAACAGGATCATCGCGTCCACTTTCACGGGAACGTTGTCGCGCGAAATCACGTCCTGCGGCGGCACCGGCATCACCACGGTACGCAGGTCGATGCGCACGATCTGCTGCATGATCGGAATCAGCACGATGATGCCAGGGCCTTTTACGGCCTGGAAGTGCCCGAACAGGAAAATCACGCCGCGTTCGTATTCGCGCAGGATCTTCAGCGACGACAACAGGATGATCAGAGCGATCACGACGATCACGACGATGACCACATAGCCCGAGCTCATTGCGGCTTCTCCTTCGATAGCGGCACCGGTTCCACATCGAGTATCAGTCCATGCATGCCGGTCACGGTCACGCCCTGCCCGCGCTTCAACGGCACATCGGATCGCGCCTGCCAGCGCTCGCCGTGCACGTGCACCATGCCTCGGCCCTCGAAATCCGCGACGACCTGCGCGACGGCACCGACCATTTCCTCGCGGCCACTCACCACCGGACGCCGATGCGAACGCATCGCCATCCAGACGATCCCGGCCAGGATTCCTGCGGCGGCGATCGCGACGCCGATCACCACCGGGAAAGCGATGCCGAAACCCGGCACGCCTGTGTGCATGAGGATCACCGACCCGATCACGAACGAGACGACGCCGCCGGTCCCGAGCACGCCATACGCGGGAACGAAAGCCTCCGAAACGATCAGGATCACGCCGAGCAGGATAAGTCCAAGCCCCGCGAAGTTCACCGGCAGCAGTTGGAACGCATACAACGCCAGCAGCAGGCAAATCGCACCGACCACGCCCGGAAACACACCGCCCGGGTGCATGCCTTCGATCACCAGGCCGCCGATGCCGATCAAAAGCAGGATGTAGGCGACCGATGGATTCGCGATCACACCGAGGAACTGGCTGCGAATGCCGGGCGTGATGGTCTCGATGCTGGCACCACGCGTGTGCAGGACGCGCGTACCGGCTGGCGTCTCGACGCTGCGGCCATCGACGTCCGCCAGCAGCGCCGGAACGTCCGGCGCAACCAAGTCGATCACGTGCAGCTTCAATGCCTCCGTGTCGGACACGCTCACGGCCTGGCGCACGGCCTGTTCCGCCCAGTCGGCGTTGCGGCCGCGGCGTTCCGCCAGCGCACGGATGTAGGCGACGGAATCGTTGGTGACCTTGCGCATTTCGGTGCTTTCCGTCGGCGCCGACGCGGGCTTGCCGCTGCTGGGCGACGGCGAAGGCGTGCTGCCCCCGCCGGTCAACGAAACGGGCGTTGCCGCGCCGATATTGGTCGCCGGCGCCATTGCGGCAATGTTGCACGCGTACATGATGTACGTGCCGGCACTGGCCGCGCGCGCGCCGGATGGCGCGACGTAGCCGATCACGGGTACGGGCGATGCAAGGATGGCCTTGATGATGTCGCGCATCGAGCTGGACAAGCCGCCGGGCGTGTCGAGCTCCAGCACGATCGCGTCGGCGTGCATCGAATCCGCGCGCGCAATGCCGTGCACGACGTAATCCGCGCTGGCCGGGCTGATCGCGTCGTCCACGCGCAGCACCACGGCCACGGGATGCGCCATCGGCGCTTGGGGCGCGGCCGCGAACACCGCCGCTGCAAGCAACGCGAGCAGAGCCCACACCCCGGAGCGCCCCGTCCTCATGGCGCCATCTCAGCATCACGCGCCGCGCTTGGCAAATTGGTGTGATCGTCCCTGATCGCTGCATTGCCCAAGGTGATTACGGCCACAAGCTTTTCAGCAAGCAGCCATCCATCGCGCCATGCGCCGGCCCAGCCATCCGTGGCCGGTCGCTTGGCCGGGCACGCGATGCCATCGGCATCGCGCAAGCGCCCGTCCTCGCCCTGACTTTTCACAACAGCCGTTTCGTTCGGGTCATCGGGCTGGAGGCTGATCCAGGTCATCGTGGCCATTCGCAGCAAGAGTAGAGTGGATGGCTTGCAACTTTTCCCGTCTCGAGGAGCACGTCATGGACCATCCGCTGTATCCCGAATCCAGTGCCGAGATCGCACGCAAGCGCAAGGAACTCGCGCCGGCGCAACTCGAAGCCTTCCAGCATTTCAGCCGCGCGGTGTTCGCCGACGGCGCCCTGCCCCTCGTCACCAAGCAGCTCATCGCCGTCGCAGTCGCGCATACGACGCAATGCCCCTACTGCATCAGGGGCCATACCGCCGGTGCGCTGAAAGCCGGCGCAACCGAGCAACAGATCATGGAGGCGATCTGGGTCGCGGCGGAGATGCGCGCCGGTGGTGCCTACGCGCATTCGGCGCTGGCGATCGATGTCATGCAGCCCCAACACGGCGGCTGATGGCGCGCTCGGCCCGCCGCTGACCGCGCCGGCGCGGGCCTGCAGCTTGCCAGCGCCGCGCGATCACAAGCTATACTTTCGATTTCACCACCGCGGCACGAGCCGCTCGTAGGGAATCCGGAAACATGATCCGATCGATGCTGACCGCCTTGCTGATGGCAGGATTCGTGTGCTTCGCTTCCACCGCGTTCGCCAAGGGCGACCCCGCCCAGGGCAAGTTCGAGGTCTATTCGTGCCACGGTTGCCACGGCATCCAGGGATACGAATCGGTCTACCCCGAATACCACGTGCCGCGCATCGCCGGACAGAACGAGCAATACATCATCGATGCGCTCAACGAATACAAGAGCGGCGCCCGCAAGTACCCGACCATGAACGCGCAGGCCAACAGCCTGACCGAACAGCAGATCGAGAACATCGCGGCCTATCTCTCCAGCCTCGCGCCGAAGCAACTGCACGAGAACAACCAGGAGCATTGAACATGCAGCGTCGCACCCTCATCGTCTCCCTTTTTGCCGCGACGCTGCTGTTCGCATTCGGAACCGCCGGCGCCGCGGGCAACATCGCCGCGGGCAAGAAGAAGGCCGCCGCCTGCGAAGCGTGCCACGGCGCGAACGGCAACGGCGCTGCGCCCAACTACCCCGCGCTCGCCGGGCAATATCAGGATTACATGATCCAGGCGCTGCACGAATACAAGGACGGCCAGCGCACCAATGCGATCATGAACGGCATGGCCGCGCCGTTGACCGACCAGGACATCGACGACATCACCGCATTTTTTGCGAGCCTGCCGAGCAAGCTGTCTTCCCTGCACGGCAAGGTCCAGGGCGCCAAATAGGGAGCCAAGCAAGCATATGGATATCGACGAACTCGCTGCGCAGCACTGCGAACCGCGCAAGGGCAAGGAACACGCGCTCAGCGAGGCGCGAATCCGCGAATTGCTGGTGGCGCTTCCGGAGTGGCAAGTTGCGCTCGATGGAAAGTCGCTCGCGAAGTCCTGGCACTTCAAGAACTTCTACGAGACGTTGGGTTTCGTCAACGCGATCGGCTGGATGGCCAACAAGCAGGACCACCATCCCGATCTCGAAGTCGGCTACAACCGCTGCGTGGTGCACTGGTCCACGCACGACGTCGGCGGTCTGTCGATGAACGACTTCATCTGCGCCGCGCGCGTCGAGGCGATTGCGCACGGGTAGCGCTTGATCGCGCGCAAAAGAAAGAGCAGGCACTTCGTGCCGGCGCCCTCCTACAAAAGCTGCCTCGTAGGAACCGGCCGCGCCGGCGACGTCTGGATAACAAAAAAACGCGGCTCGAAGGCCGCGTTTTTTACTTGCATGGCCCCCGTGTGAGCGCAGATCCCTGTGCTGCACGGGGTGACGACATCCTGTCGTCAACTATTGCGCGCCGATCTTCACCAGCGTCACGTCGAAGATCAGGGTTTCGTTGGGCGGAAAGCCGTTCTTGGGTTCGGAACCGTACGCGAGGTCGGACGGGATCACGAATTTGTAGTGGCTGCCCACCGGCATCATCATCATCGCTTCCTTGAAGCCGGGGAACACGTTGGTTAGATCCAGCTTGGCCGGACCGCTGCCGTGTTGCGCTGACGAATCGAATACCTGTCCATTGACGAACGAACCGGTGTAGTTCACCTGTACCGTATCGGTCGCCGTGGGCTTCGGGCCCGTACCCTGCGTGATGACCTGGTACTGCAAACCATCGGACGTGGTGCGCACGCCGGGCTGCGTCTTGTTCTTGGCCAGGAACGCGTCGCCGGCCTGCTTGTTCTGCGCGGCAACCATGTCGTAATGCTGCTTCGCCCGCGCCTGGAACTCGGCGCCGAACGCCTTGGCGACGCTCTCCGCCTGGGCCTCGCTCATACTGGGCTTCTGCCCTTCCAGTGCGCGCGTGACCGCCGCGCCGACCGCTCTCGGATCGATCATGCTGCGCGCCCAATCGGGATAACGGCCCGCCAGCTCGTAGCCGACGATCTCGCTGGCCTGAGCCTTGTTGACCGTGCTGGTAGTCGTGGTTTTCGTCTGCGCCTGCGAAACGCCGGCGATGCCGAGCGTCGCGATCACGGCAACGGCGACCAAGGTTGGCCGCATGATCTGCTTCATCTATGTATTCCTCTGGTCAACGAAGTTGCACGCCAGCCGCGGCGTGGGAGAACAACACGAAGTCGCCCATTCTGCTTGTTTCGCTGCCGCTTGGCAACGCGTGGGATGTGACAGCATTCGCGCCAGAGGGTTCATTCACCGGGTATGGAAAAGCCGGACGGAGGTCGGCGCGGCAGCGGTACCCATGACTGATGGCAGGGGGTGTTGACAGGCCGGTTTTTGGTGTTATAGTTCACTACAACACTGGTCAACGAGGTCACCAAGGAGGCCCGCCATGAACGTCCAGAAGTCCGTCGCAATCGTCGCCGCAATGCTGATCACCGCCGCCGGGATGACGGGCATCGTCAACTACGGCAATGTCGCGGCCAGGGCGCACCAGGGGATCAATCCGACCACCGAGGTCATCCATACCCTGCCAACCGTGAACGTCTATCCAAGCAAGGAACAGTTGCGCGAATTGCGCAGCAGCCGGGCCGGTGCCGGATCGGCGAGCGGGGCCATGCCGTTCTACTCGTTCGCCAGCAGCGACGATGCTGGCGCGTGATGTGACCATGCAGGGGTCCCGCACCTTCGGTGCGAGGATGGAGACATCACCGTCAGGATCGAACCCATGAGCGTTACCTGGAACGACAATGTCCCGATCTATCGCCAACTGCGCGAACGCGTGGTGGCGATGATCCTGGACGGCGCCTTGCACGAGGGCGATGCCCTGCCCTCGGTGCGCCAGGTCGCGGCGGATTACCAGATCAACCCGCTCACCGTTTCCAAGGCGTACCAGGAACTGGTGGACGAGCAACTGGTGGAAAAGCGCCGCGGCCTCGGCATGTTCGTCACCGAGGGCGCCCATGCGGCGCTGCTCCGCAGCGAACGCGAACACTTTTTGCGTGAGGAGTGGCCCCGCATCCGGGCGCGCATCGAACGCATGAACCTTGACCTTCAGACATTGCTGGCTACGCCGGCACGAGCCTCCGACAAGAGGGATTCCTGATGAACGTCGCAGCAGAAGCCATCACGGCACGGCCCGCCACCCCGCCGGCGGCCGGATCCGAAACGATCGTGCATGCGCAGGGACTGACCAAACGCTACAAGAATGCGGTTGCGCTGGATGGCGCGAATTTCGAGGTGGGGCCCGGCCGCATCGTCGGGCTGATCGGCCCCAATGGCGCTGGCAAGACCACGGCGCTCAAGGCCATCCTGGGCCTGACCGACTTCGAAGGCGACCTCAAGGTGCTGGGCATGGACCCGCGCCGCGAGCGGCCGCAATTGATGCGCGAGGTCTGCTTCATCGCCGACGTTGCCACCCTGCCCCGCTGGATACGCGTGCAGGAAGCGATCGATTTCGTCGCCGGCGTGCACCCACGCTTCGACCGCGCCAAGTGCGAGCGCTTTCTCGCGCGCACCAAGCTCACGGCCAACCAGAAGGTGCGCGAAATGTCGAAAGGCATGATCGTCCAGTTGCACCTGGCCATCGTGATGGCGATCGATGCACGCCTCCTGGTACTGGACGAACCCACGCTGGGGCTGGACATCCTTTACCGCAAGCAGTTCTACCAGAGCCTGCTGGAAGATTACTTCGACGAGAACAAGACCATCCTCATCACGACCCACCAGGTGGAAGAAGTCGAGCACATCCTCACCGACCTGCTGTTCATCCGCGACGGCAAGATCGCGCTTTCCACAACCATGGAAGAAATGGGCGCGCGTTTCGCCGAGGTACTGGTGAACGCCGACCAGATCGAAGCCGCCCGCGCGCTGAAGCCGATCGACGAGCGCGCGGCAGTGTTCGGCAAGAGCATCTTCATGTACGACAGTGCCGATCCGGAACGGCTTGCAAAACTCGGCGAGGTCAAGCGACCTTCGGTTTCGGACCTGTTCGTCGCCACCATGAAAGGGACCTACGCATGAACGCGATCGTCAAGGCGCCGTTTGCCTGGCTGCTGAAGCGTGAGTACTGGGAATCGCGGCGCGGCTTCCTGTGGACACAAATATGTACTGCCAGCGTGCTGGTGGCCATCAGCATCCTCGGCATCATCGCATTCGAGGCATTCCGGTTGCGCAACAACATCCAGATCGGGGTCGGGATGCACGGCAACCTGAGCGATCTGCTCAGCAACGGCATGCAGCACAACACCGCCGGTATTGTTCCGGCCCTCGATGGATTGATGCTGACGTTCGGTGTGTTCGCCGCGATCGTGCTGTTCTTCGTCATCTTCTTCTACCTGCTCGGCGCGCTGTACGACGACCGCCGCGACCGCAGCATCCTGTTCTGGAAATCGCTGCCGGTTTCCGACACCGCAACGGTGATTTCGAAGGTCATCGCGGCGATCATCATCGCGCCGCTGATCTCGGTCGGCGTGGTATTGGCGGGTTACGTCGTCTTGCAGATCGTCGCGAGCATCTGGTTCATCGGCCATGGGTTGAATCCCTTGACGCTGCTGTGGGCGCACGCGCAGCCGTTCTCGGTCTGGCTGCACCTGCTGGCGATGGTGCCTGTGAATGCGGTGTGGGCGCTGCCGACCGTGGGCTGGCTGCTGGTGTGGTCGGCCGCGGTGCGCAGCAAACCGTTCCTGTGGGCGGTGGTGATCCCGATCATCGCCGGCGTGCTGAACTTCTGGATCGGCCTCCTGGGGCTGCCGCATGCCGACGAGCAGTTCTTTTGGGGCAACATCGTGGGACGCGCTCTGCTCAGCGTGATCCCAGCCGGATGGATCGCGCCCAACATGCCTTACCTGAGTTCGCACGGCGTTGACTTCGTGGGGCAGGACCAGCTCGCGGCGATCAGCTATTCGTCGATGGCGCACGCTTTCACGCTGCCCGACATGTGGATCGGTGCCGCCGTCGGGATCGCCCTGATCGCCGCCGCGATCTGGTTCCGGCGCTGGCGCGACGAAGCCTGAGTGACCGCACGGGAGACCATCATGAACAGGAGCCTGACCCTCGCAGGTGCCGTTCTCATCACCGCGGCGCTGTCCGCCTGTTCGCCGGGCATCCATACGCTCGGTAACAGCATCACCTTCGACTCGAATGGCATGGTGATCCATTCGCCCGGGCACCCGGACGCCCACATCAGCCGCAGCGGCACCCTCAGCATCGGCGGCAGGACGATCGCCGTGACACCGGCGCAGCGACAGTTGCTCACGCGTTACTACGGGGAAGCGACCGCCGTGATGGAGTCCGGGGAAGCGATGGGCAAGCGTGGTGTGTCGATGGCCGCGCGCGGCATCGGCGACGCGATTTCATCGATCTTCCACCACGACTCGACCACGGCGGACAAGCGCATGGAGGCCGAGTCGAAAGTCATCGAAAGCGCCGCGGGCAAATTGTGCGCCGATGTCAAGGCGCTCGGCGCCACCCGGAATGCGATCGCTGCCGACATTCCCGCGTTCGCGCCCTATGCATCCAGTGACCGGATGCAGTGCGAAGTGACCCACAGCATCACGCGCAAAGCCAATGGCGCCCCGTCGTCGTCATTCGTTTTCGCGTTGCGGGAAGGACAGGCGGCGCCCGCTGCCATGCCGCGAGCGTCGTCGCAGCAAACCGGTCGGTCCAACCCACCCACTGCGAGCCAACCATGATCAAGCGCAAATTGGCGGCCTTCTGTGTCTTCCCGAGCCTCGCCGTGCTTGCCGCGTGCAGCGCGGGCCAGCCGGCGTCGTCCGCCCAGGCACCCGGCGCGGCAACTTCGTCGAATTCGGTGATCGTCAGCGCGATCGACCATGCGATGGACAAGGCCGACGCGAAACTCGCGACCGGGAACGTCACCGTTTCCAATGACGATGACAGCCTGCCCACGGCCGAGATCACGCCGCAAGGCGACTTCCTGATCGAAGGCAAATCCGTTCCGCTCACGTCCGCGCAGCGCGCAGAAATGCTGGCCTATCGCCGGCAACTTGTCGAGATCGCGCGGCAAGGCATTGCGATCGGCAAGCAGGGAGCAACGCTGGGCATGAACGCGGCAAGCGCAGCGATCGCCGGTGTTTTCTCGGGCGAATCGGACCAGCAAATTCGCAAGCGTGTCGAAGCGCAAACTTCCGGCATCCGCAATGCGGCCGCCAAAATTTGTGACCGGCTGCCCGCACTGATGACCAGCCAGCAGAAGCTCGCCGTTGATGTACCCGCGTTCAAACCCTACGCCAACCTCACGCCTTCGAAAATCGCGGAATGCCGCGACCACGCGCTTCGCGACAGCGACAACTGACCCGCGACCCCGAACATGAACCGCCAAATGAACCTTTCCCTGCGCCTCGCGATATTGTCGGGCAGCCTCGTGCTGCTCTCGGCATGCGCTCCATTCCGCACCGCCGACAGCGATCTCGACACGGCCTCGCGTCAAATCGCAACCGGGAACATCACGCTTTCCGCCGACAGCTCCCGCATTCCCCAGGCGGCCATCACGCCGCGGGGCGACTTCCTGATCGCGGGCAAGGCCGCCGCGCTCTCCGCGCAGCAACGCAGCGATGTGCTGGCTTACCGCGCCCAGTACGTTGAAATCGCACAGCAGGGCATCGCCATCGGCCACGAAGGCGTCGACGTCGGCAGGCGCTCGATGGTGCCGATGATTTTTGCTTCACTGTTCGGAGCCTCGGACAAGTCCATCGACGCCAGCATGGACAAGCGCCTTGCCGGGGTTCGCGCCGCGACTGCCAGACTCTGCGACCGAATGCCGGCGTTGATGGCAGCCCAGCAACGACTTGCCATCGACCTGCCTGCGTTCAAGCCATACGCCACCTTGACGCAGCAAAAAATCGACGATTGCCGGCAGGATGCGCTGCGCGACGGCAGCGCTGCGGATGATTGAAAGCCCCGCGACCCTCCCTCATGCATCGGCAACAAGGCCGCCATCGGGCGGCCTAGTTGCAAAGGCAAACCGTCGATCACTCGCCGTGGATGCCGCCCTTGGTCAGGGCAACCGGATCCAACAGCTTCTTCAATTCCGCTTTCGATAGTCCCGTCGTTTCCAGCGCCACGTCCATGATGGGACGCTTTTCCTTGTAGGCCTTCTTCGCGGTCGCGGCACCATTCTCGTAACCGATCACGGGGTTCAGCGCGGTGACGAGGATCGGGTTCAATGCCAGCGCCTCGTCGACGCGCTTCTTGTTGACCTTGAATCCCGCGATGGCCCGGTCGGCCAGCAGACGCGACGCGTTCGCGAGGATCACGATCGACTGCAACAGGTTGTAGGCGATCACCGGCAGCATCACGTTCAACTGGAAATTGCCGGCCTGGCCGCCAATCGTGATCGTCGCATCGTTGCCGATCACCTGTGCGCACACCATCGTCATCGCCTCGGGGATCACCGGGTTGACCTTGCCCGGCATGATCGACGAACCCGGCTGCAGCGCGACCAGCTCGATTTCCCCGAGGCCGGCGAGCGGGCCGGAATTCATCCAGCGCAGGTCGTTGGAAACCTTCATCAGCGAGCACGCCAGCGTCTTCAACTGGCCCGACAGCTCCACCGCCGCATCCTGCGACGCCATGCCTTCGAAGAAGTTTTCCATGGAGCTGAACTTCACGCCGCTCGCCTTCGACAGCTCCATGCAGAAGGCCTTCGCGAATTTGGGATCGGCATTGATGCCTGTGCCGACCGCGGTGCCGCCCTGCGGCAGCCGGCGGACGCGCTTGCCCGCGTCCTCGATGCGCGCGATGCCGGAGGCGACCTGCGCCGACCAACCCGACAGCTCCTGCCCGAACGTCACCGGCATCGCATCCATCAGGTGCGTACGGCCCGTCTTGGCGACGTTCCTGAGTTCGCGCGCGCGCTTGTCGATGGCTTTCTGGAGATGCTTGAGCGCCGGCAGCAGTTGCTCGTGTACCGCGAGTGAGGCGCTGACGTGGATCGCCGTAGGAATCACGTCGTTGGAGCTCTGCCCGTAATTGACGTGGTCGTTGGGATGGATCTTCGCCTTCGAGTCCCTCGAGGCGACGTGCGCGATCACCTCGTTGGCGTTCATGTTGGACGACGTGCCCGATCCCGTCTGGAAAATGTCGATCGGGAAGTGCGCATCGAACTCGCCCGCCGCCACGCGTTGAGCGGCCTTCCGGATCACGGCGGCCTGCATCGGTTTCAGGTGCCCGAGCCTCAGGTTGGCATCGGCGGCCGCGGCCTTGATGAGCCCGAGCGCGCGGATGAATTCACGCGGCAGGGTCAGGCCGGAGACCGGAAAATTGTCGACCGCGCGTTGGGTCTGCGCGCCCCATAACGCGTCGGAGGGTACCTTGAGTTCGCCCATGCTGTCGTGCTCGGTGCGGAAGGCTGGCATGCCTGTGGATCCAAAATTGCAATCCAACAAGTATATCTCGCGACTGACGCGCTCCCGGAGGGGCGCGGGGCGAGTCGCGAGGGCGCGAGCACCCGCTCACTGGCCAAATGACCGCACGCGTGCGTATGCGCTTCATTCGTGCGCCCTCGCCACTCACCCCCTGATCCCTTGGCTGAAGCGCGCCGCGGCTACAATGCCGCCCATTCCGCGCACCGAGACCGCCATGCCACTCGATCCCCTCACCGCCGTTTCGCCGCTGGACGGCCGCTACGCCGCCAGGGTCGAGGTGCTGCGTTCGATCTTCAGCGAATACGGTTTGATGAAGCGACGCGTGCAGGTGGAAATCGCCTGGCTGATCGCGCTTGCGGATGAACCCGGAATCGAGGAACTCCCGCCATTCCCGGAAAACGCGCGCGCGAAGCTGCAGAAGATCGCCGATGATTTCGCGGTCGCGGACGCCGCTCGCATCAAGCAGATCGAGGCGACCACCAATCACGACGTCAAGGCGGTCGAGTACTTCATCAAGGAACGCATCGGCGACGAAGCGCAATTGAAGCAGGCGAAGGAATTCGTGCACTTTGCCTGCACCAGCGAAGACATCAACAATCTTGCCTACGCGTTGATGCTGCGCGACGCACGCGAACACGTCCTGCTGCCCGAACTCGACAAGATCATCGCGACCTTGCGCGACCTTGCCCATGCCCACGCCGATCTAGCAATGCTCGCGCGCACGCATGGCCAGACCGCGAGCCCGACGACACTCGGCAAGGAAATGGCCAATGTGGTCGCCCGCCTGGAACGCCAGCACGCGCAGTTCGCTGCCGTCGAGATTCCCGGCAAGATCAACGGAGCGGTCGGCAACTTCAACGCGCATGCGATCGCGTATCCGGAAATCGACTGGCGCGCATTCGCGAAGCGTTTCGTGGAGTCACTGGGCCTGGAGTGGCAGGAATACACGACCCAGATCGAGCCGCACGACGGCATCGCGGAATGGTGTGATGCGCAGCGCCGCATCGATACGATCCTGATCGACCTCGCGCGAGACATCTGGGGCTACATCTCGCTCGGCTATTTCCGGCAAAAGCTGAAAGCTGGCGAAGTCGGCTCATCGACGATGCCGCACAAGGTCAACCCGATCGACTTCGAAAACGCCGAAGGAAATTTCGGCATCGCGAACGCGCTGTTCGGCCATTTCGGCGAAAAGCTGCCGATCAGCCGCTGGCAGCGCGACCTCACCGATTCCACGGTGTTGCGCGCACTGGGTGAAGCCGTCGGCCATGCGCTGATCGGGTTCGCCTCGCTCGACAAGGGACTCGGGAAGCTCGAAGTCAACGCCGGGCGGATCGCCGCCGACCTCGATGCGAGCTGGGAAGTGCTGGCGGAAGCGATCCAGACCGTGATGCGTCGCCACGGCTTGCCGGAACCCTATGAACAATTGAAGGCGCTGACGCGCGGCAAGGGCATCACGCGCGAAACGCTGCGGGCATTCGTGGAATCGCTGGCGCTTCCGCGTGCGGACAAACAGCGCCTGCTGGCGCTGTCGCCAGGCACGTACACCGGCCTTGCCTCCGATCTCGCCCGCGACATCTGACGTGGCTTTGCCCAAAATCGAAATTCCTGCGCGCAAGGACCTGCCACTCGGCATGCCGGCCACACGCTTTCTGCGCGATTACTGGCAGAAGCGTCCGCTCTTGATCCGGTGCGCGTTTCCGGATTTCAAACCTCCGCTGTCGCCCGATGATCTTGCCGGGCTGGCATGCATGGATGGCGCGCTGGCACGGATTGTCGTACACGACGTCCCTTCGTCATCCCGGCCAGGGGATGCCCGGGATCCACTACCAAGAACGGAAAAGCTGCATTCCGGCACTCGCCGAAATGACGATAGGTGGAAGGTTCTGACCGGCCCTTTCGACGACGCAACTTTCGCCAGGCTGCCGAAAACGGACTGGACGCTGCTGGTCCAGGATGTTGACAAGTGGGACAGCGATACCGCGGCGCTGCTCGACGGGTTCCGCTTCATCCCGGCATGGCGGATCGATGACGTCATGGTCAGCTATGCGGCGGATGGTGGCGGCGTCGGCGCGCACGTCGACCACTATGACGTTTTCCTGTTGCAGGGCGTGGGCCAGCGGCGCTGGGCCATCGACACGCGGCCCAACCCTCCGGCCGCATATCGTGATGACGTGGAATTGAAATTGCTGCGTGCGTTTCGTCCCACCCACGAATGGGTGCTCGATCCGGGCGACATGTTGTATCTGCCGCCCGGTGTGCCACACAACGGCGTCGCAACCGGAGAATGCATGACGTTTTCCATCGGAATGCGCGCGCCGGCGGCCTCCGAATTGCTGCTCGATTTTGCCGTGCACGCCGCGGATGCGTTGCCGGAATCCCGACGCTTCGCCGACCCCGACCTGACACCCGCACGCGATACCGGGGAAATCGACGACAGCGCGCTGCGTCGCGCACGGCGCGCCCTCGGACCCGCAGCGAAACTGCTCGCCGATGAGCCCTTCGCCGACTGGTTCGGCGGGTTCATCACCCGCTACCGCGCCGCCCAAAGTGCCGCGCCACGCAAACGTCCGTTTGACCGCGCCGCGCTCGCTGAGCGCCTGCCGAATGCGGTGTTCGAACGCGATCCCTGGAGCCGTTTCGCGTGGCGACGTCATGGCCGTGGCGCGCGCCTGTACGTCGCCGGCAACGTCTTCGACGCGCCGCTCGCATGGGCAAGGGAACTGACCGGACGCGCAGGCGCAATCGAAGGCTGGCGGCTCGCGAAACTGCCGCAACGCACGCGCGGTATGGCCTTGCTGGGTACGCTGGTCGATGCCGGATACTTGCACTTGCGGCGCCGTTGAACCGGATCGCAGAAACTTCCCTCGAACGGGCTTACAATCCGGAAACACGCACCCGGCCATGTCCCGGAGGGGGATTGACCGCATGCCGATTCAAGGCGATTTCCACGTCGAACTTTGCGACTGGGGGAACACGGCCGATCGCGAGGCGCTGCGGGGCGTGCGTGAAGCCGTTTTCGTGCTGGAACAACGCGTTCCGACCGACATGGAAGTCGACGAGGACGACTCCCGCAGTGTCCACGCGCTGGCGCGTACTGCAGATGGAGTGCCAATTGGCACGGGTCGCCTGAGTACCGGTGGCCAGATCGGACGCATGGCGGTGTTGCAAGATTGGCGAGGGCGCGGTGTCGGCACGATGCTCTTGCACACCCTCCTCGACCAGGCACGCGCGCGCCGGCTGGCTTCGGTGTCGCTGCACGCGCAGCGCGATGCCACGCCGTTTTACGAGCGCCACGGTTTTGTTGCCGAAGGCGCTGAATTCGAGGAAGCGGGCATCCCGCACGTGACGATGCGCCGTATGCTGGACGGGGCGCCCGGGATCGAACGTCGACCGCCACCCCCAGCCCCGAAGCCGCTGGAGCTGCACGCCTCCAGCCGCGAGGAACTGATCGCCGTCACCCAGACGCTGCTCGCAACGGCGAAGCACGGCATGTGCGTGCTGGTACGCGAGTTGCACCCGCTGCTGCTCAATGACACCGCCTGCCTGGTCGAAATGCGGCGGCTCGCGATTTCTGGACGCGGGGCATCGATCCGCGTGATCGCCCAGGACCTGACGCGCGCATTGCAGGAAGGCACGCGGTTGCTCGAGCTGGCACAGCGATTGTCCAGCGTCGTCGAGATGCGCCGGCCCGTCGAGCCGGCCGATCTCGCCTATCGTTCCGCATTCATGTGCGTGGATTCGGGCGGCTACCTGTTCCGCCCGCTGGAAAACGAGATGGCCGCCGAGGGCTCCACCTACGCACCGGGCCGCCACGCAGAGCTGATGCGTATCTTCGAAGACGTCTGGAACCGCTCCGAACCCTGGCCCGAACTGCGCAGCCTGGGTATCTGAATCGAAGGTTCGCGGCGGCCGCGGGAATCCCGCAGTGCAGCATTAAACCGTTATAATTTGCGGTTGCAGTGCGACGCGCCGCATGCGGCGCGCGCACCCCATACATTCCGTGGTGACCATCGTGAGTGACGGCGGCAGTTTGTTGCAGCAGTTGGCGGAAACCTCGCAATTCGGCGGCGGCAACGCGGCCTACCTCGATCGGTTGTACGAAGACTGGCTGCGCGATCCGCAATCCGTTGCACCGCAATGGCGCACCTGGTTCCAGAGCCTCCACCGCGCAGGCGACGTGCCGCATGCTGACGCGATCGCGCGCATCGCCGCGGCACAGCAGCAAGGCCGCCGCGCGGCCGCCCCGGTCGACGACGTCCACGCACGCAAGCAGGCCGGCGTCCTGCGGTTCCTGACCGCCTACCGGTCGCGCGGCCATCTCGCCGCCGATCTCGACCCATTGGCGATCGCGCCCAAGCGCCCCGCACCAGACCTGGACCTGCCGTTCCACGGCCTCTCGGACGCCGACCTCGACACCGAATTCGACTGCGGCACCTTCGCCGGCGGCGGTCAGCGCATGAAGCTGCGCGAGTTGCGCGAGCGCCTGCGCCGCACCTACGTCGGCAGTATCGGCGCCGAGTTCATGCACATCAGCGATCATACGCAACGGCGCTGGATCTACGATCGCCTCGAAAAAGCCAGCGGCGATAGCGGCCTCGATGACGCCACCCGCAAGCGCGTGCTGGCCAAGCTGACCGCGGCCGACGGACTGGAACGTTATCTCCACACCAAATATGTCGGCCAGAAGCGCTTTTCGCTGGAAGGCGGCGATTCGCTGATCCCGCTGCTGGACGACCTGATCCGGCGCGCAGCAAGCGACGGTGTGCACGAACTCGTGATCGGCATGGCCCATCGCGGCCGCCTGAACGTGCTGGTCAACATCCTCGGCAAGCCGCCGCAGCAACTGTTTGCGGAATTCGAAGGCAAGCACGACGGGCCGGACGATCCCGCGCATTCCGGCGACGTGAAATACCACATGGGTTTCTCTGCCGACGTCGCGGCGCCGGGCGGCAACATCCACGTCGCGCTGGCGTTCAATCCCTCGCACCTCGAAATCGTCAACCCGGTGGTCGCAGGCTCGGTACGCGCCCGTCAGATCCGCGCCCACGACGGCGTGCGTGAGCACGTCCTGCCGGTGCTGATCCATGGCGATGCGGCGCTGTCCGGCCAGGGTGTGAACATGGAGCTGTTCAACATGTCGCAGACCCGCGGTTTCGGCGTCGGGGGCACGGTGCACGTGGTCATCAACAACCAGATCGGTTTCACGACCGATGCCAACGAAGGTCGCAGCACGTTGTACTGCACCGACGTCGCCAAGATGGTCAACGCCCCGGTGCTGCATGTGAACGGCGACGATGCCGAGGCGGTGCTGCAGTGCATACGCCTGGCGTTCGACTTCCGCCAGCAATTCCACAAGGACGTCGTCGTGGACCTGGTCTGCTATCGCCGCCATGGCCACAACGAGGCCGATGAGCCCTCCGCCACGCAGCCGATCATGTACGACGTGATCAAAAAGCTGCCCCCCACCCGCGAGCTGTATGCCAAGCAATTGGTGGAACGGAAGCTGATCGCCGATGGGGATGCGCAAAAACTCTTCGACGACTACCGCGGTCAGCTCGACGCCGGCAAGCCGGTGACGGAACTGGCGCCGCCCGGTTCGCAGAAATACATCGTGGACTGGACGCGCTTCAGCAAGTGCAACCTCGCGCAGTCCGTCGAGACGGGCGTCGACCGCAAGACGCTTGACGAACTCGCCGGCAAGATCCTGACCTGGCCGGACGGCATGGCATTGCAATCGCGCGTGGGCAAGATCTACGCCGACCGCCGCAAGATGGCCGAGGGCGAGCTTCCGCTGGACTGGGGCTACGCCGAAAACATGGCCTACGCCACGGTGATCGCCGACGGCCATTCGTTGCGGCTGGTGGGGCAGGATTCCGGACGCGGCACCTTCTTCCACCGCCACGCCGAACTGCACGACCAGAAGACCGGGAACGTCTACACGCCGCTCGCGCACGTACGCGAAGGTGCGTCGGTCGAGATCATCGATTCGCTGCTCTCCGAAGAAGCGGTGATGGCGTTCGAATACGGCTTTGCAACCGCCGATCCCGACACGCTGACGCTGTGGGAAGCGCAATTCGGGGACTTCGCGAACGGGGCGCAGGTCGTGATCGACCAGTTCATCTCCTCGGGCGAAGCCAAGTGGAACCGGCTGTGCGGCCTGGTGCTGCTGTTGCCGCACGGCTACGAGGGCCAAGGCCCCGAACATTCGTCCGCGCGGCTGGAACGCTATCTGCAACTGTGCGCGCTGGACAACATGCAAGTGTGCGTGCCGACGACGCCCGCGCAGATGTTCCATCTGTTGCGGCGACAGATGCTGCGCAACTGCAGGAAACCGCTGATGGTGATGACGCCGAAGTCACTGCTGCGCCACAAGCTCGCGGTGTCCTCGCTGGACGACCTCGAGCATGGCCACTTTCATCTCGTGATTCCGGACCAGCGCATCAAGAACGACAAGCAGGTCAAGCGCGTGGTGCTGTGCTCGGGCAAGGTCTACTACGACCTGTTCGAAGAAGCCGAAAAGCAGAAGATCAGCGACGTCGCGATCGTTCGCGTCGAACAGTTGTATCCGTTCCCGCGCATCGAGGTAAACGCCGAACTCGCCAAGTATCCTGCCGCCAGGGAAGTGGTGTGGTGCCAGGAAGAGCCGCAGAACCAGGGCGCGTGGTTCCAGATCCGGCACCACCTGCAGGCCTGCGCGGATGGAGGCCACAGCCTGCACTATGCGGGCCGCGTGCGTTCGCCGGCGCCGGCCGCCGGGTACCACAACACCCACGTCGCCGAACAGCACGCGCTCGTACAACAGGCGTTGG
>Ga0070737_10002192_pt1 | contig 24277 bp, 22 predicted proteins | sample Coa_R1_10_FD_66438 | JGI IMG/M metagenome (GOLD analysis project Ga0070737, IMG submission 66438) | Surface soil microbial communities from Centralia Pennsylvania, which are recovering from an underground coalmine fire - Coalmine... | ecosystem: Environmental > Terrestrial > Soil > Unclassified...
TCGACCAACAGGTCGAGGATCGACGAAGCGAACCACTCGTTGCGTGCCGCCAGCGAGAGTTTCAGATGATCGAACTGGATGTTTTCCGCGGCCTGCCCGGCGCCGTAGACGACGGCCGGAACCTTGCCGGCGCGACGCAGGCGGCGGCTCGCACCTTTGCCCTGGTCGGCACGGCGTTCCGCCGTGATTTCATGGATGGTTGCCATTGCTTGTTACCTCGGGTTGCATGATGTCACCTCGCGGTGACTGGAAACTCTCCCGCGACCAGGAGAGTTGTTGAGGGATGAGTGGCGAGTAGCGAGGGAGTGATGCCGGAATATCCGCGCTTGCGCCCTCACTACTCGTCCCTCGTCCCCTAATCGACATACAACGAACTCACCGATTCGCCATACGCCATCCGGCGCACGGTTTCGGCCAGCAGTTGCGCGACGGACAACTGGCGGATCTTGCTGCACGCGGCGCCCTCGGCGCTCAGCGGGATGGTGTCGGTGACCACCAGTTCGTCCATTTCGGATTTTTCAATATTGCCGACCGCCGGCCCCGACAGCACCGCGTGGGTGCAGTAGGCGACCACTTGCTTCGCGCCGCGGTCCTTCAGCGCCTTCGAGGCGGCACACAAGGTGCCCGCCGTATCCACGATGTCATCCACCAGCACGCAGGTCCGGCCCACGACTTCGCCGATGATGTTCATCACCGTCGCCTCGTTCGGGCGCGGACGGCGCTTGTCGATGATCGCAAGGTCGGCATCGTCCAGCCGCTTCGCCACTGCACGTGCACGCACCACGCCGCCAACGTCGGGGCTGACCACCGTCACGCCTTCGGTGCCGTGCTTGCGCCAGATGTCGGCCAGCAGCACCGGCGACGCATAGACGTTGTCCAGCGGTGCCTCGAAAAATCCCTGGATCTGGTCGGCGTGGATGTCCACCGTCAATACCCGGTCCGTGCCGACCGCATCGATCAGCTTCGCGGCCACCTTGGCCGTGATCGGTACCCGTGCTGCGCGCAACCGCCTGTCCTGGCGCGCGTAGCCGAAGTACGGAATCACCGCAGTCACGCTCGTGGCAGATGCTCGCTTCAATGCATCGACCAGCACCAGCAGTTCCATCAGGTTTTCCGCCGTCGGCGCGCAGGTGGACTGCATCACGAAGACGTCCTGGTTGCGGACGTTTTCATCGATCTCGACCTGTACCTCGCCGTCGGAAAACTTGCCGACCACCGCCTTGCCAAGCGGCTCGCCGAGCGTGTGCGCGACGTCCTCCGCCAGCTTGTGGTTGGCGTTGCCCGAAAACAGCATCAAGCCTGAGGTGTCGTGCATGTCAGCTGCCGTCTTTCGTCGACCGGGTTCTCGCCGCTTTCCCTCGAACATCCGACGTTCCCGTTCGGGAACTGGGGCGGCAGGATTCGAACCTGCGAATGCCGGGATCAAAACCCGGTGCCTTACCGCTTGGCTACGCCCCATCATTGAGCAAGCAGCCATCCTTGGCGCGATCATCCCATCGCCATCCATGGCTCAGCCTCACAGCGCTGCCGCGCCGTTCGACCTGCCGCGCCCAGATGCCAAACGGCCGCAGCAAAGCTGCGTCACGTTTGGACGCGTCAGCGCTTCGCGCTTCCGCGGCGGTACATCCCTGTACCGCTCCCAGTGTTCCGCATCCACGCACGCGACCGGGCACCGCGCCCAGCGCGATGAAAAGCCGCATATTGTGGTGGTCGGCGCAATTCGTGTCAATTCAGGCGCTTGGGTCCATTGGAGATCAGTTCGTCCCCGGATCAAGTCCGGAGGCTCTGAGCGTAGGCCCCGGCTTTGACAAAGACGGGGCCGAAGTTGAAGGACAAGGGCGTTTCGACTCCGTCGCTTCGCTCACGCAGCCTGTCCTGAGTGCTTGTCGAAGGGCTCAACGCGAACGGATCGCTGCTATTGCGCCGCCGGTGCGTTCCAGGTCTCGATCAACACCCTGACCGTGTACGGATCGCGGCTGGCGTAGACCTTCCGCGGCAACGGCGGATTGCGTTCGGCGTACCAGTCGCGGTAGTCGACGTGCCAGCCATCCTGGTCCAGCGTGGCCGGCAGGCCATCGGCGCCGAAGGTGAGAATCGCGGGACGGCCGGGGGCGCGCAGCCCGCGCACCCACCAGCTCAAGTCGGCCACCGGGACATCCCAGCCGAACTCCTCGCTCAGGACCGCGCCGGCATTGCGGCCAGCGAGAGCCTGGTTTCCGACGCCCGTGAGAACGGCTCCATTGGGACCGCCTTCCAACTGGACGGTTTTGCCGGTGATCGGCGCGCGCAGCGTGAACTCGTATTGCGAACCATCCTGCCGCCAGTCGAGACTGCCGCTGCCGCCGTGATGGCCGTCCGACGCGGCAAACCGCCCGGCGAGGCTCCAGTTTTGCTGCGCGCCCAATTCCTGCTCGCGCGTCGCCTGCGCCGCAAGCTGTTCCGTCGTACCCGGCTGGCGCACCTGCACCGGCGCGCATGCCGCCAGGGCGAAAACACCTGCGCCGACCGCCGCCCAGACGCCGAGCAAGCGCAGCAGGTACTTCGGCGCCTTCATCACGGATGCAGGTTCCTTTCGACCTTCTTCAATGCCTGGTTATGAGGATCGAGCTTGCGCACGTTGGCAAACACCTCGCGGGCATGTTCGTGCTGTCCGAGTTTCCACAGCACCTCGCCCAGATGCACGCCGATATCGGGATCGTGCTGCCGGCCCCACGCGCGCCGCAAATACGCTTCCGCCTGGCCGAGATTGCCGAGCCTGTATTGCAGCCAACCCCATGAATCCATGATCGCGGCCGCGTCGGGCTCCGCGGCGAGCGCCTTGCGCAGCAGTTTCGTGGCTTCGGGAAGATCGCGATCGGCATCCGCCAGCGTGAAGCCGAGCGCGTTCATCGCGTCAATGTTGTCGGGGTTCTGCGCGAGCACCTTGCGGAAATCCGCCAGCGCGGCGTCGGTGTTGCCGGCGTTGGCTTCCTCGATGCCACGGTCGTAGATCAGCTCCGGATCGTCCGGCAATGCCGCCAGCCCGCGGTCATAAACCCCGATCGCCTTGGCATGCTCGCCGTGCTGCGAATACAACTGCGCATCGAGCTCGTACGCGGTGCGCAGGCTGTCGGGATCGTCGGCGTAGTCCTGCTGCAACTGCACCGCGAGCGCGTGGGCTTGCACCGGCTGACCCGTCTTGTCCAGCAATACCGCGCTGCGCAACTGCGCATCGAAGCCGTGCTGGCTGTCGGGATCGACCTGGCCGTACCAGGCAAGCGCCTGACGGTCGTGATCCAGCAGCTCGGCGAGTTGTCCAAGCAGGAACGCATTGTCTTCGCGTTGCGTCTCCGGCGCACGCTGCAGTTCGGCATACAGCTTTCGCAGCGCGGCGTCATCCTTGGCGCGCGCCGCCATCGCCACCCGCGCCGACCAGGTCGCCGGCGTCTGCGGTCCTTGCGCCAAGACCTGCTGCGCATCGGCGTACTTGCCCTCGTCGCCGAGCAACGTCGCATAACCCAGCCGCAGCGCCGTGTCACGTGGGTGCGCGGCCACGCCTTTCACATAAAGCGCCAGTGCGCCCGCGCGGTCGCCGGTGGTCAACCGCAGGTTGGCGGCCCAGCGAATGCTGTCGGCACCGTCGAACCGATCCACGGCCGCGTCCGCGAGTTTGCGCGCGAATACATGCCGGCCAAGGTGCTCGCCCAACTGGCTCAGGGCTATCCAAACACTTTCATCAGACGGGAGGCGATCCGCTTTCGCGAGATCCTCCAGTACACGCCCAGCCAACGCGGTATCGCGCGCGGTCAGCAACGCTGCGCCGAAGGTCTTCCAATCCTGCACTTTGCCCGAAGCGAGGAACGCGCCGAACTGCCGCTCCGCGTCGGCCCGATTGCCGCGCAGCATCGCCAGTTGCGCGCGCCCCAGTGCGAGCTCATGGGGATCCGCGCCCAGCGCCTGCCAACGCTCCAGCAGCCGCTGCGCGCCGTTCACGTCCTGCGTCGCCAGCGCGAGTTGCACCGCGCGTTTGGCGATGGCGGGATCGCTGGAAATCTCGGCAGCCTCGGCGTAATCGGTGGCGGCCTTGGTGGCGTCGCTGTTCTGCAGCGCAAACTCGGCTGCGATCAGCAAGGCCGATGCCTTGCCGTTCGCATTGCCGGTCAGATCGATCCGCGCCAGCGGCTGTTCGGGTGCCGCACGGGATCCGCCGCGCAACGGCGCCTGCGCGCATCCGGCCAGCAACGCCGCGGCGGCGAGCGCCACGGCAATCGCGCTAAAATGAAGCCAGGACGGCTTCATCCCGGCCCGCACATGGACGTGCGATGAGCCGGGATCCAGTCTGGATGACTTCATCCCGGCCAGCACACGGACGTGCGACGAGCCGGGATCCAGTCGCGGTGGCTTCATCCCTGCCGGCGGACCGACCCGCGCCATGCCTGGATGCGTTTCCTTGAACTTGTCGGATTGGGTCCACACACTTCGCACCGGAAATCCGGTCCTCTTCCTTTTCGCTGCAATGCGACAGCTTAGCCTGCCGCCGCCCCCGTTCACATGCCGCTGATCGCACTCGGGCTGAACCACCTCACCGCGCCGGTCGCCCTGCGTGAACGGGTCGCCATCGACGCGGAGGCCAGGCCCCCGGCACTGGCGGAACTCGCCGCGCAGCCGGGGGTGGACGAAGCCATGATCCTCTCGACCTGCAACCGCACGGAACTGTATTGCAGCGTCCGTGAGGGTGCCGAGCACGCACCGGAGACCTGGCTGCACGCCCGTAACAAGATGACCCCGGGAAGGCTGGACGAGTTCCTGTACCGGCACACCGACGGCGAGGCCGTGCGGCACGTGTTCCGGGTCGCGACCGGGCTCGATTCCATGGTGCTGGGCGAACCGCAGATCCTCGGGCAGGTGAAGGATGCGTGGCGCGCGGCGCGTTCCGCGCACACCTTGCACGCGCCGATGGATCGCCTGCTGCAGAACGCGTTCGCGGTCGCCAAGCGCGTGCGCACCGAAACGCGCATCGGCACCGGGCCCGTTTCCGTCGCGTTCACCGCGGTGCGCCTGGTCGAGCAGGCCTTCGCCGAACTCGCCGACTCCTGTGTGCTGCTGATCGGCGCGGGCGACACGATCGAACTCGCGGTGCGACACCTGATCGAACGTGGCGTCAAGCGCCTGATCGTCGCCAACCGCACCATCGAAACCGCGCAGGCGCTCGTGAATCCAGTGGGAGGCTACGCGATCGCGCTGGCCGACCTGCCGAAGCATCTGGCCGAAGCGGACATCGTGATCTCGGCCACCGCCAGCCGCGAGGCCATCCTCGATGCACCGATGCTGCGTGACGCGCTGCGCCAGCGCCGCCGCCGCCCGATGCTGCTGATCGATCTCGCGGTGCCGCGCGACATCGATCCCGCGGTCGCCGAACTCCCCGACGTGTTCCTGTACACCATCGACGACCTGCAACAGACGATCGAAACCGGCCGCCGTTCGCGCGAGGCTTCGGTGCGCGAGGCCGAAGCCATCATCGATCTGCAGGTGGAGCGTTATCTCGCATGGCGTCGCGCCGCCGCGCTCGACCATCCCTTGCGCGCCTATCGCGCCAGCGCCGAAGCGCAGCGCGATGAAGTGCTGGCGCGCGCCCGCGAGATGCTGGCGAACGGCCGCGATCCGAACGAAGCACTCGACTTTCTCGCCAACACACTTACCGGCAAGCTGCTGCACGCGCCCAGCGTGCGCCTGCGCGAAGCCGCCGAGCACGGCGACCAGATCCTGCTCGACGCCGCCACGCGCCTGTTTTTCGACGAGCGCGTGGACGCGGACGGGCACGACGTGTGAATCCGCACCTGAAGCGCCGCCTCGAACAATTGCTGGAGCGCCATCACGAGGTCGGCCTGCTGATGGCGGAACCCGATGCTGCGTCCGATTCGAAACGCTTCCGCGAACTGTCGCGCGAGTACGCCCAGACGCACGAACTGGCCGAGGTTTTTGCAGCTTCCCAAAGGAACGCCGACGAGCTGGCCCACGCGCGCGCGATGCTGGACGACTCCGACCTGCGCGAATTGGCGCGCGACGAAGTCGCGCGGCTGGAAACCGAAGCCGCCGCGCTCGACGCGCGATTGCAGGCATTGCTGGTCCCGCGTGATCCGCTGGACGACGCCAACCTGTTCCTCGAAGTGCGCGCCGGAACCGGCGGCGACGAAGCCGCGTTGTTCGCGGGCGACCTGTTGCGCATGTACCTGCGCCACGCCGAACGCAAGGGCTGGCGCACCGAGTTGATGTCCGCGCACGAAGGCGAGCACGGCGGCTACAAGGAAGCGGTCGCGCGCGTCGAAGGCCAAGGCGCCTACGCAGCGCTCAAGTTCGAATCGGGCACGCACCGCGTGCAGCGCGTGCCGGTCACCGAAGCTTCCGGCCGCATCCACACCTCGGCCGCGACCGTCGCGATCCTGCCGGAAATGGAGGAGATCGCGGATATCGAGCTGCGCGACGCCGACCTGAAGGTCGACACCTTCCGCGCCTCGGGCGCGGGCGGCCAGCACGTCAACAAGACCGACTCGGCGATCCGCATCACCCACCTGCCGACCGGCATCGTGGTCGAATGCCAGGACGAGCGCAGCCAGCACAAGAACCGCGCACGCGCGCTGTCGCTGCTGAAGGCACGCCTGCTGGACTCCCAGCGTGCCGAACAGGCCGCGACGCAGGCGGCGAGCCGGAAATTGCAGGTCGGCTCCGGCGACCGCAGCCAGCGCATCCGCACCTACAACTTCCCGCAGGGCCGCGTCACCGATCATCGCATCAACCTGACGCTGTACCGGTTGCCGGAAATCCTCGAAGGCGATCTCGACGAACTCACTGGCGCGCTCGCACGCGAAGCACACGCCGAGGCGCTGGCCGGGCTGGCGGAACAGGCATGAATGTGGCGGCGGGCGCCACGGCCGTCCAGTCCGTCATCGAACACCTGCAGCGCGGCGACGCTGCATCGGCCGAGGCATTGGCGCAGCGCGCGCGTGCCGAATTTCCCCGTGATCCCGAAATCGCGCGCCTGCACGGCGTGGCCCTATTGATGCTGGGGCGCACCCGCGACGCACGCAGCGAACTCGAAGAGGCACTGCGCCTGCAGCCTGACGGTATCGAAGTCCGCAGCAATCTCGCGAGCGCGCTGCTCGCGGAAGGCGATGCGGATGGCGCGGTGGCGCTGTTGCAGCAGATCGTGCTAGCCCGACCCGGCGACGCCGCCCTGCGCAACAACCTGGCCAACGCATTGCGCGCCGCGGGTGACAATGCGCGCGCGCGCGAGGAATATCTTGCCGCACTCTCGCTTGCGCCCGGCCACTTCGGCGCAATCGTCAACCTTGCCGCGACCGAGCTGGCGCTGGGCCTCGTTGTGGAAGCGGAGGCGCGTCTGCGGGGCGTGCTGGCAAAGCAACTCCATCCGCAGGCGCTGTTGTTGCTGGGACACGTGCTGAATCAGCAACGGCGTTACGCCGAAGCCCAGGCCGTTTACGAACAAGCCGCGCGACTCGCGCCGAACGCCGCCGAGTTTCCCTATCAGGCCGGATTGATGGCCGACGAGCAGCAGCACTACGCCGAGGCGGTGAAGCTCTATCGGCGCGCGCTGCAACTCGATCCCAACCTGCACCTCGCCGAAGGGCAATTGCTGTTCGTGCTGCGGCGCGAGTGCGACTGGGCTGGCGCGGAACCGTTGAGCCGCCGCATCAGGCAGCGCGCGCTGAACGGTTCCGGTTCCGTCGATCCGTTTGCGTTCCTGGCCGAAGATGCCACGCCGGCCGAACAACTCGACTGCGCCCGCGCGCGCGCAGCCAAGGTGCTGCGCGAAGCAGGGCCCGTAATGCGACGGCTGCGTCTCAAGCACGCATCGCGCATCATCGATGCGCCGCTGAAAGTCGGGTTCCTGTCCGCGGGGTTCCACGCCCACGCGACCGCATTGCTGACGGTCGCGATGTTTGAATATCTCGGCGCACGCGACGATCTTGAGCTGCACCTCTTCGCCACCACGCCCGAAGACGGCAGCGAGGTCCGCGCACGCCTGCGCGCATCCGCCCGAGCTTTCCACGACTTGCACGGGCAGCCCGCGCCAGCCATCGCGCAATGCGTGTTCGACGCCGGCATCGACGTGCTGGTCGACGTCGACGGCTGGTGCGCGGGCGGCATGCCCGAAGTGTTCGCGCTCCACCCGGCTCCCGTGCAGGCAAGCTGGCTGGCTTATCCCGGCACTTCCGGCGCGCCTTTCATCGACTACCTGATCGCCGATCCTTTCTTGATTCCGGAGTCGCTGCAGCGTTTCTACTCCGAATCCATCGCATACCTGCCGCGCTGCTACCAGCCTTCCGATACGACGCGCGTGATCTGCGCCACGCCGCTTCGGTCATATTTCGGGTTGCCGGATGCCGCCGCGGTATTCGCGAGCTTCAACAACTCGTGGAAGCTCAACGAAGCCAGCTTCGGCCGCATGTGTACGGTGCTGCGCGAAGTGACGGACAGCGTGCTGTGGTTGCTGGACTACGGCCGCGAGGCAGACGCGCGCCTGCGCGAAGCGGCGCGCACCCGCGGCATCGACCCGCGCCGCCTGGTGTTTTCGCCGCCGCTGCCGCATCTGCAGCACCTCGCGCGTTACCAGCTCGCCGATCTGTTCCTCGACACCAATCCGTACAACGCGCACACCACCGCGTCCGACGCGATCTGGGCCGGCTGTCCGGTACTTACGCGGCCCGGCGAAACGTTTGCTTCGCGCGTCGCCGGAAGTTTGAACCATCATCTCGGCATGCCGGAGTTGATCGCACGCGACGACTGGGCATTCATCGAGACAGCCATTCGCCTGGGCAACGATCGCCCTGCGCTGGCCGCATTGTGCGCGCGCCTTGCAAGCCAACGCGAGGCTTCCGGCCTGTTCGACATGCAGGCCTACGCGTGCGACTTCGCGGCCCTGCTGCGCGTGATGGATGAGCGCCACCGACAAGGAACCGCACCGTCGCATATCACCGCTTCCGAAGCGCCTCACATGACGCGCTAAGCTTGAAGGATGACAGCGAAAGATCAATTCGTGCCGCTGAACCTTTGTGTCCTGGCCGTTTCCGATTCGCGCGCGCTGGAGAACGACACGTCCGGCCAGTTCCTCGTCGACGCGCTGACCGGCGCCGGGCACAGGCTGCACGAACGCAAGCTGTTGCGCGACGACCGCTATGCAATCCGCGCGCAGGTCGCGGCGTGGATCGCGGATCCGGCGGTACACTGCGTGCTGATCACCGGCGGCACCGGCTTCACCGGACGTGACTCGACTCCGGAAGCGGTATTGCCGTTGCTGGACAAGGAAATGCCGGGTTTCGGCGAGCTGTTCCGCGCGATCAGCTTCGAGGAAATCGGCACTTCGAGCCTGCAGTCGCGCGCCTTTGCGGGCCTTTCCAACCAGACTTTCGTGTTCGCCTTGCCCGGTTCGACCTCGGCTTGCAGAACCGCATGGGAGAAACTCCTGCGCGCGCAGCTCGACGCGCGCACGCGCCCGTGCAATCTCGCTGGCCTCATTCCACGATTGAACGAACGTTGATCCCGCTCAGCGGGCGACGAATCCGCGCATGCCCTGATCCGGCAATGCTTCGCGCCGGACACGCTCCACCCGCGCGCCTGACGGCCCGTGGTGAAGCCATGCATCCAACGCGTCCAATGCCTCGGGTTCGCCCGACGCGACGACTTCGACGCTGCCGTCGCTGCAGTTTTTTGCGTATCCGGCAAGGCCGAGCTGCAACGCGCGCTCGCGTGTCGAAGCGCGGAAGAACACGCCCTGCACCCGGCCCGTCACAGTGAAACGCGCGCAGGGCACCATCAGCCTCGCTTCGACGCCGCTGCGATCGCTGCGTCCAGCAGCTTCGCATTGACCGGTCCCACGAAACGCTGCTGCACGTGTCCGTCCGGTGCAACGAGATAGGTGGTCGGCAGGCCCTCTGGCATCTTCAGCCCGGACGGCGGGTGCTCGGTATCAAGCTGCGCCAACGGATAATCGACCGGGTGCTTCTGGACGAACTTCAGGACATCACCGCGCGGCGTGCTGTCGTACGCAAGACCGATGGCGGTGACGTTCTTGTGTGCTGCGACATATTTCGAGATTGCGGGCATTTCGGCAATGCAGGGCGAACACCAGGTGGCCCAGAAGTTGACGATGACCCATTTGCCACGTTCGGCCGCAAGGTTGAACGTTTTGCCGTCAAGGGTCTCGACTACCAGTTGCGGTTGTGCCGCGGTCGCTGCAGTGGCGAAGTTCGGCGCGAACAGCAACCCGAGCAGCATTCCCAGAACATAACGAGGCGGGGACCGAGTCATGATGACTTCTCCTCAGATGTTGTCGTACCGGCGAACGAGGATCCCGAGAATAGCGTGCGTAGCGGCACTGCGAGGTTTTCGCGCAGCGCGGCCTCGGCACGCTGCAGTATTACCCGCGCTTCGGGTGCCAGTCCGGCGGCCGCCCGCTGCAGGGCCAGAGCGTCCGTGGGCAGGCGATAGCCACCCGCGCGGAGCAAGTCGTCGACGCGCACGCTGTCGAGGTCGCGTGCCATCACCCACTCCCCGGTATCGGTCCGGCGGATCACCCCGGCGCGCCGCAAGTCTTCGAGGTACCGTTGCAGCAGGTCGTTGGTGAGGAAGCCTTCGGATTTCGACAGTTCCGAACCCTGGAGCCCGACGCCGGCACGCTGCGCGATGGTGAAATGCTGCAACACGCGCAGCAGGCCCACGAACTCGCAGCCGGGTGGCAACATCTCGCGCGGATCGTGGTACTCGAAAGCAGCCAGCGCGGCCGTCAGCGTCGCGCCGAGCAGCACGATCACCCATGACATGTAGACCCAGATCAGGAAAATCGGTATCGCCGCGAGCGCGCCGTACACCGCGCGGTAATTGGCGAACGTCTGCACGTACCACGCGAAGCCGTGCCGTGCCGCCTCGAACAGCAACGCGCCGATCAACGCGCCTGCCGCGGCATCGCGCCAGCGCACTCGGCAATTGGGAACGAGCTGATACAAGACCGTCAGGCCGATCCAGGTGACGAGGAACGGCAACGCCGCAACGGCTTGCAGGCCGAACACGCCGGTTTCGCCGGCGCTCTTCAGCGCCGGCTGTGCGAATACCCAATAACTGGCAGCCACCGCGGCCACCAGCGCCAGCGGACCCAGCGTCAGCGCCGCCCAATACAGCAGGAACCGCGCGCTGCCCTTGCGGGGCGACGGCACACGCCAGATCCGGTTGAAGCGGTCCTCGATGCTCGCCAGCATCATCAGTGCGCTCACCAGCAGGAACAGGATGCCGACGATCGTCAGCTTGCTGGCGTTGTCGGCAAACTGGAGCAGGTATCCTTGTACCGTTTCACCGGATGCAGGGACGAAGTTGCGGAAGATGAAATCGGAGACGTGTTCGCGCAGCCCGGCGAAAACCGGGACGGCAGCCAGAACCGCCACCACTGCAGTGAGGAGCGGCACGATCGCGAACAGCGTCGTGTACGAAAGCGCACCCGCGGTCTCGAAACACTTGTCGTCGCGGAAACGGCGCCACAGGAAGCTTCCGAATGCCTCGAGCCTGTCGCGGCGCAGAACCTCGCGGAGTGCTGAATAACGGCTCATGCATCAAGGCTAGTCCACCCGCGAGCCAAAGGAAACGCCGCGCCGGACGCGCGTTGGCGGCCGTATAAGCAGGCAGTTTCAAGAATTACCGGCAGCCACCGTTCGCCAGCGGCAATCGAAGACAGACATGAATCCCGGACTGCAACGACAAATCGGATTCTCGGCCTGGGCCGCGCTGGCGCTGCTGCAGATCGTGTGGCACGCATGGCTGCTGCCGCCCGCGCGCATGCCGCTGGCGGCCGTACTCGTGATCGCACTGCTGCCGCTGGCGGTTCCATTGCTGTACTGGCGCGCGCCTGCGCGCGCGTTGCTGCTGGCTGGCATGATCAGCCTGTTTTATTTCTGCCACGGCGTGGCCGAGGCGTGGGCCGCACCGCACGATCGCGCGTTCGCATGGATCGAATTGCTGCTCGCGGTCACCGTGATCCTTGCGTCCGCACGAAAGCCGAAGCGGCGCGGTTCGACGGCGAGTAAGCTGCCCTCGCCATGAGTTTCGTCCAATCCGCGCCACAACTCCCCGATCCATACCGCGAGGACCGCGTGCTGCAATCCTGGCTGGCGCGCGTGTTGCCCGACGCGCAGCGGCGCGCCGCCGAAACGGACTTCGACGCACTGGCCGCGTACGCGCAGCACGCCTACGCACGGCAGACCAACACGATGCGCGCCGAACCGGTGCTCACCAACTGGGAAGTGTGGGGCAACCGCATCGACCGCATCGAACTCACCGAAACCTGGCGCGAAGGTCCCGCTATCGCGGCGCAGCGGGGCCTCGTCGCCGACGGTCACGACCGCGCCTTGGGCGAGTACGCGCGCGTGCAGCAATTCGCCAAGGTGTATCTGTACCACGCGGCGAGCGCGTTCTATTCCTGCCCGCTGGCGATGACCGACGGCGTCGCGACGGTGTTGCGCGATGCGCCGAACGCGATGCTGCGCGAACGCATCCTCCCGCGATTGCTCAGTCGCGATCCCGCGACTTTCTGGATCAGCGGCCAGTGGATGACCGAGAACGCGGGCGGCTCCGACGTAGGCGGCAGCGAAACAACGGCGCGCAAAGGTGCCGACGGCAACTGGCGGCTGACCGGACGCAAATGGTTCACCTCGGCGATCAATGCAGAAATCGCACTGGCGTTGGCGCGTCCTGAAGGCAATCCCGCTGGGGCGGACGGGCTCGCGCTGTTCTGCATCGAGACCCGCCACCCCGACGGCAGGTGGAATGGCATCACGATCGACCGGCTCAAGGACAAGCTGGGCACGCGCGAATTGCCCACTGCGGAAATCCACCTCGACGACGCCCGCGCCGAGCTGGTCGGCGAGCCGATGCACGGCGTGCGGGCCATCGCGCCGGTGCTGCAGGTGACGCGGCTCTGGAACGCATTCGGTTCGCTGTCGACGATGGCGCGTTGCCTTGCATTGACCCGCGACTATGCGCACCGGCGCACGGCGTTCGGCAAGACCCTGGCCGAACAACCCCTGTTTGCGGACACGCTGGCTGGTTGGGAAGCTGGATTCGAAGCCGCCTTTCACCTTGCGATGGAAGTCGCGCTGCGCCTGGGGCGCGTCGAATCGGGCGCCGGCGACGCGCAGGATGCCGCGCTGCAACGGCTGCTGACGCCGCTGGCCAAACTCTGGATCTGCAAGCTCGGCGTACACATCGCGTCGGAGACCGTCGAGGCGTTCGGCGGCATCGGTTACCTCGAGGACAGCGGCATTCCGCTGCTGCTGCGCGACGCGCAGGTGTTCCCGATCTGGGAAGGCGCGAGCAACGTGCAGGCGCTGGACTTCCTGCGCGCGCTGGACAAGTTGGGTATCGATGCGCTGGTGGATGCAGTCGACGCGTGCCTGGAAGAAGCCGATGGTGTCGTGTCGGATATGGATGCCGAAGCGATCCACGCGGCGATTCGCCATGCGGATACCTGGCTGCGCGACCACGCCGGCGATATCACCGCCTTGCAAGCGGGAGCGCTGCGGCTGGGCACCACCTGCGCACGCACACTGGCTGCGGCACTGCTGGCGCGGCACGCGGCGTGGGCGCAGCGCCGGCAAGGCGATTTCGCCTCCGCCAATTCGTTACGTCGCTTCTGCGCGCACGGACTCGATCGCATCGTCGATGCTCTTTCGGGAACGGCTGAAACACCATCCCCATTCCGTCCTTCTCCTTGAAGGGAAAGAAGACCAGCGCAAAGCTCTCAAGCCCTCCCCTTCAAGGGGAGGGTGGGGTGGGGATGGGTTGTCCTCGGGCACCGCGCCGCGCGTAAAACTCCGCGACGTAGCCATCGAGTGACCGTGATTCAATCGTGTCGCGCAACTCGCGCATCAGGGTGAGGTAATGATGCAGGTTGTGCATGGTCGCAAGCTGCGCGCCGAGGATTTCGCCACAGCGGTCGAGATGACGCAGATAGGCGCGCGAAAATCCGTTCGCGCACGCGTAGCAGGTGCAATCCTCTTCGATGGGACGCGTATCGTTCGCATACTGCGCGTTGCGGATGCGCAGCGTGCCTCCACGCGTGAACAGGAATCCGTTGCGCGCGTGGCGTGTCGGCATCACGCAGTCGAAGATGTCGATGCCGCGGCGTACGGCTTCCACGATGTCCTCCGGACGGCCGACGCCCATCAGATAACGCGGTTTGTCGGAAGGCAGGCGCGGCACCGACGCCTCCAGCGTGGCGTTGCGCTCTGCTTCCGGCTCGCCCACCGCCAGCCCGCCAAGCGCGTAGCCGTCGAAGCCGATTTCGAGCAGCCCGTCGGCCGAACGCGCACGCAGCTCGTCGTGCACGCCACCCTGCACGATCCCGAACAGCGCGTTGCGGTTCCCAAGTTCGTCGAACGCGCGGCGAGAGCGCGTGGCCCAGCGCAGCGACAGTTCCATCGAGTCGCGCACCACTTCGGCCGCCACCGGTTCGCCATTCATCGTGTACGGCGTGCATTCGTCGAACGCCATCACGATGTCGGAATCCAGCACCGTCTGGATGCGCATCGATTCCTCCGGTGACAGGAACACCCGCGCGCCATCCACCGGCGATGCGAACTCGACGCCTCCTTCGGTCAGCTTGCGCCGCTCGGCCAGCGAGAACACCTGGAAGCCGCCGGAGTCGGTAAGGATCGGACCGTGCCACCCGATGAACTGGTGCAATCCGCCGAACTCGCCGATCACGTCGAGGCCCGGCCGCAACCACAGGTGAAACGTGTTGCCGAGGATGATCTGCGCGCCCACGTCTTCCAGGTCGCGCGGCGTCATCGCCTTCACCGAGCCGTAGGTCCCGACCGGCATGAATGCGGGCGTCTCGATCACACCGCGCGGCAGCGTGATGCGGCCGCGGCGGGCAGTTTCGTCGGTGGCGAGCAATTCGAATTGCATCACGGGATTCATGGCCGGAGGCTGGAGGCTGGGGAAAAGCGTAGCGACATCGCTCTCCAGTCCCCAGTCCCCAATCCCTAGCCCCGACTCTCGGGCCAAACCAGCATCGCGTCGCCATACGAATAAAACCTGTAGCGATGCTCGACCGCGTGTTTGTACGCCGACAGCACGAACTCGCGTCCGGCGAAAGCCGACACCAGCATCAGCAGGGTCGATTCCGGCAGATGGAAATTGGTGATGAGCCCGTCGATGCTCGTGATCCGGTAGCCCGGAAAAATGAAGATGCGCGTTTCGCCTGCGAACGGCTCGATGTCTCCGTGTTCACCGCGCGCCGCTTCCAGCGCACGTACCACCGTGGTGCCGACCGCGATCACGCGCCCGCCATTGGCGCGGGTGCGTTGGATCTTCTCGACCAGTTCCGCTCCCACGTTCAGCCATTCGCGATGCATCTCGTGGTCTTCGATCTTTTCCGCGCGCACCGGCTGGAAGGTGCCTGCGCCGACATGCAAGGTCACGTAGCCGAAATCAATGCCACGCGCGCGCAACGCGTCCAGCAGCGTTGCATCGAAATGCAGCCCCGCGGTCGGCGCCGCAACCGCACCGGGATGCTTCGCATACACCGTCTGGTAGCGCTCGCTGTCACGTGCATCGGCGGGCCGCGCAATATAGGGCGGCAGCGGCATGTGGCCGGCGCGCAGCAGCAGCTTCTCCAAAGGCTCGGTGCACTCGAAGCGCAATTCGAAAAACTGCCCATCGCGGCCCAGCACGCGCACGGGCGTACCGTCGTCCAGCTCGATCACACTGCCTTCACGCGGCTTCTTGCTGGCGCCAAGCATCGCCACGGCGGTGTGCGTGCCTGTAATGCGCTCCAGCATGATCTCGACTTCGCCGCCGCTGGGCTTGCGCCCGAACAGGCGCGCCGGCAACACGCGGGTGTCGTTGAACACCAGCAAATCGCCGGGTTGCAGCAACTGCGGCAAGTCATGGAAGCTGCGATCGCCAAGCGCGTGGTGCGGCGCGTCCACCACCAGCAAACGGCTGGAGCTGCGCTCGGGCAGCGGCTGCTGCGCGATCAGATCGAGCGGCAGGTCGTAGTGGAAATCGGATTTCTTCAAGAGCCGGGATGAGGGAACAGGGATCAGGGAAGAGGGAAAGCATAGCAACCCGAGACGTCCATCGCGCCCTCGCCCCTCACCTCTCGCTACTCGGCTACAACCAACCTTTCTGCCGCGCCAACCGGTACGCTTCGATCCGGTTCGCGACCCCAAGCTTTCCGATCGCTTCCGACAGGTAATTGCGAACGGTGCCGTGGGACAGGTTGAACATCTGCGCGATTTCACCGGCGCTCTTGCCCTCGCCGGCCAGGCGCAGCACCTGACGCTCGCGGTCGTTGAGCGGATCGGCTTCGGTCCAGGCTTCCAGCGCGAGTTCCGGATCGATCGCGCGACCGCCGCGGTGCACCATCCGCAGGGAATCGGCGAGTTTCTCCGCAGGCGCATCTTTCAGCAGATAGCCCGACACGCCCGCATCCAGCGCGCGACGCAGGTAACCGGAACGCGCGAACGTCGTCACGATCACCACTTTCACTGGCAGTTCGTGGCGCTGGATGCGTTGTGCGAGCTCGAGACCGGTCAAGCCGGGCATCTCGATGTCGGAAATCAGGATGTCGGGTTTCAGGCGCCCCACCTCACGCCACGCAGCCTCGCCGTCGGCGACGGATCCCAGCACCTCGATGTCGGATTCCAGTGCCAGCAGCGCGGCCAGCGCGCCGCGCACCATGGCCTGGTCCTCGGCCAGCAGCACGCGCATCATGCGCGGCTGCCCGCGCGCTGCGCCAGCGGCACGATCATTCCGGATGCCGGCTTTTTCTCATGTCCCTCGGAGGGCGCAGACACGGGCTGGATGGGCAGGGACACCTCGATGCTGGTGCCGTGCCCGCGCGGCGATTCGATCGTGATTTCGCCACCGCGCGCGACGATCCGCTCACGCATCCCGGTGAGGCCATTGCCGTACGCATTGACCCCGCCGCGGCCGTCGTCGCGGATACGCATCACCACGCGTTCGGCGCCGGCGATCACCGTGACCTCGACGCGGTTGGCCCGCGCGTGGCGCTGCACGTTGGTGACGGCTTCCCGCAACACCAGCGCGAGACAGGTTTCGGCATCCGACGGCAACGGGTTTCCGTCGGCCCAGTACTCCATCTGCACACCTGCGGTTTCCAGCAGCAGCCGGGCGGACGCGAATTCCGAAACCAGCGCCGCGGCGCGGATGCCCGTCACGGCATTGCGCACCTGCGACAGCGCATCACGCGCCACCCGCTCGACGTCCGCGATCTCCTTGCGTGCCGCGCGCGGATCGCGCTCTATCAGGCGCCCCGCCAGCTCGGATTTCAACGCCACCATCGACAAGGTGTGCCCCAGAAGATCGTGGAGGTCACGGCCGATGCGTTCGCGTTCGGCGCTGGCGGCGAGGCGGCGGATTTCGTCGTGGGTCAGCCGCAGTTCCGCATCGCTGCGCAGCCGCGCCCACATCGAATGCTGGCCGATGGATACGGCGAGGCTGACCACCAGGAGCCAGATCACGGTTTGCCACGGCCAGTGCAGCAGCCAAGTCTCCAGCGCCCAGACGAACATCACCGGCACGACCCATGCCAGCACCTTGCGCACGGTGGGTTGGAGGGACAGATATGCGCACGCGTAGATGAGACACGTGCCGCTGGCGCAACGACTGATCGGCATGATTGCGCAGGCGAGGACGACGATCGCAAGCGCGTAGGCCAGCGCCTCGCGGATCGGCCGTACATTGATGCACGCGTAGAGCAGCAGGAAGATCACCACCGCAGCGATCGTGGTGGGCCACCATCCCCTCGGCAGCGGCATCCCCACCAGCACGTCGCCGAACATCCAGGGAACCCAGACCAGGTTCCAAAGCACTACCCAACGGGCCTTGCGTCCGCTCGAGCTGATCTGGATCAGCGAGTCGGGGGCCAACGTGAAGAAGCGGCGGAACATGGTGCGCCTCGGAACCTCGGAGGGTGGATCGTCGCGACATGATGTTACGCCAACCGTCGCCGGCCGTGATTTCGCGATGCTCGCCATGCGCTTCTTCAGCGATCCTGGATACGCCGCCAGCCGCGCACGGCGAATGCAAGGCACGCGGCCGTGAAGACCAGAAGATAGAGAAGGTGCGTCGCAAAGGTGCCACGCGCGTCCATGCCAATGATGCCCAACGCGAGCTGCGACAGGTGATAGGTCGGCAGCGCGATCGCGACGTCCTGCAGCCAATGCGGCATGAACTGCAACGGCACCCAAAGTCCGGCGAGAAACGACATCGGCAGGTAGATCAGGTTGACGATCGCGGCCGATGCCTGGCCGTTGACCCGCACGCCGACCACCATGCCCAGCGCGCAGAACGGCAGCGAACCCAGCACCAGCGCCAACGCGAGGCCGATCCATTCGGGGAGCGGCAACTTCACGCCGCCGAAGATCGCGCCGAGTGCAAACAACAGCAACACGATCACCAGCGCGAACAGCATCGCCATCGCGGCTTTTCCGAAGAGGTATGCCAGCGGGGGCATCGGCGCCACGCGCTTCATCGCAAGCACGCCGCGTTCGCGTTCCATCGACACCCCGACACCGAAGCCGAACAGCGCGGGCGCCATGATGCCGAACGTGCCGTAGGTCGCGAGCATGAAAGTCGCGACCTGGTGGTCGCCGGATTTGCCGAACAGCAGTCCGAAGAAAACGTAAAACATCGTCGGGAACAACAGGGTCGGCAGCGCGAAACCGGGTGTGCGCAGCACGCGCAGGAACTCGAAGCGGGCTTCGCGCAGGTACACGCCCAGCGTGTCGCGCCGGGTCCAGCGTGAAGAAGTGATCGTTTGGGCGATGGCGTTCATGCTGGATCTCCGGGAATAGGCGTATCGATTCGATCGGCTGCTTTCTCCGACCCAGATGGCCGTGCTTCCACAACCCCCGAAACCATTGCTGCGCGATGGTTCCCGCCCCCTCGGCTCAAGGGGGCAAAACGTTCGGGCACTGTTGCTCCGAGGTTGCTCGGCGCCGCTGCGGAGTCGTCCTGCGTCAGCGCCAGGAAGGCTTCTTCGAGGCGCGCGCCGGTGACTTCCAGATCGTGCAGGTCGGGGTCGAGTTCGAACATCCGGCGCAAGGTTGCTTCAGGCTGAGTCGCGACGATGTCGACGCGCTCGCCCGACCGTTCAACGCGCATGACGCCGGGCAGGTTGACGATCTGGCCGTCATCCAGGGACGTAGCACAGCGGATGCGGCGCTGCGCGACGGTGCGCTTGATATCCGCGGGCGAACCATCGGCGATCACGCGCCCGTGGTGGACGACCACGACGCGGTCGGCCAGCGCGTCGGCCTCTTCAAGATAATGCGTGGTCAGCACGATGCTGCGGCCCTGTTGTTTCAGCTTGCGCACCGCCGTCCACAGCGTTTGGCGGGCCTCCACATCCATGCCCGCGGTGGGCTCGTCCAGAAACAGCAACTCGGGATTGCCGCAAATCGCCAGCGCGAAACGCAGGCGTTGCTGCTGGCCACCGGAAAGCTTCGCCACCGGCCGATCCTTGGCTTCGTCCAGTCCGGCCAGCCGCAATGTTTCGGCCAGCGGGAGCGGATTTTTGTAGTAGCCCGAATACAGCGCGACCATTTCCCGGACGCGCGCATGACCGCCCAGTTGTGCGCCTTGCAACATCGCACCGGTACGCCGCCGTGCGGCTACATCACGCGGCGGGCGGCCGAAGAGTTCCGCGCTTCCGCTGGTCGGGCGCACCAAGCCGAGCAACAGCGAAATGGCGGTTGTCTTGCCGGCGCCGTTCGGGCCCAGCAGTGACAGCAATTCGCCTTGGCGCACTTCGAGGTCGATCCCGTCCAGCGCCACGACCGTTCCATAGCGGCGCGTCACACCGCGCAAGCGCGCTGGCGTTGCGCCTGCCAGGGAATCTGCCAACGGCGTGCGGATCATTGCCGCCGGCATCGGCCGTTCATCCAGCATCGCGTTCATGGAAGTTCCTCCTGATTGCGGAACGACTATGCGCGGAGCCACGATCGGCTTGCAGTCGCAGCCGTCAAGCACCGTGTCTGACAGCCGTCATGCGCTGCGGATAGCGCCCAGTTTGAAACGTCTGGGAGTTCCCCTTACCCGCCAAGCGCTACGCGCTTGTCCCCCCCTCCCCACGGGGGAGAGGGGCGGGAGCGCATCGGCGCTGCTCCTCTCCTGCCAAATTGCGCGCTTGTCACCCTCTCCCCTGCGGGGAGAGGGTCGGGGTGAGGGGGCACGAAGCTCATGGTGCTAGGAAACTGATGCATTGCTGCGTCGCGCCACGGGGTTACGCCGGAACCGGCCGCCTGCTAGAATGAACGGCGTTTTCTTTTTTGCGTTAACTACTTACGCGCGACGCCAGCCGGCGACGGCCGCGTCGCCGCACTGGAGGTTCCCATGAAACCGATCGACATGCTGCGCGAAATGCGCAACCACGGCGGCAAGATCCGCACCCACGGGTTGGACGATGCCACCGTCGAACGTTTTCTGGCGAAGGATGCCGATCTCGCCGGCGCGATCGCCGACGCCCATGCGGCGTTTGCAGAACTGAAGGCGCGGCAGCCGGAGGTGCTCGGTCTGGACGAGGACGCCCAATTGCACGCGCTGCAGTCGGGTTTCGTGAATTTCTACCCCGACGACGCGGTGTGTCCGTTCGTGCCGCTGGCCGCGCGCGGTGCCTGGATCGTCACCTTGAAAGGCGCCGTCCTGTACGACTGCGGCGGCTACGGGATGCTGGGCTTCGGCCACAACCCGCCCGCCGTGATGAAGGCGCTGTCGAAGCCGCAAACGATGGCCAACGTGATGACGCCATCGTTGTCGCAGCAGGCCTTTGCCGCCGCGCTGCGCAGGGAGATTGGCCACCGCTCGGGCAAGCACCCGTTCGCGAAGTTCATGTGCCTCAATTCCGGCTCGGAGGCGGTGACTCTGGCCGCGCGCATCGCCGACGTGAACGCCAAGCTCATGACCGATCCCGGCGCGAAGTATGCGTCTCGCGCGATCAAACGCTTGGTGGTCAAGGGCGCGTTCCACGGTCGTACCGAGCGTCCGGCGCTGTATTCGGATTCCTCGCGCAAGGCGTACCTCGCCAACCTCGCGAGTTTCCGCGACGAGCATTCGGTGATCGCGGTGCAGCCTTACGACGTGGACGCGCTGCGCCGCGCCTTCGACGAAGCCGAAAAGAACGGCTGGTTCTTCGAGGCAATGTTCCTCGAACCCGTGATGGGCGAAGGCGATCCCGGCCGCGCGGTGACGCCGGAGTTCTACGCCGCCGCGCGCGAGTTGACGCAGGCGCACGGCTCGCTGCTGATGGTCGATTCGATCCAGGCCGGCCTGCGCGCGCACGGCGTGCTGTCGATCGTGGATTACCCCGGTTTCGAGAAACTGCCGGCGCCGGACATGGAAACCTATTCCAAGGCGCTCAACGCCGGCCAGTTCCCGCTGTCGGTGCTCGCGGTGAACGAACGCGCGGCCGGCCTGTACAGGAAGGGCATCTACGGCAACACCATGACCGGCAATCCACGCGCCCTCGACATTGCCTGCACGGTGCTCGCGCAGATCACGCCGGAACTGCGCGCCAACATCCGCGAGCGCGGCATCGAACTCGTCAAGAAACTGAATGCGCTCAAGGACGAACTCGGCGGCCTGATCACCAAGGTGCAGGGCACCGGGCTTTTGTTCTCGTGCGAACTGGCGCCGCAGTTCAAGTGCTTCGGCGCGGATTCCATCGAGGAATACATGCGCGAGCGCGGCATCAACGTGATCCACGGCGGCGCCAATTCGCTGCGCTTCACGCCGCATTTCTCGATCAACGAAGCCGAAGTGGACCTTTTGGTGTCGCACGTGCGCGAAGCGCTGAAGAAAGGACCGCGCCAGCAGGTGGAACCGAAGCGCGAAGCGGCCTAGTTGCCGTCGCTGGTGCCGCCCTGCACATCTCTATCCGAGATTCGGCAGGCTGTAATCGATCAAACGCCCGGCTAATGCCGGGCGCATTTTCAAGGGTACGCGGCAGCGCCGCGTCAATGCAGCCACCACCACAGCAGCAGCGCGACGACGATCGCGACGACGACCCAACCCGCGGTTTCGATGTGCCGATGGAGCGCCCGCTCGGCGCGTTCGCCGCCGAGCTGGATCAAGCCTGCGACCAGGAACACGCGTTTGCCGCGTCCCACAGCGATGCCGCCCAGGAACGGCAGGATCGGCATCCCGACGATGCCGCAGGCCCAGCTCGCGACCTTCATCGGGATCGGTACGAATCCTGCCGCGACCAGCAACCCGAATGCCTTCCATGGATGCGCGCGGGCGTCGGCGCCCAGCGTGCGCACCAGCAAGTCCAGGTGCGGCAGCCAGCCGATCTGCGCAAGCAATGGCTTCACTGCGTCGAACGCGTAATGGCCCAGGGCATAGCCGACCAGCGATCCGAGCAACGAGAAGAACAGGCTGAGCGACGCGAACTGCCACCACTTGCGCGGCCGCGCCAGCGTCATCGGCGCGAGCATGATTTCGGGCGCAACCGGAAAGATGAAGGCCTCGACGAAGCTCAGCAGCGCAAGGCCCACGTCCGCACGCGGTTTGGCGGCCCATTCCAGAGCCTTCTCGTAGAGCGGCCGGAATAAGCTGAACCCGCGTTTGCGCTCGCCTGTCTCCAGCTCGGCACTCATCAACCAATTCCACCCAGCAACGGCACGAAACTCACAGGTTCGAGATCCTCGTGGCGCCACTCGTCACCCTCGCGGCTAATGCGCACCAGACGTTGCGCGCCGGGCGGGCCGAGCGGTGCAACCAGCACGCCGCCGTCCGCAAGTTGTTCGTTCAGCGCGCGCGGCACCGACTCGCCGGCAGCGGTCAGGACGATCGCGTCGAACGGCGCCTCGGCCGGCCAACCGATGTTGCCGTCGTCATGGCGCGAACGGATGTTTTCGATCTTCATGCTGCGGAACAGGCGCCGCGCCTTGCGCAGCAGTTCCTCGATGCGCTCGACGGTGTAGACCGTCTCCACGAGGTTTGCCAGCACCGCGGCCTGGTAACCGGAACCGGTGCCGATCTCCAGCACGCGTCGCGGCACGCCATTCTCGATCAGGAGTTCGGTCATCCGCGCGACCACCCACGGCTGCGAGATGGTCTGATCCAGCCCGATCGGCAGCGCGGTGTTCTCGTACGCGCGCGAGGCCAGCGCCTCGTCGATGAAAAGATGCCGCGGCGTGGTGCGGATCACGTCGAGCACGCGTGGATCCTTGATGCCTTCTGTGCGCAGGGTCGCGACCAGCCGATCGCGTGCGCGCTGCGAGGTCATGCCATGCCCGTGCGCCGAAGCCGCAGCCGCGCCGAACAAGCCGCTCCGCGACGGAATGCTCATGCGGCCTGCTCTCCCTGCATCTCCGCAGTCAATGCGCCGATCCAGTGCGACACCTTGTCGAGTGCCTGGAACCGCGTGAGGTCGACGTGGATCGGCGTCACCGACACGAAACCACGCCGCACCGCGTCGAAATCGGTGCCGGGACCGGCATCGTCGGCATCGCCCGCGGGTCCGATCCACCACACCGCGCGTCCGCGCGGATCGCGCTGCGGCACGCACGGCGCGGAACGCAGCCGTCTGCCGAGGCGCGTCACCTCGAATCCTTCGATTTCCGGCCACGCGCGGTCGGGCACGTTGACGTTCAGGATCGTGTCGGCCGGCAGCGGGTCGACCAGCAGCCGGCGCGTCAGCAACAACACCGCCCGCGCGGCGGAATCGAAATGGCGGCCGCCGCCATCGTGGTGTTCGCCCGGTCCGGCCAGCGACACCGCGATCGCCGGCAGGCCGAGGAAGCGACCTTCCATCGCAGCGGAAACGGTGCCGGAATAGATCACGTCGTCGCCGAGGTTGGCCGAATTGTTGATGCCCGAAATCACGATATCGGGCTCCTCGGCCAGCAACCCGGACAACGCCAGGTGCACGCAGTCCGTCGGTGTGCCCACGACGCGATAGCGACCGTCATCGAGATGCACGACGCGCACGGGCTGGTCGAGCGTCAGCGAATTGCTGGCGCCGGAGCGGTCGCGGTCCGGCGCAACCACCGTCACTTCCCCGAGTTCGCCCAGATGCTCGGCGAGCACGCGGATGCCCGGGGCATCGACGCCATCGTCATTGCTCAGCAACACCCGCATCGCCGCTACCAATCCCGAACAGAAACTGCGCACGCGCGCAGACAGCAAGTTTAACGGATCGCGTACAAAGCCACGCTGGAACACGGCATCGAGATGTCATTTGAAGAGCAAACCCCTCACCCGC
>Ga0070737_10002196_pt1 | contig 24255 bp, 18 predicted proteins | sample Coa_R1_10_FD_66438 | JGI IMG/M metagenome (GOLD analysis project Ga0070737, IMG submission 66438) | Surface soil microbial communities from Centralia Pennsylvania, which are recovering from an underground coalmine fire - Coalmine... | ecosystem: Environmental > Terrestrial > Soil > Unclassified...
AAAAAAAAAAAAAACCGCGGCAGCACCCGCAGGTTGCGGTATACTGTAAAGTCGCCGGCGAACCGCTTTCGCAATTCCAGCCCCGCCGTGCGCATCTCGGCTTCGGGCAGCGGCGACCCCGAAATCAGCCAGCCCTCGTTGGTCATATCGAGTTGCGGCGAGCCAAGCCGGTTCACCGGCAGCTTCCGTTGCCACGATTCGCCCGAGCTGAACAACCGCCGCAGTAAATTGCACCCGCCGCAGCAGGAACGGATTGTCGCCGTCCATGGTCGGCAACCCAAACATCTCTGAGGCGGTAACCGCCGGCGCCATGCCGTCATCCGGGTAGTCCACGCGTGTAGGCGGCAACGCCTGGTTCACCATTAGCCGAAGATAATCGAGCATCTCCGTCCGGTAGCCGATCTGATTTCCCGGGTTTTCCTGCTTGTAACTGCCCTCCCCGGAGTTCATCGCTCGATTGTCCCCCGTGTGTATCAGTTCGTAGCTCGTAAACAAAGCAAACAGCGCCGCTTCCGGAATGCGCTTCCCGAACCGGTCCAGCGCCTGCGCCGCCGTAAGTCCCGCGAAAAAACAGAATGCGATCAGCGCGTATTCCGCATACAGAATGCCACGCAGGAACACCGGCAGGCGCCGGAAGATGGAATGGTAAACCGGAGTGTGTTCGCCCAGCATCCAGAACACGCAGACGATCGCCACGGCCAGAAACAGCCGTTCGCGCGCCTTCCCCCAAAGCGCCGCGATCGCGAGCAGCAGCGGCGTGGCCGCGCCGCAGTAGGCATACAGAAATGTGTAGTTGTAGGGCAGCCGGTACCCTGTGTCCGGCTCGAAGATGTGATAGTAATCCGGAATCACGAGCGAGACCAGGCTTTCGAGCAGCAGCCCACCGGCCATTCACATACCAGGTGCCGCGCGCTGAGGCGATGCTGACCTGCGCCAGGTGCCACAAAGGAACTAATTCCACCGTGCTGATGAGCGCGCCCAGCACAAAACCGGCAGCCGCCGCGGGAACGATGCGCCACGTGCTTTGGCGGCCGGCAAGAAGTGCCAGAATCCCCAGGCCGGCGGCGATGCCAACCACCATGGTTGCGGCCGTGAAACCGGCCAAGATGCTCATCGCCACCGCCAGCCCCACCACCGCGATCCAGCGGGGGCTCGCCGCCGCATTTCGAATATAGCCAGCAGCATCAGCGGAAACCACGCTCCGCAGCAAAGCGGCGCCATCCCGCGCTCGAAGGACTGCCTCAGAAAATAAATCAGCGGCAGATGGAAGGCTTCGATATCGAAAGGAATGTGCGCGCGCGTGGGTTGATAAGGGCCCGGTGGAAGAAAACAATCGGCTGCAATACCAGCAGCGATGGGGCGCTGAAGCGCACCCAAAACGAGCGCTCTTCTCCTCGATGCCTCTTTCCGGCATCTAAACTCCGGAAATCCGGATCAGCAGGTAATCCACTACGCTCAGCAGGATCGAGCCCAGAACCGCCGGCAGGCACCCCACAACCCGGAACCCCGGCACGATCGCCGAAGACAGCTTCAGCATCAGCCCGTTAATCAGCAGGTACACAATCCCCAGGCTGACGATGATGAACGGCAGCAGCACGATCTTCAGCACAATCCCGACCGTGGCGTTCACCACCCCAATCACCAGCGCCGCAATTAGCGCCGCCCCCAGTCCATCCACCTCGATGCCGGGAAGAATCCAAGCCACGATCAGCAGGGCCACGCCGCTCAGCAGCCAGTGAATCAGCCAGTAGCGCATTCCTCCGATGATAGCCCGCAACGGCCGCCGCGTAAGCACGCCTCACCCGGGCAGTGATATTCTGACGCACTGGGGGTCCGATGCGAACCTCCACAACCGCGCGCCCGAATCAGCGATGACCATGAAACGTCTCCTTCGATACCTGCTTCTCGCCACCGCGTTGCCTCTGGCGATCTTCGCCCAGTGGCCGGATTACCCGGACGCGGGCGTCCCCCGCGGTCCCGATGGCAAGCCGAAACTCGATGCGCCCACACCCCGCACGCCCGATGGCAAACCCGATCTCTCCGGGGTCTGGGACACGGTTCCGCCCGCGCGGCGAGGTAGAGGTGGCGCCCCGGCGCCCCAGCCTCCGCCCGAAACCAGTGGGCCTCCGCTCGCTACCTTCCGCGATATCGGCTCGGGCTTCAAAGACGGCTTGCCTCTGCAGCCTTGGGCGCGCGACCTGCTGAAGCGGCGCATGAGCGAAAACAGCAAAGACAATCCCGACGCTCACTGCCTCCCCCTCGGCCTGATGCAGCTTCACATGCACCCCCAGCCCCGCAAAATCATTCAGAGTCCCAGCGAGTTCGTCATTCTTTATGAAGCCCAAAGCGGCATCCGCCAGATTTATCTCGATGGCCGCACGCTTCCGCCTACTGACGTGCAGCCCTGGTGGTACGGCTATTCAATCGGCCATTGGGAAGGCGATACACTGGTGGTCGAAACCTCCGGCTTCCGCGACGACGTTTGGCTCGATATCAACGGCAGCCCCCTTACCAATACAGGCAGAATGATCGAGCGCTTTCGCCGCCCCAATTACGGCAACCTCGAAATCGAAGTCACCATCGACGATCCGAAGGTCTATACCAGGCCCTTCACCGTTAAAGTGCGCCAGAAGATTATGCCCGATACGCAACTGATCGAGTTCATCTGCAACGAAAACGATCGAAGCGGCCCGCACCTGGTCGGAAAATAACGGCGGCTCCGATGTCTCCCGTCTTGCGGAGCCGCTGCCTCGCTCTGGCACGCTTCGCCTCCGCCTTGGTCAAGTGCGCCGCAGCGGCATCACGCGAACCTTTCTCCCAGGAACCCTGTACGTTAGAATTCCGCCGTCTCTCGATGGCCTGACTATTGCGCCCGGCCAGAGCGCCGGCTTCACTCTCGAATTCCCAGCCGCCAGCCAGCCGCGCGGCGCCTACACCCCCAAAGTGGTGAGAAGCTTCGCCGCTCCCTAATCACCCAACTGCGCCTCCGGCACGCGCAATTCCTGGTCCTTATATTGCAACTGATACAGCTTCCAGTAAATCCCCCGTCGCGCCAGTAACTGCTGATGCGTGCCGGATTCCCGCAGGCGGCCTTTGTGCATCACCAGGATGCGGTCCGCGCGCTGGATTGTCGAAAGGCGGTGCGCGATGACGATCGACGTGCGCCCTTCTACCATCCGGTTCAGCGCCTCGCGCACCCGGAACTCCGTCTCCGTATCCACGCTCGAAGTCGCTTCGTCCAGGATCAGGTAGCGTGGGTTGTGCGCTAGCGCCCGCGCGAAGCTGATCAGTTGCTTTTGCCCGGTCGAAAGGCCGCTGCCGCGCTCCTGAATGGGATGCTCGAAGCCGTCGGGCAGCGAATCAATGAATTCCAGCAGGTTCACCTGCCCGGCCGCGCTCTCCACTTCCGTGCGCGCAATCGATTCCGTCCCCAGCCGGATATTCTCTTCCAGCGTGCCGGTGAACAAGTAAGGATCCTGGAGCACTACGCCGAACAACCGCCGCAATTCCACTGGATTGAAATCGCGCACATCGCGTCCGCCCACCCGCACCGCGCCTTTCTGCACATCGTAGAACCGCAGCAGCAAACTGATCAGCGTGGTCTTCCCCGCCCCGGTGTGTCCCACTACCGCAATCGTCTCGCCCGGCTCGATGCGGAAACTCACATCCTGCAAAACCCAATCCTCGTCCTGATAAGCGAACCACACGCGATCGAATTCGATGGGCGCGGCCGCGGGGCTTACCGGGAACGGCGCGGCCGGCGCCAGCACCGTCGCTTTCGTATCGAGCAGCTTGAAAATCCGTTCGGCCGAAGCCATCGCCGCCTGCAGAATGTTGTACTTCTCGCTCAGATCCTGAATCGGCCGGAAGAACCGCAGTCCATACTGCAGAAACGACGCAATCACACCCAGGCTCAAATACCCCGCCTTCACCCGGAACCCGCCATAAGTCAGAATCGCGGCCAGCGCCAGCATGGAGAGAAACTCCACCACCGGATAGAACCAGCCATAGGACGTGATAGCGTCCTTATACGCTTCCATGTGGATGCGGTTCACTTCGTCGAACTCCTGCGCGCTGCGCCGCTCCCGGTTGAACAACTGCAGCACCGTCATCCCGCTGATGTGCTCCTGCAGATACGCGTTGATGCGCGCAATCGCCACGCGGATCCGCCGGTAGCTTTGCGTCACGCTGCGCCGGAAAATTACTGTCGCCAGAATCACGAACGGCATCGCAGCCAGCATGATCCACGTCAGCCGCGCGCTCATGTGGAACATCACCGTCACGATGAACGACAGCACCAACACGTCGCCCAGAATCGTCACCAGCCCGGAAGAGAAAAGATCGTTCAGGACGTCCACATCCGTTGTTACCCGCGTCACCAGCCGCCCCACCGGATTGCGGTCGTAGAAAGCCAGGTCGAGCCGCTGCAGATGTTCCATCAATTGCCGCCGCAGATCGAACATCGCCAGTTGGCCGGTGTACTGCATCAGGTACATCTGTACGAATTCGCTCACGAACGTTCCGCCGATCACGCCCAGATACAAAAGGCCGAGTTTGGTGAGCCCGGTCCACGGATCGGCCGGCAGCAGCGGATCGAGCAAAGTCGTAACCGCGTGGGCGTTCGGATCGAGGTACTTATCGATCGCGACTTTCGTGATCAGCGGCCCCAATACTTGCAGGCCCGACTGCAGCAGCAGGAACAGCAGCGAGAAAACCACCAGCGTCCAATACGGGCGCATGTAGGTGAGCAGCCGCCCCATGAGCCGCGAGTCGTATGCCTTGCCAAGTATTTCTTCTTCCACTTCCTACAGTGTAATCCGCTCCCTTCCGGGGCATTTCCTGGTTGTAAGCCCTCGAACGCTGTTATCATAACGATGGTCTTCGCTATGATTTCCGCGGTGGAGAGTCCCGTTGCGACCAGGTTGCCGTGGATAAAAATCGCCTGGTTCGGCGCGCTTCTCACCGCTTCCTACGCCGGCGTGTTCGTCCATCTGGTGCGGCAGTGGGATCACGATCCGGACATGAGCCACGGATTCTTCGTCCCGCTCATTTCCGCTTTCATCATCTGGCAGCGCCGCGCGGAAATTCTCGCCACCAAGCCGCGTGCCAACGGCTGGGGCTTTGCGCTGGTTCTCTACGGCACCGCGCAACTCTATGTGGCCGTCCTCGGAGCGGAGCTGTTTCTGGCGCGCACCGCCTTTGTGATTACCGTCTTCGGCGTGGTGCTGACTCTCGGCGGCACGCCCGTTCTGCGCAAGCTCGCCTTCCCGTTGTTCCTGCTGTTTTTCATGGTGCCCATTCCCGCTGTGCTCTATAACCGCGTCACCTTCCCCTTGCAACTGCTCGCCAGCACCGTCGCCGCCGATGCCCTCTCCTGGCTCGGCCTGCCCGTGTTGCGCGAAGGCAATATCCTGGAGCTTCCCCAGCAGAAGCTTTCGGTGGTCGAGGCCTGTAGCGGCATCCGCTCGCTGCTCACTCTCACATTTCTCTCGGTCGTGTACGGTCAGTTCTTCGAGAAGAAAACCTGGGTCAAGCTGGCCCTGTTCGTGGCCACCGTGCCCATCGCCATCGTTGCCAACGCCAGCCGGGTCACGCTCACCGGCATCATCAGCGAGTGGAAACCCGAACTGGCGGAAGGCTTCTTTCACACCGCCCAGGGCTGGGTGATTTTCATGGTTTCGCTATTTATGCTGATCGCGCTCCATCAGTTGCTGACGCGCTTTCCGCAAGGCGCCAGCCGGAACGAACCGGCCGCCAAACCGCGCAGCCGGCCATGAGCTTCCTCGAAAGCAAATTCGCGCGCGTGCTCACCATCCTGTTGGCTGTGCAGGCCATCGTGTTGCATACGGCCATTTCGCGTCCCGAGTTAACGCCCGTAATCCACCCCCTCGCGTCCTTCCCCAGCATCATCGCCGGCTGGCGTTCCGTGGAAGACGTGCCTATCGAGCAGGAAGTGCTCGACCTGTTAAAAGCCGATGACACGCTGAACCGCCTGTACGCCGCTCCCTCCGGCAAAATCGATGTCAATCTGTTCATCGCGTTCTTCAAAACGCAGCGCGAAGGCCAATCGCCGCACTCACCCAAGAACTGCCTTCCCGGCAATGGCTGGCAGCCGGTCGAAACCGGCCTGGTTTCCATTCCCGCTCCGGGACGCCCCCAGCCCATCGTCGCCAACCGCTATGTCGCCAGTCACGGCGATGACAAGGCCGTCGTGATCTATTGGTATCAAAGCCATAACCGAATCATTGCCAGTGAGTACTCAGCCAAACTCTGGCTGATTGCGGATTCGATCCGCTATCACCGCAGCGACACCGCCCTGGTCAAAATAGTCGTGCCGGTTGTGAACGAAAATACCGAAGCTGCCACCAAACTGGGTGTAAGCTTCGTGGAGGCCATGTTTCCGGCCTTGAGCCGCGAGTTGCCGCGGTAAACGTTTTTTTGCTCACACTAGCTGCATCCGTAGCTTGACCGTAAGTACGTAATATTCAATACTTCTATTTCGCTGTTGTTGCCCCTTAGCATGAGCACGCCACTCCGGGTTCTCTTCGTCGGACAGACTGGCGCCGAAGCCGTCATAGCCGAATTATCGTCGGGCGGCTACCAGCCGGAATGGGAAACCGCCAACAGTCCGGAGGAATTGCGTAACGCTCTTGGAGCCAATTGGGATGTGGCGATTGCCCTCTCCGTTTCCGGCGAGGCGGGCGCGCTCAAGGCTCTATCGCTCATTCAGGAAAAGCGCGTCGACCTTCCGCTGATCGCCGTCACCGGCAGGATCAAAGATGCCGATGCCGTGGCCGTGCTCAAAGCCGGCGCCGCCGACCATATCACAAGGCGCAAACTGATGCGGCTCAACGCAGCGGTCGAGCGCGAGGTCCGTGCCGCCCGCCTGCGGCGCGAACGCAACCGCCTGGAAGAGCAGTTCCGCCAGGCGCAAAAAATGGAAGCCGTGGGCCGCCTGGCTGGCGGCGTCGCCCACGATTTCAACAATCTGCTCACCGTCATCACCGGCTATAGCGATCTCCTGCTCGCCCGCCGCGATCAACTGCAGGAAACCCAGCGTACCGCGCTTGAAGAAATCCGCCGCTCCGCCGAACGCGGCGGCGCCCTCACCAACCAACTCCTATCTTTCAGCCGCCGCCAGCCGCTCGAAAACCGCGCCCTGCATCTCAACGAGTTGGTTCTGCAGATCGAAAAGATGCTGCACCGCCTCGTAGGCGAGGATATCGAGATGGTCACCATCCCCGCTGCATCCGAAGACCTGGTGGAAGCCGACCAGGGCCGCATGGAACAGGTCATCATGAACCTTGCCGTCAATGCGCGCGACGCCATGCCCAACGGCGGTAAGCTCACCATCGAAACCGGCACCGTCCACCTCGGTGACGAATACACCGCCAGTCACCTGGGTGTGCCGCCGGGCGTCTATGCCACCATCTCCGTAATCGATACCGGTGTCGGCATGGACGAAGATACCCAGAGCCATATCTTTGAGCCGTTCTTCACCACCAAAGGCCCGGGGCACGGCACCGGCCTGGGCCTGGCAAGCGCATACGGCATCGTCCGCCAGAGCGGCGGCGCTATCGGCGTTATCAGCCAACCCGGCATGGGCACCACCATGCGGATTTATTTGCCGCTCGCCCACCGGGCCGTGCCCGATTGCGCCCAGCGCGAGGCTCCCGGCGAGCAACTCAACGGCGCCGAAACCATTCTCCTGGTAGAAGACGAAGCCCGCGTCCGCAAACTGATCCTCGATGTGCTCAAAGCCCGCGGTTACGCCGTGCTCGAAGCCACCCGCGGAGAAGAAGCTCTGCGCCTGTGCCGCCAGTATAAACGCGAGATCGATCTTTCCGTAATCGACGTAGTCATGCCGGAAATGAGCGGCCCGGACCTGGTCCGCCAGCTCAAGCCCTTAAAACCCGACATGCGTGTGCTCTACATTTCCGGCTACACCGATGAAGCCATCGTGCACCACGGCATCTTGCGTTCCGGTGCCGCCTTTCTGCAGAAGCCGTTCCTACCCGATGCCCTCGCCCGCAAAGTCCGCGAAGTCCTCGACAATCGCCGCAGTTCCTCCCCCAAACCGTAGATGTGGCTCTGGTTATTGGCGTGGCGCAAAATGAGTCAACTTGACTCACGCGATCAACGGATAATCAACAACTTCCGGGTCATTGTTGGGATCAAGTTGACCCAAAATCGGCAAACCCGCCCCCCCTACCCCACCTCACCTCAATCACGCGCTCCCCATCCTCCATAGCCCGCAGCCGGATCTCCATCCGCTCCGCCGGTAAAATCTCCGGGAACCGCTCACCCCACTCGATCAGCACTAGCGCCTCGCGTTCGAACAGCTCTTCCAATCCCAGCGTTTCCACCGCGCGCACATCGTCCAGCCGGTAGAGGTCCACGTGATACACGCGCCCCCCGCTGCCGTACTCGTGAATCAACGTAAAAGTCGGGCTCGAAACTTCTTCGGGCGCGGCGGCGCCCAAACCCTTTACGATTCCCTTTGCCAGCGTAGTCTTGCCCGCGCCTAAATCGCCGATCAGCAGCACCACGCCCCTCCGCGGAAGTTCGTGTGCCAGCCGCTCGCCTAACGCGATGGTCTCTTCTTCAGAGGCCGTCCGGTAGCAACGCCCGTCAGGCAAGCCCGGCACAGACCTCCAGCGCCCGCGGCAAATACCGCAGGATATCCAGCGCGATAAACGGCTTCTCGCCCAATTCGCGGGCGCCGATCTCGGCCGCCAGTCCGCCCAGGTACACCGCAGCCGCCACCGCCTCTCTCGGCTGCTTAGGAAACTGTGCCAGCAAGCCGGCAATCATACCTGTCAGCACATCGCCCGTGCCGCCCGTGCCCAGCGCGGGCGTGCCGGTCGGGTTGATCCACACCGCGCCATCCGGGAAGCCGATCACCGTCCGCTGGCCTTTCAACACCAGCACCACTTCGTTTTCCATCGCGAACGCGCGCGCGGCCCCTACCCGGTCCTTCTGCACTTCCCCAATGCTCTTGCCCGTGAGCCGCGCCATTTCGCCCGGATGCGGCGTCAGCACCCGCACCCGCCCCTGGCCGCGAATCCCGGGGGCGAGCGCATCCGCGTCGATCACCATCGGCTGCTCCAGTTCCGCAACCGCGCGCCTCACCAGCGCTTCGATATCGGGATGCCGTCCGATGCCCGGCCCAATCGCAATCACTGTCATTCCGCGCGCCAGTTTGTCCAAAGCCACATCGCGCGCAATCGTTCCGTCGCCGTTTTCTTCGAGCGGCTCGGTCATCATTTCCGGCGCGTGGCCGGCAATCACGGGAATCGCGCTCGCGGCCGAAGCCACCGTCACCAGGCCCGCGCCGGCGCGCAAGCCGGCGATCCCGCTCATCGCCGGCGCCCCGGTCTTGCCGCGCGATCCCCCAATCACCAGCACGTGCCCGAAGGTCCCCTTGTGCCCCCAGCGCGGCCGCGGCGCAAGCAGCGGCCGAAACATCGAAGGCTCGATCACCGAGACGAAAATGGAATCGTCCGTTTCAAACAATTCCGCCGCGCTGCCGATCGGCGCCACTATCAGTTCGCCCACATGGTCGCAATTCGGCGGCAGCAGCTGCCCCAGTTTCGGCGCCGTGAACGTTACGGTGCAATCCGCGCGGGCGAACTCGCCCACCGGTTCTCCGGAATCGCTCGGCATGCCGGAAGGGATATCGATCGCCGCCACTTTGGCCAGCGGGAATCCGTGGTTGATCTCGCGGATCGCTTCGAGCGAGCGACCGCTCGCCGGCCCGCTGATCCCGGTGCCCAGCAATCCGTCGATTACCAGCGTGGCCGCGCGCGCCCGCGCCGGAATTTCGCTCTCCACAGGGCACCCGCACGCGCGCAGCATGCGGTAATTCGTGGCCGCGTCGCCCTTCAGAGCCTCCGGCGCGTCGCACAACACCACATCCAGCGCGGCCGGATGGATGCGCGTGAACAACTGCCGTGCCACCACCATGCCATCGCCGCCGTTGTTCCCCTTGCCGCACAGCACTACGATGCGCTGCGCCCCTAGTGGAGCAAACCGTTTTTCCAGATATTCCACCACCCGGTGGCCGGCGTTCTCCATCAGCACAATGCCGGGAATGCCGTTCTCGATGGTGCGCCGGTCCACTTCCCGCATCTGCGCGGCGGTGAGCGCCTTCATGACCGGCGGGCCACCAGCATTGTCATATCGTCCTGCAGCTCCGACGATCCCGTCCATTGCATCACGGCTTCCATGGCGCGGGCGATGATCTCATTCGAATCCTCCCCCGCATGGCGCAGCAACAGCTCCCGCAGCCGCTCTTCGCCGAACATTTCGCCGTAGACATTTTCCGGTTCCACCATGCCGTCCGTATACGCGACCAGTATATCGCCGGGTTCGAGCGCGATCTTCTCTTCTCCGTATTCGGCCGAAGGGAAAGCGCCCACTACCGTGCCCGTCGAGTCCAACTGCTGGATGCATTCGTGCCGCACGAGCAGCGGCGGCAAATGGCCGGCGTTGGTGTAAGTCAGCACGTGCTCCCGGTCGTCATACAGCGCGAAATAGAAAGTCGCGTATTTTTCGGGCGCTGTGTTGGCATAGAGCTGCCGGTTCAGGGCTGAAACCAGCGAAGCCGTCGAAAGGCCGTCGGCGCGGCTGCCGTTTGGGGCGGCCCCGGGAATCGCGGCCGCGCCGATCGCGGCGCTGTTCAACGAAGCCCCGATAAACGTAGCCAGTTGCGTGCGCATGTTCGATTGAATCGCCGCCATCAGCAGCGCCGCCGAAATCCCTTTCCCCGCAACGTCGCCAATGGCGAATGCCACCGCCCGCTCCGAAATCGGGAGGAAATCGTAGTAATCGCCCGAAACCGAGCGCGCCGGCCGGCAAACCCCCGCCAGTTCGAGCCCGCGCACCGCCGGCGCGGCTTTGGGAAATAGTTGCGCCTGCACTTCGCGCGCAATCGCCAGCTCCGATTGCAACCGCTCGTTTTCCTTCGCCACCGCGATCAACCGTCCCAGGTTGTCGGTCATGGTGTTGAAGGAGGCGCCCAGCTCCGCCAGTTGGTCGTTGCCCTTGATGGGGATGCGGTAGGAAAAATCCCCTTCTTTGACGTGCTGCGTGCCCGCGTAGAGCTCGTGCACCGCCCCGGTAATGGTGCGGCTCAGCCGCACACCGAAGTACAGCGAGGCGATTTCGCCAATCAGAAACAACACTCCCACAACCACGAACCCAAACGTGGCCACATCGGCCCACTCGGACTTTTGGCCGAAGATGGTGCCCAGGACGGCGGACGGGCGCGTGTCCACCAACAGAGCCGCCGTGAAGTTTGTATGGGGAGAACCCCAGGAATCGAGTTGCTCCGGATAGACAAACGGGGTTTCCAAATCGAGCGCGTTCTGTTTCGGCGGCGGAGATTGGCTGCCGCGCAAAGTGAATGGCGCCAAATCCACGTCGCCCAGGCCTGGGACGAGGCTGGTGAGCAGTTCGTGGCTGAGCGGCGCCATCAGCGTAACTTCCCCTTCCGGGGAGCGTTGATGCACCCACGCATACACCTGCTTACTTCTCACCACCAGCCCGTTGGCCTCCCGCCAGGCGGCCGGCGGCGGCTCCAAATCCGAGTCCGGCGGATACCGCGTCTCCGTTTTCCCCTCGACCAGCAGCTCGAATTGAGGAAACCGCGTCCGAATCAGTGGAGCCATCCGCGAAATGAACTGTTGGGGATCCACACTCTGCACGCGCAGGCCCGCCACCGCCGCGTTCAGAAACGCCAGACGCCGCTTCATTTCGCTATCCACCATGTAGACCGCCATCTGTCCGATCACCGCCCAGCCCGCGATCCCTACCAGAGTCAGGATCAAAACGATGGGAACGACCGCGATCAGCAGGTAAGCCGCGATCAGGCGGTTGCGCAACCGCCAGATTGCCTGCCGGATAGACCGGCGCACCACCCGGACGAGCGCCACCATCCCGACCACAAACGCCCCCAGCGCCACCAGCCCCGCCACATCCGGCGCCGCGCCCGTAGCATATAAGACAATGTAGATCGCCGCCAGCGCAAGAAAAACGAGTTCGGTCACGCCGAAAAACCGCCGCCATTTCGGCAATGCTTTCCCGCGCACCTCCGGCCCATGCACTTCTGGCCCTCGCACATCCGGCATAATTACAGGCTAACCTATCAAAGTGTTAGCGCCGGGTGATCGGCCGCGCCATTATCAAACTGGCCGGGCAAGACTTGTCGCAGCCCAAAATTCGACAACCAGGTGTCACTCCGGAAGCGGCGCCGCCAGCTCGTTTCGCAGCCATGACCGCGCCACTGTCCAGTCCCGCTTGATAGTACGCGTAGAGATGGAAAGCGCCCGTGCGATTTCCCCGCTATCCAGCCCCCAAAAAAAACGCATCACCACGACCAGATAGATCCTGGCATTGAATTCGGCCAGGCGCCGGAGCACATTTCGGAAGTACACCACCTGGCTCGCGGAGGTTGTCGAAAGGTGCGCGCCGCAATCGAGAGACACCCATTTATATCGGCGAGGCGAACTCGCCCCGCGGGCGAAATCGATAAGAACATGATGCATCACGAGAGTAACTGTAGCGACAAAGTGGGACTCATCGTGGAAACACGTCTGTACCGGGCTTCCCTGAATTCGCAAAATCGCTTCGTGCACCAGATCTCCGGCCTCAAGTCGATGATCCGAAGATTCGTGCCGCAAAATGGCCTGAGCGCGGTTTTGCAAACGCCCATAGACTTTGTTATTCAGAATTTCCGAGGCGGTGTGCCGTATTGGCGTTTCCATTGTCATTGTGTTTGTCTTCCGATCCACGCAAAGAGTGATCTCGTTTGCGGTCACTTGATAAGACGGAAGCGCCGTCCGGTTTCCTTTTGCTTGTCCGGAACTAACTTTCTTCGGAATCCTTAGATTGGTAAAGTAGAGAAACACATGGATTCGGACGACGCCTCCGTGACGGCGCTCGCTCGCCGTTGTCTGGAGAGCGGCGGCGCCGATGCCTGGGCGGCCCTCATTGCCCGGGTCCAGCCGGTGTTCGCCCGTATTGCTTACCGCGTTGCCCGCGAATGGGGCCAGCCCCGCTCTAGCGATCTCGATGATGTCGTGCAGGAAATGTTACTGAAGCTCGGGGCCAATGGTGGCAACTTACTCCGCAAACTCCCCCCCGGCGAACCAAGTGCGGAGTCCTATTTAAAAGTAATGGCTGCCAACTGCGCCCGCGATTATTTTCATGCCATGTACGCCAAAAGACGTGACCCGCGCAAAACCGTCGAGGCCGGTTCTGGAACCAATCGGCTAGAGATTCTAGTAAATGTCCAGCCCGGAATAGAGCGAGCCGTGCTGATCCGGCAGATCGACGCGCATTTAGAGGCCGAAGGCCGCGACCGGGCCATCTTTTGGCTTTACTACCGCGATGGCTTTAGCGCCCGGGAAATCGCCGCGGTGCCGGCGTTCGGGCTAACCGCCAAAGGTGTGGAAAGCGTCATCCATCAGCTCACTATCGCCTTGCGTAGCAAACTCAATCGGCCCTCTTGCGGTTTTCTGGAAGGAGATTCGGCCGCCGCGCCGTCTTAATGTATGGAGACCGGGAAAGCGAAAGGAGCTCCCATTCCTTGCCCAGGCGAATCCGAATGGGTAAGCGTTGCCGGCGGCAGTGCCTCTCCCGCCGAGAGCGGACGGCTGTTGGAGCACGCCGCGGGCTGCCAGCGCTGCGCCGCTTGTTTGCGGAGCGCGCTGGCGATTCTGTCCGCCGAGCCTGATCCCGATGAAGACGCTATGCTGGCCACGCTGGAAAGTTCGCGGTCCGATTGGCAACGTCGCACCGCCGCCTCACTCGGTGCCCGCACCAAAATCGAGCCCGCCCGGCGCTGGCCCGTCCCTCTCTGGGCCGCCACCGCGGCGGCTGTCATTCTGATCGCCGGCGTCGCGGTGTTTGTGCTCGCTCACCGGCCCCCCGATACAGGCAACCTCCTGGCGCAAGCCTTCACCGCCATGCGCCCTTTCGAGTACTGGCTGCCCGACGATGGCTACAATCCCGTAAAGCAGACTCGCGGATCGGCGGCCGCCATCCCAGCCGCTCCCCTGTTATCCGCGGAAATTCAGATCAAGGACAAGCTCAACCGCAATCCCGACGACCCGAAAGCCCTGGAATGGAATGGCACGGCGCTCCTATTGGATGGCAAGTATCCGGCCGCCATCGACTCTCTCAGCCGTGCGCACGATGCGCTTCCCCAGGACAGCGGCATTCTCCTGAAGCTCGCGACTGCCTACGCCGTTCGCGGCGATGCGGAAGGCCACACCATGGATTACGGCCACGCGCTCGAACTATACCTCGAATTGCAAAAGACCACGCCCCGCGATCCGCGGGTCTTGTTCAATCTCGCCCTCGTCTATCAGCGCCTTTCCATGTACGACGAAGCGCTCGCCACCTGGCACGAACTGGTGGCGCGCAATCCGCCGGCCGGATGGCGTCAGGAAGCCGCCGCCCATATTCAGGAAATCGAGAAGATCCAGCAGGAGAAGAAAAAGGCGCAGGACCGCGTGATCCATCAACCGGCGGCGTTTCTGGCGGCGCGCCACGCGAAAAACGACTTCGATTCCTTGGAATATTATGAGGTCTTCTGGGCGGAATGGTTGCCGCAGTCGGCCTCCTCGCCGGCATCCTATCAAGCCGCCGGATTGGTAGCCAGTCAAATGCAGCAACGGTTCGGAGATTCCTCGCTCGCCGACACTTTGGCCGCCTGCAAACGTCGCGGCGCGGCGCAGGCGCTGAACCTCCTGGCTAGGGCCATCTCACAGAACCGCGAAGGACATGCCGCGGACGCGACGACAACGGCTCGTGATGCGGAGATCGCGCTGGAATCCACCGGTCTCCGCGATGCCGCGGCGCGCGCCCGTATCGAACTGGCCTATGCTCTCCGCTGGGCTGTGAACTACCCGGAGTGCTTAGCCCTTACCAGCCGTGTGATCCGGGAAACGCCGGTCAGCCAGCGGTGGCTTTTGGGAAACGCTCATCTGGAGCACTCTTCCTGCGCAACCGCACTGGGCCGTTCGGGGCAAGCGCGCGCGGAGATTGAGGAAACCTATAAGGATCTCTCGCACGCTCACATCTGGCCGGTTGCGCTGCGCGCCGCCGGGTTTCTGACCGGCTTCGACGGCTATACCGGCAACTACGCCGCCGTCTGGGATAACGCCGCCAAAGGTCTCCAGCAGTATTGGACCAGTTATGCATCCTCCTTGCGCGCGCAAAACTTCCAGTTTGATCTCGAGACAGCCGCGACGCTCGCTGGTTGGCGCGAAACAGCCATCGTGTTCTACCGCGCGGCCATCCGCTCGGCGCATACCGCCGGAAATGTCGAAATGGAAATATACGACCGTTTCGATTTAGCAGGATTGCTTCGCGAAACAGGGGATACGCCAGGACAGGTGCGCGAGCTGAACCTGGCCGATTCGCTGCTGGACGCGATCGAGCGCGCCCAAAGACCGCAAAACGCGGTGGTGGAACAACTCCGGTCCGACGCGCTTCTGCGCGACGCCGAAGCCTGGGTGGCGGCCAAAGACTTTCAAAGGGCATTGCGCGACGTGGCCAGTCTGAATTCGCTCGCCGCTCCTCTTGCCCTCGCCGATCAAACGCGGCTTCTGCAAGCGCGTGGGCTAGCGTTCGCCGGGCTGTCGAAGCTACAGCAGGCCAAGCGAGATCTGCGTGCGGCGGTAGCCCTCAACCAGAAACGCGCCCTCCAGGTTTCTTCCTGGCTGCGCCGCATGCCGATCCTCGATGCTACTGCTTCATCGTATCGGATGCTGACCCAAATCGAACTGGATGACGATCGCGATCCGGCCACCGCCCTGAACACCTGGCGAAGCTACCGTCCGGATTCCGATCCCAATAAAGGCGTCACCCTTACGCTGGCCCTTTTGCCCCGCGGAATCGCGATCTGGAAATCGGAGGGCGGTCGGACCACCGTTCGTTGGGCCGGGGCTCCGGTGGATGCGGTGCGTCGTGCGTGCGAGCGGTTCGAGCGGCTCACTGCTTCGCCTGATTCCAATGAAGAAGAGATCCGCCACATTGGCGCGCAGCTCTTCGACTGGCTAATAGGGCCGGAGACGCAGGATGCGCCGCCAGGCGTAATTCGCATCAACGCGGATTCCTGGCTGGCAGCCCTCCCATTCGGCGCTTTAACGGATCACAGCGGCAATTACGCGCTCCGCAACTGGTGGTTCGTAGGAACTTACGGGCCCCCTCGCCCGCCAGAGCCAGAGAAGCCTGTCATGGCACACGACGAGAATGCACTGATTCTGGCAGCGCCCGTGGCCACCGCGCCGGATCATTCCGAGCTCCCGTTTCTTCCGGCGGCAGACCGTGAGGCCGCGGCAGTTGCCGGCCATTTCCGGCAAGCCGTTCTGCTGAAACCGGCCGCTGTCGATACGCTGTGGCCGCAGATCTCCCGTGCCGATGTCTTTCACTTTGTCGGCCACGGCTGGGCGAACAGCGGCGGCGGAGCGCTCCTCATCGGAGCCGGACCGGAGGGCCGTTCCGATTTCCTGACTTCTAACGATTTGGCCGCTCACGATTGGTCCCGCTGCCGCCTCGCCGTGCTTTCTGCCTGCCTTACTGCCACCGGCGCCGAACGTGGAGCCGTGAACAATCTGAGCCTGGTGGAGGCGCTATTAAGCGCGGGCGCGCAGCGTGTAGTGGCCGCCCGCTGGAGCGTGGATTCGGAAGCCACTCGCGCATTGATGACCGGCTTCTACAACCGGCTGGAGCATGGCTTACCAGCGCCGGAATCTCTGGCGCGCAGCGCCCTTGATGTCTCTAAGGTTCCGGAATGGAAACACCCGTTCTACTGGGCTGCATTCGAAGTCTTCGGTAGAGCCTGAAAGTTTGTTAACTCAACCTCATAGGAGAAGCACATGCCACATGCGAAACATTCGCCTACACCTTTGTTCTATCTCGTCCTCAAGGGTGAAATCGTGATCTTTAAGGACAAAAACGGCCTGAGACTACTCGCGCCCGATTTACCGGAACATGCCTATGTCGCCGGCCCGTGGCTCGCCGAGATCCAGCTTCCGAAAACCAGGTTGCAGCTCCGCGGAGCCTATGGAGGTTGCGCCAAGCCCTCCGATTTTCAGGACTTCCTGATTACTCTTCCCAACGCCAACCCAAACCTGAAACTCTCCCGGATCGATATTACCGTACCTTTCCCCATAACCATTCTGCCCGGGGCTCTACAGGATGCCAGTAATCTCGAGATCACGATTACACAGAACGGAACCACAGGACCGCTGCCACAAGAGCTCAAGCACACGTGTCTGGCGGCCATCCTGGTTTACGAATGGGATGGCAAAACCGCCCCATTCTTAATCGACCCGGGCTCCGAACGCCAGTGGAACTCCGGTGGAACACTGCCCTTGTACCGATCGCTGAACGTGTATGCTTCGGGCGAGACGCAGGAGCAGGAGGACGACCCCCACGGCTCTCATGCAAAACAAGCGTTTGAAGGGGCGGCCGCCGTGCTGGGGGTGTGTGCCTCGATAAAGTTCAATGGCTCGTCGGCCACGACGCCATCCGCTCCCCCGCTGGGTCTTTCATACCAGGAAACCAACGCTACGTACTTCGAATTACTCCAGTTGCGCCAGGAACTGGGAGAGATCTTCGAAGGCGGCCCGTTGCAGGTGCCAGCGCGACCGTCGTTGCGATCAATTAGCAACGGCAACTGCGGGCCTGTCGGCGGTTAATTACGCCCGCCGCGACTTCGGCACCATCGCGGCCGCTGCGGGCGCGTCTTGCATTGGCAGCCGGAAACGCCGTTTGCCGTCGTATGCGTAGAGCGCCCCGGCCACGGCTCCGGCCGTCGGCACCAGACCGATCTCGCCCGCGCCTTTGGCCCCGTAGCCGCCCACTTCGTCCGGCACTTCGATCAGAATCACGTCCACCGGCGGCGTGTCCTTTGCCCGCAAAACGCCCATGTCGCGCAGCAGCAGCGAATCGGGCCGCGCATCCGTGCACGGGAAATCTTCCGAAAGCGCGTATCCCAGGCCCATGTGCACGCCGCCTTCGATCTGTCCGGCGCAGGCTTTCGGATTGATAGCCCGCCCCACGTCGTGCGCGGCGACCACGCGCTCAATGCGTCCGTCTTCCCCTAGAATGACTACCTGAGTGGCGTAGCTGAACGTCAGGTGCGTGGTCGGGTTCTCGATCGCCTCCGGAGTCCCCGGCTTCGTGGTGAAGTTGCAAACGTAATCGCCGTTATATTCACGGCCGGCCAACTCCGCCAGCGCCGCGGTCTTCAGGTCCTCCGCCAGTTGGCGCGCCGCCCGCTGCGCCGCCGCGCAACTCAGCGTGGTGGCGCGCGAGGCCCACGTTTCCCCGCACTTCGCGCCCAGTTCTTTATCCCAGCGCACCGTCATCGCTTCGAGCGGCAGCCCGGTCTCCTCGCACACCGCCTGGCGCACGCTCGAGAACACGCCCTGCCCCATCTCCGTATAACCCGTGAGCACCTCGATTCGGCCGCCTTCGAGCACCCGGATCTTCACGTGGCCGCTATCCGTCGTGCCATTGCCAATGCCCGTGCTCTTGATGCCGCAGCCGATCCCCACGTATTTCGCGCTCTTGTAAATCGGCTTCACCGCTTCGAGTGTCTGCCGGATACCGCAGCTCGGGCGCATGATCTGCCCGGTGGCAAACGCGTCGCCCGGCAGCAGCACATTGCGCTCGCGAATGTCGTAGCCATCCACCCCCACCTTCTCGGCCAGCAGATCCATGATGCCTTCCATGGCGAACTGCGCCTGGTTGGTGCCGAAGCCGCGCATGGCGCCGCTGGTGGGATTGTTAGTGAACACGGCCTTCGATTCGATATCCACGTTGGGCACGCGATACGGCCCGCAGGCGTGGCACGCCGCCCGCAGCAGGCACTTCGCGCCCGTGCCGGCGTACGCCCCGGTATCGCCCACGATGCGGGCGCGGACGGCCAGCAGGCGCCCTTCCGCATCCGCGCCAACCTTATACTGCAGCGTCATCGGGTGCCGCTTCGGATGAAGCTGCGTCGATTCCTTCCGCGTCAGCACCGTCTTTACCGGCTTGCCCAGAAGGTAAGCTGCCAGCGCCGTCTGCGCCTGAATGGAAAGCTCTTCCTTGGCGCCGAACGCGCCGCCGCTCGCCGCCAGGCCAATCTCCACATCCTCCAGCGGCAGCTTGAGCACCCTGGCAATCTGGTTTTGGTCGAACGTCGAGCCCTGGCTTTGCGAGAAAACCTTCACCCCGTTCCCTTGCGGCAAAGCCAGGCACGCTTCCGGCTCCAGAAACGCCGGATCGATCGCCTGGGTGGCGAACGTCTGCTCGATGATGTGGGCGGACTCGGCCAGCGCCCGGTCCACATCCCCGCGCGAAAAGGCCGTGGTGTCCAGCAGGTTCGGGTGAACGTGCAGATTGCCCGGCGCATGCACCTGGGGCGCGCCGGGCTCAAGGGCCTGAAACGGATCGGTCACCGGCGGCAGCACTTCATAGCTCACCCGCACCCGCTCCGCCGCCTGGCGCGCGTGGAACATGGTATCGGCCACCACCAGCGCCAGCATGTCGCCCACGCAGCAGGTGGTTTCGCCGATGGCCACGAATACCGGAAGATCCGGAATCGCCAGGCCCGTGCCGCGCTCGCCCGGCACGTCCGCCGCCGTAAGGATCCGCACTACTCCTGGCATGGCCGCGGCTTTGTCAGTCTCGATGCCGAGCACCCGCGCGCGCGGATGACCACTCAGCACCGGCGCCGCATGCAGCATGCCGGGCACGCGCAGATCGTCCACAAACGGCACTTCGCCCAGCGTCTGCTCCCAGCCGCGATACCGCGCCAGCGATTGCCCAATGCCATTAGGATCGCTCCCCGGCGGCAGCTTGCGCTCGAGGCCATATTGCTCGCCGAAATAGTAGTGCCGGCGCGGCTCGGTGCGCGTCAGCCCATTGCCGCCCCACCACGCCTCACCCGCCGTCTGGATGGCGTCGATTATGCGGGCGTAGCCGGTGCAGCGGCACAAATGCGCGCCCAGCGCCTTTGCCACCGCGTCCCGCTCTTCGGTCTGTCCTTTACAGATCAGGTGCGAAGCGCGCACCGCAATGCCGGGGATACAGAAGCCGCATTGCACGCCGCCTTCGAGCACGAACGCTTCGCCCAGAATGTGGCGCATGCGCTCGGGCAGGCCTTCCACCGTGACCACCTCGTGGCCTTCCATGTGTTGCGGTTTTCGCAGACAGGCCAGCACCGGCTGGCCATCGATCAAGACCGCGCAGCAGCCGCACGCTCCTTCCGGAGCGCAGCCGTTCTTGGCGGAAAGGATGCCGCACTCCTCCCGCAGCACCTCGAGAAAGTGCATGCCTTCTTCGTAGCTTGCGGTTACCGGCTCTCCGTTGAGCTTAAAGGAAATCTGAGGCATAACCAGCGGGGCCATGCCAAGATTAGCATTACGGATTCAGAAAAACCACCACTCCATCGCCCCGGAAGTCCAGGTCGGCGGGCGCGGTTTTGGCGGCGTCGCCTTTGCGCACCTCCACGCGCCCGTAGACCACCGCCCAGCGGTCATAGTCGGTGCTGCCGAAGCGGAACTTACCGAGCGTGGTTCGCTTACGGATGTCCGCCAGTTTGCGGGTCAGGGCAATGCCATCCATTTCGAAGTTCTCCGGCGGCCGAGGCCCGTTTTGGGAATCTTCCACCAGCCAGAGCGTGGGGGTCGCTATGGCGATGTTATTCCCGCAGGATTGCTCCGCCAGCCAGCGCCCCGTTTCCCGGAACGAGTAGCGGCCCAGCGCGGCCACCGGCTTTCCGTCAAAGGCCGGCAGGTCGCCGAGCACCTCGCACACGGTCATGGGAACCAGCGGCCCATCGGCACAGGTCGCCGGGAACGCGGCTAAAACGCCAAACACCAAAACCGGTTTCCAGGGCCCAAGCATTGCGAGACGGATGCAACCAGCATAATAGAATCCAGGACGCGGAATCCAGGAGTTCCGAAATTATGATTTGGGAACCCTCCCGCCAGTCGATTGAAGCCACCAACGTCTGGCGCTTTCTCACCCGGCTGGGATTCGACAATCGCGAAGACTTCCTGCGCTTCTCGACCGAAAACCCCGAGCGTTTCTGGGACGAAACCATGCGCGAACTGCGTGTGGAGTGGTTCGAGCCGTACCGCGAGGTGATGGACGCCTCCGGCGGTCCGGAATGGACCCGCTGGTTCTCGGGTGGCCGCATCAACATTGCCCACAACTGCGTGGACCGCTGGGCCGGCACCCATCGTGTGGCCTGCATTTGGGAAGCCGAAAACGGCGATACCCGGACCATCACCTTCGCGGACCTTGCGGCCGAAGCCAACCGCGTGGCCAACGGGCTGCGCGCCATGGGAATCCAATCCGGCGACCGCGTCGCCTTGTGCATGCCCATCGTGCCCGAGATTCTTTCCATCCTCTACGGTTGTTTCAAGGCGGGTGTTACCGTGGTGCCGATCTTCGCCGGGTTCGGAGCCGGCGCTATCTCCGCGCGCCTCGAGGACTCCGGCGCGCGCGTCCTGTTCACGGCCAACGGTCTCGAACGCCGCGGCAAGCTGCTCCCGTTGTTAGAGAAGATTCCTCCCATAGTCGAGCGGACCGTCGTCCTGCCTTATCGCGGCAGCGGACTTCGAACGCGCGGCCACATGCTCTCCTGGGAGCACTTCCTGCGCGGCCAATCGGCGGAATTCGCTACCGCCCCGCTTGATTCCGAACACCGCGCGCTGCTCCTTTATACTTCGGGCACCACCGGCCGCCCCAAAGGCACCGTCCACACACACGCCGGTACGCTGGCGCAGACAGGCAAAGAGGTCTGGCTGGCATTCGATCACCAGCCCGGCGACCGCTTCTTCTGGCTAACTGATATCGGCTGGATGATGGGGCCATGGACAATTCTCGGCAACCACCTGTTCGGCGGCACGATCTTCCTCTACGATGGCGCGCCCGATTTCCCAACCCCCATGCGCCTCTGGGAACTGATCGAGCGCCATCGCCTCACCGTCTTCGGCATTTCGCCCACTGCCATCCGCATGCTGAGCAAGCAGGCCGGCGATCTGCCTCCCATGGATTCGCTGCGCCTGCTGGGTTCGAGCGGCGAACCCTGGGACGAGCTTTCCTGGATGTGGTTTTTCGAGCGCGTAGGCCGCCGCCGTCTGCCCATCATCAATATCTCCGGAGGCACGGAAATCATCGGCTGCTTCCTGTTTCCGCTGCCGATTCAGGCCTTAAAACCCTGCTCGCTTGGCGGCCCCGCGCCCGGCATGGCGGTGGACGTGGTGGATGACAACGGCCGGCCGGTGCGCGGCCGCAAAGGCTTCCTGATTTGCCGCCAACCGGCACCTTCCATGACCCGCGGCATCTGGAATGATCCCCAGCGCTATATCGAAACGTACTGGTCGCGCTTTCCCGGCATGTGGTATCACGGCGATTGGGCCAGCGTGGATGAGGACGGCCACTGGTTTCTGCACGGCCGCGCGGACGAATCTATGAACGTGGCCGGCCACAAAATGGGACCGGCCGAAATCGAAGAGGCCATGCTGCAGCATCCCGGCGTAGCCGAAGCCGCCGTGATCGGCGTCCCCGACGAGGTGAAAGGCGAAGCCATTGTCGGCTACGCGGTTGCCAAACCGGGCGTTTCCGTCGACGCAGCCGAAGTTTGCGCCACCGTTTCCAGCGTGATGGGTTCGGCCTTCCGCCCGCGCGAAGTGATCGTCGTCGCCGAACTGCCCAAGACGCAGAGCGGCAAAATCGTGCGCCGGCTCATCCGCCAGAAATATCTCCACGAACCGCTGGGCGATCTTTCCACTGTGGCGAATCCATGGGCGCTCGAGTAGCCATGCGCATCCGTCCCGCTCAAGACACCGACATACAGGCCTTCGCGGGAATTTACGGGCACTACGTCCGGAACTCCACCGCCACTTTCGAGAACGATCCTCCGGACGCCGCCGCGTTCCTCCAGCGTCGCGCGGACGTTGTGGCGCGAGGATTGCCGTGGCTGGTGGCGGAACTCGAGAGCGGAATCGTCGCCGCTTTTGCCTACGCAAGCCCCTACCGGGCGCGCGAGGCGTATCGCTTTACGGTGGAAGATTCCATCTACGTCGATGCCGCCTGCCTCGGCCGGGGAATCGGCAGCGCGCTGCTTCCCAGGCTGATAGAAAGCTGCGAACAGGCCGGCGCAAGGCAAATGGTGGCCATCATTGGCGGCCAGGAGAACAGCGCGTCCATCCGGTTGCACGCGAAATTCGGCTTCCGCCACGTGGGAGCGCTGGAGGCGGCCGGCTACAAATTCGGCCGCTGGATCGATACGATTCTGATGCAGCGTTCGCTTTGATGCGGCGGCGGTTTACAATAGTCCATTCCCCCAACCATGCCCGACGATGCCATTGCCCGCCTTGCCCGCCAAATCGATACCACCACCCGCGCGGAACGGCTGGCGGTCAGCGCGGCCGCCGTAGCGGAGTTGCGGCGGCAGGGCGCCGCGGAACTGCACCGCATCTGCGCGGAGTTTGTTTCCTCGGTCAATTCACGTCTTTCGGAAGCTAGGCTGGAACTTGCGCCGCCCGCATATCGTCCCGAGCTGTTTCGAGAATCCGGCGCGAACGTGCTGCAGATCGGCTCGCAGGGACGGCAACTGCAAATCACATTTCAAGCCGGAAGCGAGCCGCTTTCCACGCAGAAGTTCCTCATCCCGTACGTGCTCGAAGGCGAAATTCGCACCTACAACCAAAAGATGCTGGACCGCCTCGAAATCCGCTACATGATGCTGTTTTACTGCGTGGAATCCCAGGAAGCCTGCTGGCGCTACTACGACTGGCGCACGGCCCACACCGGCGTAGTGGGTTTCGATCTGCTCGCCAGCCTGATGGAGCCGCTGTTCTAACGATCGTGCGGTAACCTTCAACCGGCCGGTAAAGGGCAGATCAACGCCGCGGCTGTGCGTCGCAAGATGCTCGCCACATCGCGCACGGCGCCCGCCTCGCTTCCACGCAGTATCAAGTGATCCATACCTGCGATGATGACGTTTCTTTCTCGGCTGCGGCATTGTGTTCGGCCGCTGGCACTGGGGTGCATCTCTACGGAATACTTGCGGAATGGATAACTTGGTCGAACCGGGTTTGAAAGAGAGGTATTTTAAGGGCTGGACCCCTGGCAAAAAACCACTGCTGTCCAAATTAGCTGCCGACCATAAACTGCCTTACAGAATCCAAACCACATAACGGGAACAACTGAACCGCATGGCGGATCAGGTTGGTG
>Ga0070737_10002198_pt1 | contig 24245 bp, 17 predicted proteins | sample Coa_R1_10_FD_66438 | JGI IMG/M metagenome (GOLD analysis project Ga0070737, IMG submission 66438) | Surface soil microbial communities from Centralia Pennsylvania, which are recovering from an underground coalmine fire - Coalmine... | ecosystem: Environmental > Terrestrial > Soil > Unclassified...
CTGACCTACACCATTCCCATTCGCACGGGGATGAAGTGGAGCGATGGGACGCCAATTGATGCGAATACCTTCGCCTATTCCCTCAACCGTCAGCTTGACCCCTGCACGGCGACCGTTCTCGCGGGCTTCTTCCTGGCCCCGATCAAAGGCGCAACCGCCTTCAATGGCAGCAAGTGCGATGCGCCCGCCAGCGCGATTGACCCGGTGGACAGCAAGACGTTGATTGGTACGTCCATCATCGTGCAGGATCCCCAGACGCTCGTCATCAAGTTGGCTGCTCCGGCTACCTATTTCCTGGCGGCGCTGACGACTTCCTCCTCGATGGCAATGCCGAAACAGCTCATCACCCAGTATGGGCTGAAGGACTGGATCAACCACCTGCAAGGCTTTGGCGGCAGCCAATATGAACTCAAGTTGTGGGATCACCGTGGCTCGCTCGATGTGGTAGCTAACCCCAACTTCTGGGGCGGCGAACCCAAACTGCATGAGGTAGACTGGACGATCTACAAAGACCCCAAGACCGGCTACACCGACTACCTCAACGGACGGTTGGATGTCGCCTCGCCCTCGATTGACCAGTACACCTCGGCTAAGACCCGCTCCGATTTCTTTGAGGGGCCATCCCTCTCGATGGGTTACATTTCCCCCAACTGGGCAGTGGCGCCCATGAACGATGTGCGTGCCCGCCAGGCGTTTGACCTCGCCCTGGACAAGACCGTGCTGGCCAATAACATTCAGAAGGGGACGGTGTTTGCCTCCAACCACATGATCCCGCAGGGCAATCCAGGCTACAACCCGAACCTGACGGGGCCGGATGGACAGGTCAATGACCTGAGCGGCAATCCCACTCTGGCGCGACAACTACTGCAACAGTACGCCAACGCGCACTGTGGCGGCTCGTTTGCCAAGTGCCCGACGCTCAACTACTACACCACCAACGACAGCAGTTCGTTGGAACTGTCCAACGCCATCCTTGACCAGTGGCGCACGACGTTCCCCGGCTATCCGATTACCGAGACGCCGGTCACGTTCCCGCAACTGCTCAAGGCGATTACCAGCGCCTCGCCGCCCGCCGCCTGGCTGATTGCGTATGCCGATGACTATCCGGATATGCAGGACTGGACCTCGTTGCAGGCGTTGCCGCCCGCTGATGGCGGTGGCAACAACCTGAACAACATCAACGACACCCAGGCCAATGCGTTGATGCTCAAAGGCGATGCGATGCCCAATGGGCCAGCGCGCGTGGCGGTCTACCAGCAGGCGGAGCAGAGCCTGGTGACGCAGGTCGCCTGGATCACGCTGGATCAAGGGAAGCTGTTCTGGGTAGCGACGCCGAAGCTGCATGGCTTCTCGTTCACCTCGAACCTGTTCCCGACCTACAGCACCTGGCAGAACGCCTATCTGACCGCATAGTGCCTTTCTGCCAGTGAAAAGACGCGCTCTCCATACTACATGAAGAGCGCGCCCATTCCCTCGCCGATCGGGTAACCACAAGTAACCACAGGTCATCACCTGATCGGCGACATATACATTCTACATCAGGCGCCAAAGAGATAAAGCGGCGGATTTCCCCTTTCCCATCGGGGGAGGGATAAAGAAGTGAGGTTCACGGCCTTAGACATGCAGCGTATTGAGATGGCAGATCGCAATGGCTGCGGCGTCGGCAGCGTCGTCGGGCGAGGGAACCGCCGAGAGGCGCAGCAACACTTTTACCATCTCGCCCACCTGCGCCTTGCTCGCCAATCCATAGCCATGCACCGCCTGTTTCACCTGCATTGGCTTGTATTCATGCACGCTCAGCCCTGCCTGCGCTGCCACCAACAGGGCTACTCCGCGCGCCTGCCCCACGGCGACGGCGGTCGTCACGTTCTTCGCGAAGAATAACTCTTCGACTGCCATCTCCTGGGGATGGTGTTCGGCGACAATCGCCGTCGTCTCCCGATAGATGCGCAACAGCCGCTCAGGCATGGTCAGCGAGGGCGTCGTACTGACCACCCCACACGCCAGCAGCGTCAGCTTGCCCCGTTGCTCCTCGATCACCGCATAGCCAAGCCGCGCCGTGCCGGGATCGATCCCCAACGCACGCCGCGCCGCTTTCTCAGTCCCCTTTACGTCTGTTCCCATCGCTTTATCCTGCCCTTTTCAACTACAACACACCTCCTGAGACACATAACCATGTCGTCCCTAACAATATACCCCCTTCCCATGTAGGGAAGGGGGTCAGCGGGTTAGAGGGTCAGTGCAGCAACCCCTCCTGCCGCAGCCAGTTCGCCGCCACCTGAGCCACAGGCTGGTGGCCCACCGCAACCATCGTATTGAGCGGGATGATCGCAGCCGTCGTCAGCTTGGGCGCCAGCGGATTGAGGATGCTAGGGATATTCGGCGCCTTATGGAGCGTGTCGTCACGCACAATCGGCGCGGGATTGTAGATCGGGAACGAGTTCTTGTCGTCGGTCAACAGCACAAAGTTGTCGGCTGAGATCAGCGGGCTAGTGGTATAGCAGATGTTGAAATCCGCCTGACCGTCCTGCACCGACTTGAAGGTCAGCGCCTCGTCCTCGACAATCGTATGAGTGGAGTCCGCAGGGAACGACAACCCATAGCTGCTTGGCGAAGCAAGGCCCGGCAACACGTTCGGGTCGGACTGCCCATCAGGCGGCGTGGCGATGCGGTTGTCTTTGCCAGCCTTCACCAGCGGCACGATGTCCGAGATTTTGCTGATGCCGAGCCGCTGGGCATTTGCCTTGGTCGTGCAGATGCCATAGGTGTCGTCCAGCGGCGCGGGATCGAGCCAGGTGATATGGAACTGCTGCTCATAGCCCTGTTTGACGAGCTGGTAATCCTGTTGCGGATTATGTGTCGTCTTCAGACCCAGGCGCGCCAGGCCCGTCGCCGTAAACTCAGGATACATATCAATCGCGCCGGAGCGGATCGCGGCGTCCACGATGCTGTTGGTGCCGAGCGCAGCTTTATCTATCACATGATAGCCTGCCTGGCGCAACAACAAGACATACATGGTGGTGAGCAATTGCGCCTCAGTATCGAGCTTGCCGCCGACGATGATAGTCACGGCGCTCGACGAGCCGCCACCACCGCCGCAGGCGCTCAGCCCTATCAGCACAGAAAGCGCAATCAGCGAGAGCGCCAGCCCCTTGCCCAAGAAGCCACGCGCCAGTTTCAACCACGAGTACATGAAGAAAGTCCTCCCAGTGTTCGCTCTTCATAGCGGCGCCGACTTCCCGCCCACGCGAGAGCGCGCCGCCTCAACCTTGGTACTCTTGGGTACACTTAAAAAACCGTCAACCTACATCTTTACACCCCAGAACGCGCTTCGTCCGGGGCAATTTCAGGACGCCAGCCATCCCACATAATTTACGCGGCTTGCGTGGTTGGCTCGGTGGCTGGCGCGCTCGCCAGATCAAGCGCCTCATCAGGTCTGGCCTGCGCCACCAACACACCGCGTGGCGTCACCAATCGCTGCACCCCAGCCAGCGCGAACTCGGCGGCAAATGCCAGGAGAATGAACGATCCCGCGCCGACAAAGAGTTCGGCGTCGTTCAGGTGGTAGTCGCCATCGAGGATATATACCCCCCAACCGCCGCCACCGATCAGCGCAGCCAGCGCCGCCGTCGCGATAATCTGCACCGCCGAGGTACGCATGCCCGCCGCAACCGAGGGCAACGTCAGCGGCGCCTCTACGCGCAAGAGCGTTTGCCAGCGTGTCATGCCAAGCCCCTTCGCCGCGTCGAGCAGGGCCGGATCAATCCCCTGGAAGCCCGCGATGGTGTTCAGCAGAATCGGCGGGACGCCAGTGATCACCAGCGCCACCAGCGATGGCTTGAACCCCGTGCCCAGGTAATCAATTGCCACAGCCAGGAAGGCAAGAATTGGGATAGCGCGCAACACGCCGCTCAGGTTGGCCGCAATGAAGGCCGCGATGGGCTGGCGCGCCACCAACATGCCAAGCGGCGTCGCAATCACAAACGCCAGCACGATGGCCACCAGCGATAGCTTGATCGAATCCCAGGCATAGCTTTGATAGACGCCACCCGGCGCGGTGATGATCGCCCACATCTGCTGCCAGATATTCATCGTGTGGCTCCTTTCTGTTCTGTGGCACTGCTCTGTAACCGGTCATACGCTGTAGCCTATGCGGCAGACGCAGCGCCCGCACGCTGGCGGCTTGCCCACAGCGTCCGCAGGGTGTAGCGCGCCATCGCCAGCCCATCGAGTGTCCAGAGCAACAGCCGTGGCAGAATACGCTGGATCAGCAGGAGCGCCAGGTCGGCTCCCACTGCCAGGACGATCATCAGAATGGCTCCAGCGAGAATCTCGTCGTTGTAGCCGTTCTCGATGCCGTTGAACACGAAGTAGCCAAGCGTGTCCTGTCCAACGAAGTAGCCGATGGCGGTAATACCAATCGTTGTGACCGTCGTTACCCGCAGGCCCGCGATGACTAGCGGCAACGCCTGAGGCGTGACGACACGCAGTTGCAATTGCAGCCAGTTCATCCCCATCGCTCGCCCCACATCCATCAGCGCCGGGTCAACCGCGCGAATCGCTGAGACGATGTTGCGGATCAGCGTGATCTGCGCATAGGCCACCAGCGGGATGATGACTGTCGGCGGATTGAGTTGGGTGAAGGGGATGAGAAACACCATCGCCGCCACGCTGGGGATGGTATAGATCGCGCCAGCAAGGGTGATCACCAGCAGCGAGACCGTGCGGAAGCGCGCACACACCAGCGCAAACGGCACGGCGATCACCAGCGCAATGAGCAGGCTCTCGATCACTATGGTGATATGTACCTGAATGTAGTACGGGATGTTATTGGGATTGATGGGATCCCAATTGAAGGGATCGAGCAGGAAGGACATGGCGTAATTCCTCACCTACAGGCGACCGGCGCCAGAAACGACAGGAGAATCAGGCGCTATTGCGCGGCGGGTGTGGCGCGCCGTTTGGGCGCCTCAGCAGAGTCAGCGGAGACGCCGGGTAGCGCGCCTGTTTTGCCGAGCGCACGATACATACTGGCGAGGCTCACCTGCCCCAACACGTTTCCATCGTCCTCAACCGTCAGCGCGTTTTGCCCGGTCTCGATCAGCGTGAGCAACGCGCGCATCAGTGTCGCATCGGAGCCAATCCGCACGGATGTCGGCGCGGCGCCTGGTTCGAGCGCCACCACCACGGAAAGATACTCGAACTGGCGCAGGATGTTATCGGCCCCGATGAGCCGCCGCACGAAATCATTTGCGGGCGACATAATCAGCTCGCCCGGCGCGCCAAACTGGATCAGCTTGCCCTCGGACATCACAGCGATCTGATCGCCCAGCTTCAGCGCCTCCTGCACGTCATGCGTGACGAAGATCATCGTCTTGCTGACGCCGCCCTGAATGCGCAGCAGTTCGTCCTGCAAGCGCTCACGGGTGATGGCGTCGAGCGCGCCAAACGGCTCATCAAGCAACATCACCTTGGGATCGGCGGCCAGCGCCCGCGCCAGCCCGACACGCTGCTGTTGGCCGCCGCTCAACTGGCGGGGATACCGGCGGCGATACTCTTTGGGTTCGAGGCCAACCAGCGTCAGGAGTTCGTCAACGCGCCCGGTGGTCAGGTTGGCGGGCTGCCCCAAAATCGAGGGGACAATGCGCACGTTCTCGGCGATGGTCAGATGAGGAAACAACCCCACCTGCTGAATGACGTAGCCAATGCCCCGCCGCAGCTTGATGGGATCGCTCGCGGTGGTGGCGACGCCATCGATCAGAATCTTCCCCGACGTAGGATCGATCAGGCGATTGACCATACGCAGCAGCGTCGTCTTGCCGGAGCCTGAGGTGCCGAGCAGCATACAGATCGCGCCCTCACGTACGGTAAAGCTCACATGGTTGACCGCAGGTTCGCTGGCCCCCGGATACTCCTTCGTGACGTCGGCAAACTCGATGGTCGCCATCTCGCGCCCCCTCTCTGGCTTCACTGGCGCTACCCCTGTAGAGCCACCCGGCCATGCCTGTGGTGTTACCCAGGCAACGCGCTTTGCATACTATAACAGAGAGGAACGACCCCTTGTCTAGAGGAACAAAAATCTGTCGAACTGGCATACTGAATGCTCCATCACAGCGTGACACAATATATGTCGTAACGTGACATGATGGAGAAACGTATGTAACGCGTGTACAGCTGGCATTGGCGCTACAGGTTTTCCAGGGTGTTGCTACCGAAAGAGGGTCTGCAACGTACATGAGCTACCAGCTAATGCGCCGTCAGTGTATCGTCTTCATCATCGTCAAACGCGATCAGCGCCTATCGCTCTGGCCGTAAGGAGTCATGCCAATGCAGCAAATGCAGCCGCCACAACACCCTCAATCCATGCCCTATGCGCAGCCCCACGCATATTATCCCTATGCGTCAGTTCCGGCGCAGGGCCAGACGTATGCCTCTGTTCCCGCGCCCAGGCGTCACTCGTTCATAAGCGATGTGTTCCGGGGCGCCTTCCTGGGAGATTATGCGACTGATCTGGGTATCCCTGGCGCCGTCACTCAGATTATCTGTGGCTTTCTGCCCGCCATCGGCGACCTCTGCGCCATGCGCGACATCACCGCCGACCTAGGTCGTCGCGATTGGGTTGGTGTTGGGTTGAATTGCCTTGCGCTGATTCCCGTCGCTGGCGGCTTCCCAAAAACCATCGAGGTAATCCGCTCGCTCTCGCATGTCGGCCACGTCATCCACAAGCGCCGCCACGACAGCAAAGATCGTCGGCGCGTCGGCTAGGCTGTCGTCCATTCCGGCTAGCGCCCTTGACGAATCGCCGCCTGCCCTTCACAATGGAAGACCGGGTGACTGCGAAGCACGAGAACGGGGCGCTATTGGCATGCGAACGCTTTCTGAGAGAGATACGACGAACGATACGACAAATGGGTACGATGCTCCCACTCAACAGGGTGGATCGGGCAATGCGCCATCCCTGCCCGCCAAATCGATCTGGAAGCGCCACCGCTGGCTCGTACCACTTGCCTACGCGCTCGTGATCGCGCTGGTGGCGCTGGCGATGGGCGCGTTCAAGGTCTTTTTTCAACCCTTGCCCACCACCCCAGGCGGAACAAGCGCGCAGGTCAGCCCGGCGCACACCGCCGCCACCCAGCCTACACACCCCGCGCGCACGGTCACACCAGCGCCAACTGCCACACCCGATACCGTCACGGTCAACGGCGTCAGTTGCGTCATCACCTCCGATGACACCGCAGCGCAGACCTTCCTGCTCAACCTACTTAACCAGCATCGCGCCGCCGTGCACGCCAGGCCGCTCACGCTCAATCCCACGCTGGCTCATGCTTCCGAGGCGCACTCATGCGATATGTTCCAGCATCAATCACTGAGCCACATGGGCAGCGACGGCTCCAGCCCAAAGGATCGCATTGACGCCACTGGAGTTAAGTTTACCTATTGGGCCGAGAACATCGGCTCGGCTGACGGCTATGGGCTGGACAGCGGCATTACCACGATTGACAACGCCATGATGGCGGAATCGTTGACGCAGTACGACCACCACTACAACATCGTCAACGACGCGAATACCGAGGTTGGCCTGGGGATCATCTACGCCAATGGGCAGGTCTGGCTCACTGAGGATTTTATTGGGTAGCGTAAGGTTGAACGTGGCAGGGCAGGCGTTAGTGGCGTGGGTACGGGCGGGTGAAACCGCGCCTAGGGGCTGCGCCACGAAGTCCGCCTAGAGAGCGGACAGTGCGGACTCTTCTCTGGCGATCCGTATCGGCTTTGGGATACACTCTACACTGAACGATAGTGAGCAAAACAGTGCAGACGTTTCAGAGAGTAAAGACAGAGATGGCACATAGCATGGTTCGCACAATGTATCAGCCCGGCGAGATCGAGGCGAAGTGGCAGGCGCGGTGGGCCGAGGAAGATTACGGCGTCGCGCGCGACGACGACCCACGTCCCAAATTTTACAACCTGGTGATGCTTCCCTATCCGTCGGGCGATCTGCATATCGGCCACTGGTACAACTACACCGGCGCCGACATCTTCGGACGCTTCACCCGCATGCGTGGCTACAACGTCATGCAGCCCATCGGCTTCGACGCCTTTGGCCTGCCCGCAGAGAACGCCGCCATCAAGCGCAACATTCAGCCGCGCACATGGACGCTCGACAACATCGAGAACATGCGCCGCCAACTGCGCAAGATGGGCGCTGGCTGGGATTGGTCGCGCGAGATCGTCTCCTGCCTGCCCGATTACTACCTCTGGACACAATGGCTCTTTTTGCAATTCTACAAACATGACCTGGCCTATCGCACCAAAGCGCCCGCGAACTGGTGCCCCTCGTGCAACACCACGCTTGCCAACGAGCAAGTGGTTGGCGGGGCCTGCGAACGCTGCCACACCCCCGTTGAGCGCCGCGAGATCGATCAATGGCTGATGCGTATCACCAAATACGCCGACGAACTGCTGCGCTTCGATGGGCTGGATTGGCCGGAGAAGACGCGCGTGATGCAGACGAACTGGATCGGCAAGAGTGAGGGCGCAGAGGTACGCTTCGTCGCGCACATCCCAGGCAAGCGCCGCAAGAATCCCGCGACTGGTAAGTTTGTGATCGAGCCTGAGGAGCGTGTCGAGATTCCCGTCTTCACCACGCGGCCCGACACCATCTACGGCGTCACCTTCTTTGTGCTTGCGCCTGAGCATCCATTGGTGGAGCGGCTGACCACGCCCAAGCAGCGTAAGGCCGTTCAGGCGTATATCGAGCAGGCGCGCCACGAGACCGAGATTGACCGCCTGAGCACAGACGCTGCGCGCCCCAAGACGGGCGTGGCGCTCGGAACATTTGTGACCAATCCCGTCAGCGGCGAACAGGTTCCCATCTGGATCGCCGACTATGTGCTGATGGGCTATGGCACTGGCGCAGTGATGGGCGTACCCGCGCACGATCAGCGCGACTTCGAGTTTGCCCGCATGTTCAACCTGCCCATCAAACAGGTCATCCGCGACGGCGACGAACCGCTAACCGATCCCGAAACCTGGGAACATGCCCTCACGGCGCACGGCGCGATGGTCAACTCCGGCCAGTTCGATGGCGCGCCGCCCGATCAGGCCATCAGTAAAGTGATCGAGTGGATGGAGCGCAAAAAGGTTGGCCGCGCCGCGACGACCTATCGTCTGCGCGATTGGCTGGTGAGCCGCCAACGCTACTGGGGCGCGCCGATCCCCATCGTCTACTGCCCAGAGCACGGCGCCGTCCCTGTGCCGGAGGATCAGCTCCCTGTCCGGCTGCCCGACGAGGCGAACTTCAAGCCGACGGGCGAGTCGCCGTTGCGCTACGATCCCAGCTTCCTGCATACCACCTGCCCCATCTGCGGCGAGCCTGCCACCCGCGAGACGGATACGCTCGATACGTTCATCTGCTCGTCGTGGTACTTCCTGCGCTACGCCGACGCGCACAACGACAACGCGGCGTGGGCGCCTGACAAGGTGGCGAAGTGGCTGCCGGTGGATCGCTACATTGGTGGCGCGGAGCATGCCGTGATGCACCTGCTCTACGCGCGCTTCTTTGTCAAGGCGCTGCGTGACATGGGTTGGCTCAACTTCGATGAGCCGTTCATCAAGCTCTATCACCAGGGCACGGTGCTTGGGCCGGATGGCGTGAAGATGTCGAAGTCGCGTGGGAACGTGATCGCGCCCGACGCGGTGGTCGAACGCTACGGAGCCGACGCCGTGCGCGCCTTCCTGATGTTCATGGGGCCGTTTGATCAGGGTGGCCCGTGGAACAATCAGGGCATCGAGGGCGTGCGGCGCTACCTCAATCGCGTCTGGGCGCTCGTCACCGAGACGCTTGATGAGAGCGGCAGTGATCATCATGTGGTGAACGGAGCCAGCCAGGATGGCGCGACGCCAACAGCAGCGGAGCGCGGCATTGAGCGGCTGCGCCACCGGATGATCGCCCGCGTGACCGACGACTACGCAGAGATGCGCTTCAACACGGCGCTGGCCGGACTGATGGAGTTTGTCAACGGGCTGAACAAAGCGCGTGAGGAGTCGCCAGCCATCACACAGACGCCCACCTTCCGCGCCGCCATCGAGACGCTGCTCACTCTGCTGGCCCCGATGACGCCGCACATCGCCGAGGAACTCTGGCACATGCTTGGGCATACCGAAAGCGTCCACGATCAAAGCTGGCCCGCCTACGATCCCGCGCTGACGGTCGCCGAGACGATCACACTGATCGTGCAGGTCAACGGCAAGCTGCGCGACAAGCTGGAGGCCGCGCCCGACATCGCCGAAGACGAGGTACGTGCGCTGGCGCTTGCCAGCCCCAAAGCCCAGGCTGCGCTGGATGGCCGTCCGGCGAAGAAGGTGATCTACGTGCCAGGGCGGCTGGTGAATATTGTGGGGTAGTCATCCATCCGGTTTTCTCACTTTCTACGCCCATGCCTACTTGCCGAACGAGGCAAGAATATGATATGCTACAGCCGTGCGAAACGCAAAGATGTTCTGCTCGATTGAGCAACATCAATTGGCAGGTAGTTTCTCATTCGGGCGTGGCCAAGCGGTAAGGCAGTGGACTTTGGATCCACGATCCCAGGTTCGAATCCTGGCGCCCGAGCCACCAGTGGTTGTACTTTCCAATCTCCAACGTGGCATGTGGTCAATGGGGCGTCACGCAGGCGCGCAGAGGGGTCGGGCGTAATCCATGAGATCGGCGTATACGGTCGGCGTGGTGGTGTTGGCGGCTGGCCTGGGAACCCGCATGCGCTCACAGTATCCCAAGGTCACACACACCGTTGCCGGGCGCTCTATGCTCGAACACGTCTTGCGCGCCGCCGACGCAGCCTTCCATCCCAACAACGCGCCAGCCGATGATCGCTTCACCGTGGCGCGGTATCTCGTCGTGCTGGGGCATGAGGCTGGGCGCGTGCAAGATAGCTTGCGTTGGGCGCCCGCTGACGCGCCGTTGACTTACGTCATCCAACACGAGCAATTGGGCACCGGCCATGCCGTGCATGTAGCCCAGGCCGATGCGACCATCCCAGGCGAGGCGCCGATCCCTGATACCATCCTCGTGCTCTATGGCGACACGCCGCTGATCCGCCCAGAAACGCTCAGGAGCTTGCTCACCACACACGCAGAGGCCAATGCGACGCTCACCTTTCTGACGGGGATAGCCGCGCAGCCTAACGAGTATGGGCGGGTCGTGCGCGACGCCACAGGGCGAGTGAGTGGGATCGTCGAACAACGCCACGCCACCCCTGAACAGATGGGCATTCAGGAGGTCAACTCCGGCGTCTATCTCTTCGCCGCAGACTGGCTCTGGCCGCAGCTTGCTCGTCTTGTGGCGCATCCCAACGGGGAATATTATCTGACCGATCTCGTCACGCTGGCCGCGCAGGAGGGACAGCCCATCGCCACCGTCAGCGCGCCGCTCGAAGAGACACTTGGCGTCAACGACCGGGTACAGCTTGCAGAGGCAGAACGGATCATGCGGGCGCGCATCCTCCAGGCGCATATGCTGGCGGGCGTCACCGTCGTTGACCCTGCGTCTACCTATGTGGACTGTGATGTACGTATCGGCCAGGATACTGTGCTGCGCCCCGGAACGTCCCTCAGAGGGAAGACGATGATTGGCGAGCGTTGCGAGATTGGCCCGCAAAGCGTCGTGCGCGATAGCCAGATTGGCGCCGACTGTGTGGTACTTGCGTCATGGGTGGAGGAAGCTCTCATGGAAGACAAGACGCATGTCGGCCCCATGAGCCACCTGCGCCCTGGCGCCCGTCTGAAGTCAGGCGCATACCTGGGCAACTACGCCGAGGTGAAAAACGCGACGATTGGCGAGCGCGTGCAGATGCACCATTTCAGCTACATCGGCGACGCCACCCTCGGCGCTGACACAAACGTCGGCGCGGGAACGATCACCATGAACTACGACGGGCATGAGAAGCATCATACCACAGTGGGTGAGCGCGTCTTCCTGGGTTGCGATACCCTCCTGCGGGCGCCCGTCACCATCGAAGACGACGCCAGCACGGGCGCGGGAAGCGTCGTCACACGCGATGTGCCCGCCGGTCAGCTTGCCCTCGGCATGCCTGCCCGCATTGTCCGCAAAGTGCGCTCTGCGCGCGAGAGCGAGAAGGCGAGTGAAGAGGCGAGTGAAGAGGCAGGCGCCAACAGTGAGATCATCGGCAAAAGGGATGAACTTGGCGACAATCATCCGGCGTCGGCAGAAACGACTGACGCCGCCAAACGTATAGATCATAGAGAAGATCAGGAACAACGTACAGGCTCATCGCCTGATCACCCTCCTGAACGCGCGAACTAACCGCGCATCGCGAAAGGTTTTGTGAGAGTAGGTGGAAAGTCACAGTAGTTGGCTGACGTCCCTTCTGAACGGCGGACATCTCGCTCAGATAGGTAGTCAGCTTGAACGGTTTTCTTTAGTACAACACGTACAACATTGGCTGCCCCACAGCTTCCCCAGCTACGACTGGGCGCTGTTGATCGCGCTGCTGCTCACATTGTTGCTGGCGGCGGCGGCCTCGGCGGCAGAGACCTCCCTGACCTCGGTCAGCCACATTAAAATACGCAATCAGGCGGAGGAAGGCGACGAAACGGCGCAGCGCATCCGCCGCATCCTCGAACATCCCGATGTGTTTCTTTCCACCATCCTGATCGTCAGCAATGTCGCGGTGATCACCGCCTCCACTCTGGCAACGCTGATCGCCATCAGCCTCGATTTCACCGGCGCTGAAGCCGTCTCGACCGTGTTGCTTTCCATCATCGTGCTGATCTTCTGTGAGGTGACGCCGAAAACCGCCGCCGTGCAGGCGCCTGAAGTCTGGGCACGCTGGCTGATTCGCCCTGTGGAGGCGCTGGCGTATATTTTGCGCCCCGCCGTCTATACACTCAACGCGATTACTTCAGGTATTCTGCGGATGTTTGGGGTGCAGGGAAAACGCCGTGGCCCGTTCGTCACAGAAGATGAATTGCGTCTGCTTGTGGAGGTTGGCGAAGAAGAGGGCGTGCTCGAAGAAGAAGAGCGCGAGATGATCCACAACGTCTTCGACCTGGCCGATACCGCCGTGCGCGAGATCATGATTCCCCGTGTGGATATGGTGACGGTCAAGATCAACGACACTGTTGACGCCGTGACGCAGTTGATTGTCCAGGGCGGCCAATCACGTATCCCCGTCTATGACGCGGCTGGCGCCGACATCGTGGGAGTGCTCTACGCCAAAGACCTGTTGCGCGTGCTGGCGTCGCAGGCTAAAATGGCTCCGCGTCCACAACTTGTGCGCGATCTGCCCCTGCGTGAGCCATACTTCGTGCCTGAATCCAAGCGGCTCGATGACCTGTTGCACGAGATGCAACGCCAGCATGTGCATATCGCAATGGTGGTGGATGAGTATGGCGCGGTCGCTGGATTGGTCACAATCGAAGACCTCGTTGAGGAGATCATTGGCGACATCCAGGATGAGTATGATAAGGAAGAGCAGCTTTTCGAGCAGGTTGGCCCTAATGAGTATATCGTTGACGCAAAGATCAGCCTCGATGACCTCAACGAACTATTAGAGACCGATCTCACCAGCGAAGACTACGACACGCTTGGCGGCCTGGTCTATGCCCAACTCGATAAAATCCCCAGCGTGGGCGATACCGTCACTTCAGACGGTCTCACGCTGACGGTACTGGGCGCGAAGGGGCGGCGCATCACCAAGGTGAAGGTGGTGCGCTCTACGCCCGATGACGCCAACGCCGACACGCCACCCACCACGCCGAATCGCAGCGTAGATCGTAGCGATGCGGCGCAACGCGTGGTAGAGGAAGAGCAGGCGCTTACGCCCACCGCGCCAACAACCGCCTCGGCGCTCATCGCTTCCGAAGAAGCGGCGCCCAATTCACCCCTTCAGCATGATCAGGTACTCGCGCAGAAAGCCGAGAACACCCGACGCACCGAGCCGCCGCTGGCGCAAACACCGGCTGGGCGCACCGCGCAGGCGCCCGTCAACGGGAGAAACGCTGGAAATACAGGCACGAACCAACCAGCACAGCAACAGCAGGGAGTCAAATCTGGCCCACGTCAACAGGCGGCATCCGCGCTCCGCCCAACACCCCCTTCTCAACCGCAGCGGGGCCGCCAGCCGTCTTCGCTGCGCCTGACACAAAGCGTACCAGGCGCACAGGGCGCACAGACTTCCCATAATGGGCGTAACCAGAACAACCAGGGCAGCCATGGCAGTAGCGAGGCGCGACGTGGGAATGAGCGCGGAGCCGAACGCGCCAGAGAACGGCAGGCAAAATCGCGCGCATCGTCATAGGGGCAGAGCCAGAGAAAAGCGCCAAAGAGCGCCCTAACGCACCCTACAGCACACGGAAATGCGTAGTCGAGCGGGCAATAATGCAGAAAGAAAAATGAACTTGTGGGGAATTGTTGCGACAAATAGCGAAGGTGATTGACAAGCCAGGCAAAAGACTGTATTCTATATCTTAAGATCATCGTATGCTGACAAACCCCTCATGCAGGCTTCATCCACCACCGAAGCACGAAACGCACGAGGGCGCCAGGATGACGACGCCAGCAGAGGAAGCCAGCATGTAAGACAGGAAGAGACAGAGGGGTTCGGATTCGAGAGGAAGGGAGGCAGGCGCTTACGATACCTGCCGCCTGGTTGTTCGTTGTACTGTGTATCATTTGTCTTGTGTTGTGCGTCTTATTCGCCACTCGTCATTCGTTTTTCGTCCTTTATCACACGTTTTCACGTGGCCACGACGTTCCTCCCGGAGGAGACGGGCAGGCGCGTCGCATGGATTGCCATCCAGGAGGGATAGCGGCCATGCAGCCGTTTACCTCCTGTGAGGAGGGGGTTTAACAGCATGCTTGTGCTTCGCAGGAAGGCCGGTGAGGCGATTGTCCTCAATGGCTCCATCACCATTCATGTGCTCGCAGTGGAAGGCGAGCGCGTCAAACTCGGCATCAGCGCGCCACCCGAAGTGGTGATTGTGCGCTCCGAGTTGTTGGATGGTTCGGGCGCAATGAGCGGCCCAAACGGCTCGATGCCGGGAATGCCTTCGCCCTTAGGCCCAATGGGACAGATTGGCCCATTGGCTCCATTGGCTCCATTGGGGCCGATGGGAGGGCCACTGACCGGCCCCTTAGGCCCAATGGGGCCGATGGGACGCGAATATCCTCACCCCTATCGCGAACGCGACCCGTATCGTGAGCCTCATCGCGAGGGCTACCGCGAGTCTTATCGCGAAGGCGACCGTTCCTACCGCGATCTTGAGCGCCCACCCTATCGTGATCGCGATAGCCGCGAACGCCCGTTCGGCGAACGTCCCTTTGGCGAACGAGCATTCGGCGAACGTCCCTTTGGGGATCGCGCATTTGGCGAACGTCCGTTCGCTGAGCGCCCGTTTGGGGATCGGCCTTTCGGCGAGCCTGCTTTTGGTGAACGCCACTTTGGTGAGCGTCCGTTTGGAGACGGCGAACGCGGAGCCCCAAGCGAGGCCGACGAGCTTGAAGAGGAGGCGGCTCCGCCCGATGAGGATGCGCCCACCGGGCAGACTGGCCCTATGGGGACGGTCGGACGCGCTCCCGGCTATTATGGCGCGCCGCGCTACATCCCGCGCCGTCGTTATGGCTACGGCGACACGCCATCAGAGCCAGGGGCGCCCAATGGCGAACCATTCCGCTTCCGCCCGGATCGCAGCGAACATTGACCGATTCACCATACAGCATACAGTCGGCGCTCAGGCGTTCATCGCTCCAACATAATTGGGGATACCATCGGCGGTGAACCAGAGCGTTGTCTTGCTGCCATTCGTGACCAGCGCCACCCCATAGGGAACGCTATTGGCGCGCGCCACCCGATAGAACGTCCATGCGCCCGTCTCAGGGGTGTAACGTACCAGCGCGTTTGCCCCTGCGCTGGCGCACCAGACGTTTCCATCCGGCGCAATCGCCACCCCATAGATGCCCGATGGATCGCCCAAGATCGTTGGGATCGTCAGTTCTTCAACCTGTCCGGTTGCCGTGTTGATGACCCCCAGGCGACCATCCAGCAGTTCTGTGAACCAGATACGCCCTTGCGCGTCGCTGGTCATCGCGAAGACGGTCGTCTGCGCGCTCTTGAGATGGCGCAGCGTGACCTGACCAGTCGCAGGATCAAGCCGTCCCACCACGCCGCCATTCAATGAGCCATACCAGACGGAACCATCAGGCGCCAGCGCCAGCGCATAGGGGTACGCCGGATCGCCAGGGGAGTCGTTGGGCAGCGGCCAAAAGGCAAACTGCCCAGTGGCAGGATCGAGCCGCCCAATGCGATTCCCTATTGTCTCGGTAAACCACAGCCTGCCCTGCGCATCGAAGACCAACCCCTCCGGCCCTGCGCCATGCCCGTTGACCTTCGCCAGCGGATAGGTAGTAAACGTTTGCGTGGTGGGATCAAAGCGCCCAAGATAGTTCGCCGCTTGCTCCGCGAACCAAACGTTTCCCTGCGCGTCTATCGCCACTTCCATGATGTTGTACTGACCATTGGGCGCCTTCCAGCTTTGGACGGTACCGGCGCCCGGATTCAGCCGCGCCAGCGCATTCTGGCTCATCTCACCGAACCAGATGTTTCCCTGAGCATCCACCACTGGATACATCAACCCCGGATTCGTCTGAGGCAGCGAGTAGACCTGCTCATGCGCCGCCGTCACGCTCACGCCAGCCGCGCCTGGGCTGCTCGTCGTCTGGGCCTGCATCGTGGTGGCCTGTTCGGTTGGTGAGATGGTTGGCGCCGAAGCGGAGGGAGCGGCTGTCAGCGCGGCGCCAATGTATCCAAAGGTAGAAGCCGTCAGGGCGATCAGCGCACACACGCCAAGCAGAAACAAACCGTGGCGAGTGATCCGCTTGCCACGTTCGCTCTGTGTCCATGCTTCCATCCGTGTGATCATGGTTGACATGGTTGACATGGTTGACCCCGCTCCTACCCTCTGCTACCCTGAATGAAGATACACCAACACCTATGACGCCGCCGGGTTACATAGTATTCTTACATAGTATTCAGAGTACCCTGCGTATCCGTGTACCCGGTGTACAGACGTCCTATCAGATTATAGGAGCGCGGGTCTTCTGACCCGCCATGTAGGTTTTCCCCACAGCAAGGCGTGGGGAGAGTCAAGGGAGCGCACTGTGAGCGTCGTCAAGTATCCTGGCAAGCGCCGTGGACAGCGCCTCTGGGCGATCCCTCCCCGCTACGCGCTGATCACGCTGGGAAGCGTGCTGCTCTTTGCGTCGTCGCTGCTGGCCGATAACGTAGCAGGTCGCGCTCCTTACGACTGGCGCGCGTTTCCCACGCTTAGTGGTACGCTATGCGGCTTTGCATGTCTGCTGCTGGCGGCCGTGCGCTTCCCCGGCGCATGGACGCCGGGATGGCGCTCCTGGCTCTCTTGGCGTTTCACACTCACATCACCACGCGCCATGCGGCTGCTCATCTTGCTGCGTATGGTTGCGGCGGCGCTGGTGACAACGCTGGCGGGCGTGGGAATGGTCACGCTGGCCGCAGCCATGCTCTTTGTCGCGATGGAGCCGCTGTCGGCGGCCTACCTCAACGACGTGATCTCGTTCACCTATATCAACGCCAAATCCACGCTGGCCGGACGCAATCCCTATACTGACGGTGGCGCGTTCGCCGAGTCAATATGGCGGTTTCCTGGGGCTGGCGTAACTCCCTTGCGGCGTGGCGTGTTTGGCCATGGCTACGGCTATCCGCTCAAAAGCCAGCTTGCGCGTGTCGAGCGGCTCTATCGAGCCTCTCTCGCCGCGCAGGCGCGCCAGCTCAAGACGCCCGATCCGACCGGCGGCGCCTATGATCCGCGTGTCTCGCATAGCTATCCCGCGCTCTCATTTCTGCTCTACGTCCCGTTGATCTGGCTGGGCGTGCAAAACGTGCTGGCGCTACACCTGTTGGTCTACTGTGCTTTGCTTGCCTGGCTTGTCTGGCTGGCTCCCCCTGCGCAACGCCCCTGGGCGGCGATGACAGCATCGGGCGCACTCATCCTTCCCATTCGTTCGCTGCTGATAGACGCCGAAATTGTCTGTCTGGCGTTCCTGCTGCTGGCGTGGCATATGCGCGGGCGGCGCTGGTGGTCTGCGACGGCGCTTGGGTTGGGCTGCGCTTTCAAGCAATACTGCTGGCTCTTCGTGCCCTTCTTTCTGCTGGAAGCATGGCTCACGGGCGGCTGGCGCGAGGCGTTGCGGCGCACAGCCATTACCGCAGGCGTCTTCCTGGCGCCTAATCTGCCCTATATCATCGCCAGCCCTGGCACGTGGCTGACCAGCATGGCGCTTCCGGTCAGTGAGCCGCTCTTCCCGATGGGCATGGGATTCATCACGCTACCACTGGGCGGCTGGTTACCCTTCTTACCAGCGCCCGTCTACGCCATCGGCGAGGCGCTGGCGCTGGGCTGCGCATTGTGGGCCTACGCGCGTTGGCGCCGCTGGCTGGGCGAAACGGCGCTATTACTGGCGTTGACACCGTTGCTCTTCGCATTTCGCTCGCCAGCGAACTACTTCGCCATCGCCCCCTGGCTCGCGCTCTACGCCGTCACACGTCTCTCACGCTCAGCGTCAGCCCCCGCCGCTGGATATGCTACGAAAGCGCATGCTAACGTTTTGATCAAGTGACATTACCCTTATAGTCAGCGCCTGAAGCACAGCAAAAGGGGAAAGCCGATGACCAATACATCGCATCTGGCGCAGGTCGGCGCGCGCTCACAGGCCGATCCGCTTCGTCAGGTAAGGGCGCCGCTGGTACGCTGGCATGGCGCGACCGCCGAGCAGGCCGAGGACGAACTGGTGGCCGAGGAGCCGCTGGAAGTGCGCGCAGTGTCCGCCGAGCCAGCAGGCAGCGCGACAACGCTTGCGGTCATCATGCGGACGCCCGGCCATGATGAAGAACTGGCCGCCGGTTTTCTCTTCAGCGAGGGGCTGCTCGCCTCGCGCGCCGAGCTTGCTCTGTTGCGTCCCGGCTCCGACGCCGATGGGTTGCCTTCGCCAAATGTGATTGAGGTTGTCACTGTGCCTGGGATAGACCTTGCACAGCGAGCGCAGCAGGCGGGTTACTCGCGTCAGTTCGCGGTGAACGCCAGTTGCGGCGTCTGTGGCAAGAACAGCGTGATGGAGGCGTGCGCCACCCTGCTGCCGCTGCCCGACGATGGCTTTGTCGTCTTGCCTGATACACTCTATGCCCTGCCCGAACGGCTGCGCGCGGAGCAACGGGTTTTCCGGGCGACTGGTGGTCTCCACGCCGCCGGACTGTTTGATCGCCATGGCGCGCTGCTTGCCCTGCGCGAGGATGTTGGGCGGCACAACGCGGTGGATAAACTGGTGGGGCGCGCATTGCTCGATGGCGCGCTGCCCCTGCGCGAACGTATCTTGTTGGTGAGTGGTCGCCTCTCCTTTGAGATCGTACTCAAGGCGTTGGCGGCTGGGATTCCCATCATCGCCGCCGTCTCGGCGCCCTCGCATCTCGCGGTAGATCTCGCCGAGGCGGGCGGCGTAACGCTTGCGGCGTTCCTGCGTGGAGCAAGCGTGAATGTCTATACCCATCCCCAGCGCATCGCTCTTCAAAATACACCTTGACAGCCGATGCGCCAGATGGTATGCTGTGTACAGACGAAAGGAGGTGGTGTGTAGTGAGTGAACGTCAGCGCCGCGCAGGCGATACCAAAACTCTCCACACCGAATCTATGGGAGAGTTGAGCTGCTAGCAATAGCGGTTGTATATCCCACAGGCGGCTGAAGAGTGCGCCTGCGCGGTGAAAACAACGACTGGGGTAGTGGGAAGTTCCCGCTCCCCAGTTTTTTGCTACCTTCGAGCCAAGATGAAACAAACCATCAGACAAACTTCCAGTTAATGGCTAGCCCTGTTGGCGGATAGCGCCCTCCCCTGGCGCGTGCTATGCTACAAACAAGACACGCTATACAACAACGCGCGCTCATCCCGGCGAGGGATGGTGCAAACAGCACGCGAGCAGAGAGCGCGCATATGGATGAGAACTCATTGGATACTGAAACACTACACTCGCTGTCCACCAGCCAGCCTGACGACACAGCGCCCCAGACGCTAACCAAACAACACACGCACGCACAGCATACGGCGGGCGGCCACTTTCCCTATATCGAGCAGCTACGGCGGCTGGGAGTGCGCGTCACGCCGCAGCGCCTCTTCGTGCTAGACGCGCTCGAACATGGCGGCGGCCATATGACCGCTGAGGAAATCATGCAGTGGGCAGTTCAACGCTATCCTGCGCTGAACCTGGCTACCGTCTACCGCACACTCGACCTGCTCATCGAGGTGGGATTGGTCGCGCAGATGCGACTCGATACGGGGGTCACTACCTTTGAACTGGTTGGCGCGGCGCCTCACCACCACCTGATCTGCGAACACTGCGGCGCCATCACCGAGCTTGACAATAGTGTGTTCGAGGCGCTCAATGCCCAGGTGTTGGCACGGTATGGCTTCCAGGCGCGCCCACGTCACCTCGCGCTGTTTGGCCTCTGCCGGAAGTGCTTGGCCGCCCAGCAAGGCGCATCAGCGACATAAGCAGGGGCCAGCCCTACACATGTTGTCCCTCTCGTCGTTGTGAGCCTACAGCCGCGCTTCCTGGGCAAAGTTGGCGCTTGCAATCCATGGCGTGGTGTGCTACAATGAGTGTGCGCCTGGGGATGTAGCTCAGCTGGGAGAGCGCGACAATCGCACTGTCGAGGCCAGGGGTTCGAGCCCCCTCATCTCCACCTATATCCCTATTTTCGCCGAGTCAGAACAGGCTCGGCGTTTTTGTTGCGAGCTTCCGCTTATTGTGCAATCCGCACAATCCAACAGTCCTTTTTTCGATACGCTTTGCCTGTAGTGAATGCGCTGATCTGAGGATATGCTAGGAACAGAGAAAACAAACGAAAACGTATACGCGACCGCCCGTATTCCCCATCTCATAACTGCCAGGGGATACGGGCGGTTGCAACTTCTGATAAACCGTACCAATACTAGCCCAGCGACTCAAGATATGCCAGCGTCGCGGCAGCCTCCTCGCCGCCAGCCTTCGCATGCGCAATCAGTGGGATACCATGCGGGCCAGGGGTATATAGCGCGGCGGGGAAGGCGCTCAGCGTAGCCTGAACGATCTCCAACTTGCCAAGCATCGCCGCCACGAAGAGGTCGAGCCGCGCGCCATGATCCAACAGATAGAGCGCAATATCTCGCCGCCCCATATGCGACGCAGCGCCCAATGGCGTCTCCCAGTCGCCGCCACCCCAATCCCACGCTGCGTTCACCAGCTTCGGCTCCTGCGCCAGCAATACTTGCACGGCATTCAGGTCGCCATGCGCCTGCGCCACTATTGCACGTACTTGATCGGGATTCAACGCTTCGGGTCGCTCGGTTTCCATCTGGTTTCCTTTCTTATCAGGGCGCTATGCCCTCAGTGTTCTCACCCTATCCTTCGACGTAAGCAACCGTCAAAGCTATAAAACAAATGTCCTAGTTTCCCCTCCTCCGCTGATAGCAAGGTGGATCATAGCCCGCGCAGGCGGGCTTTGGGGAGGCGCTTACGCGCCTCCCCTAGGCGCGGCTTCAGCCGCCTGCCGGTCTATTCGGCGTCGCCGAAGATGGTGTAGTGCCAGGGCTTGCGTTGTGCGCCCGTCGCATCCAGCAGCACATGCTTGATCTGCGTGTAGTCCTCCAGCGCATAGAGCGACATATCCTTGCCGAAGCCGCTCTGCTTGAAGCCGCCGTGCGGCATCTCAGGCGTGATCGGCAGGTGATCGTTCACCCAGACCGTGCCAAACTCCAGCGCGGCGCTCACTCGCATGGCGCGGGCGACGTTCGTCGTCCAGACGGAGCCTGCCAGCCCATAGCGCACGGCGTTTGCCCGCCGGATCACCTCTTCCTCTTCGTCGAAGGGCAGCACGACCGTTGCCGGGCCAAAGATTTCATCGGTCACGACCTTCGCATCGTCGGCGACATCGGCGATCACCGTCGGCTGGAAGAAGAAGCCATCCTCGAAGCCAGGGATGCGCGCGCGCTCACCGCCGACCAGGAACTTGCCCTTCTTGCGCGCCGTGCCCACCAGCTTCTCAACACGTTCGAGCTGCGCTGCCGAGACCAACGGCCCCATATCCGTCTGTGGCGAGGCCGGATCACCCACGCGCACCTGCCTCACCAGCTCCACATAGCGGTCAACAAACGGCTGGTAGACGGCGCGCTGCACATACAAACGTGTCGCGGCGGTGCAGTCCTGTCCCGTGTTGACAAAGCCACCGACGATGGCGCCCTGTGCTGCTGCCTCGATGTCAGCGTCGTCGAACACGACAAACGGCGCCTTGCCGCCAAGCTCCATATGCACGCGCTTCAGGGAGTCCGACGCCGCGCGCATCACCGCTTTGCCCGTCTCGCTGGCGCCCGTTAGCGAGATCAGCCGCATGTCGGGATGCGCCACCAGCGCAATGCCCGCCTCATCGCCGCCGCTGACGACATTCAGCACGCCATCCGGGATACCAGCTTCGAGCGCAAGCTGACCAAGCGCCAGCGAGGTGAGCGGCGTTTCAGGGGCGGGCTTCAAGACGACGGTGTTTCCAGCGGCCAGCGCCGGGCCGATCTTCCAGATCGCCATCATCAGCGGATAGTTCCACGGGGCAAGCTGACCCACCACGCCAATTGGCTCACGGCGAATCATGCTGGTGTAGCCCGGCACATACTCCGTCGCGCCTTTGCCTTCCAGCATGCGCGCCGCGCCTGCGAAGAACCGCAGGCAATCCACCGCGAACGGCAGATCGCTATCGTGCGCCAGTTTGATCGGCTTGCCCACATTGCGCGACTCGATCTCGGCCAGCGTATCCAGGTGCGCTTCCAACAGATCGGCCAGCTTATAGAGCGCGGCGGCGCGCGCTCCTGGCCCCAGACGCGACCATCGCCCATCGTCAAACGCGGCTTTGGCGGCGGCGACGGCGCGCTGAACATCGCTGGCGTCGCCCTCAGGCACAGTGTCGGCGGGGGCGCCCGTCGCGGGATTGATCAGCGTGCGCTCACGGCCAGCCTCCGCATGTGTGAGTTTGCCATTGATCAACAATCGGTCGGTCGCAAGTGTTTTGATTGCCATTGCAAGATGCTCCTTGGTTGTGCAATGTGTACAGCGTACCAGCGTAGCGCGACAATCGCTTGCCATCTGTCTGGACAGCGCGCTTGGGCGCGGTCGGCCTCTCTGTCGCCAGTATACAAGGCGAAAGGGGAAGGCCACAAGGCGCGATAGGGCGCACATGGCGGAGGATTGTTGGCCACGCTGGCGAATGGTGGTAGAAGTGGTATACTGGTAGTATGAAGCAACTGATTGATGGGGAAGAAAGCGCCAGGTTCGGATGAATACACCGCCACCCGATGACCACGACAAGGACACAGAGCAGTATTCGCATGGCTCACATGAGACCGATCAGCGTTTGGCGCAAAAGGCTTCCCTACGTGAGCAGCGGCTGGCGCAGAAGGCCGCCCAACGGGAACAGCAATTAGCGCAGAAGATGGCTCAGATCAAGCAGCAGGAGGCGCAACGCCAGGCCAAGATTGAGCAACATAAGGCCCAGCATGCCATCGAGCATGCCTCACACTGGGTCAACCATTCCACCAGCGGGTGGGAAGACTATGCGCGTGAGCATTCCCCCACGCACTCGTATACCCCACGCGGCGACGCGCAACGCCAGGCGCTCATCGAGGCGGCGTTCCATCTGATCGCTGAGGGCGGCCTTGAACACTTCCGCACACGCGAGGTGGCGCGCCGCGCAGGCGTCAACATTGCCACACTTCACTACTATTTCACGACAAAAGAGGACCTTATTCGTGCTGTTGTCGAGTATATGTCAAGCGAGTTTGCCGCTCGTCGGCGCGCATCGTTTGCCGAACGCCAGACAACACAGGCCAAGCCGCTTGATCCGCTTGCCGAGCTACGCGCCGAACTGGACGATACCCTCTATGAAATCAGAGAATACCCCGAACTTTTCCATGCGCTTACTGAGCTTTCCATGCGCGCCCGTCGCGATCCGGTGATTCGCGAGATGATGCAAACGCTCAACGACAACTGGCAAAACTGGCTCACAGGGATCATTGCGCGCGGCGTGCGGGAAGGCGTGTTTCGCGCCGATCTCGATCCGCAGATTGCGGCAAGAATGCTCATGGATGTGACAAGGGGCTACACAATGGACATCATGGACAGCC
>Ga0070737_10002199_pt1 | contig 24241 bp, 26 predicted proteins | sample Coa_R1_10_FD_66438 | JGI IMG/M metagenome (GOLD analysis project Ga0070737, IMG submission 66438) | Surface soil microbial communities from Centralia Pennsylvania, which are recovering from an underground coalmine fire - Coalmine... | ecosystem: Environmental > Terrestrial > Soil > Unclassified...
GCCCGGTTTGTCCACTTGGCAATCAGACGGAGGCCTCGACTTGCCGCGATTGCCATTTTAATTGCTTCCGAAAATAGACTCTCCGATAGAGTACTGTGGAATCTGTATTGTTTCCAAATGCACGGAAAGCAAAAGGGCTGCTTTAAGTAAGATGCAAAACAGCATTGACGCCAGCGCTAGGCTCAAGTTCCACCAAGAGCGAAGCGCGGCCGTGAACCCGAGTAAGTATCGGAATCGCTTGCTACCTTTGCTGTTGTTGGCTTGGGATGTTGACCATCCAGTGGACCCCGAACTTGTCCGTCACCATCCCGAACGTATCGCCCCAGAACTGCTTCGCGAGAGGCATTTCGACCCTGCCATTCTGAGCCAGTCCGTTGAAAATTTCAGTCAGCCTCTTGCTATCCTGACCCTGAAGGCTCAGATGAACGTTATCGCCGAAGGTTGTCCGCCGTCTGGGGTCCGCGTCGCTGGCCATCAATATGATTGAATCGTTTTTCAAAGAGGCGTGTACGATGAGATTCCTCTGTTCGGGGTTTTGGGCCATGTTAGCCTCTCCGAAGGTTTGCATCGAAAGTTCCCCTCCGAGGATGGACTTGTAGAATTTCATCGCTTCCGCTGTATTCCCGTTAAAGTTCAGGTATGGGTTAAGTGTTGGCTGACTCATGGTTCCGATTTCTAGCTTGTGGGAATATTTAAGCGAGCTACCAGTTTTGCTCCCGTGCGGCTTTCGAGGTAGACTCTAATTGGTTCAACGATGATTTGTCAAATTCAGTGGTGCATTGAAAATTGGCTAGACCGCTGAGTATAAGAAACGCGGAAAACGTGCTGCCGAAGTTTGATCGGCCGCGCAACATCATTCGGTGCATTGCAGCCACTTCGAAATAGGTGACCAGGGCGTGTGGATAATTTTAGCCCCGCGCCCAAGATCGAGATGCACGCCAGAGTGCGTAATTCATGGCCTCGTCATTTGGTGCAGTCAGCTTTGTAGAGCCTTCAGCAACCTCACTTACGCGCCTTTTGGACAACCCGAACAATCCAGCCAGACCGTCCCACCGCAGAACGCTCATTTCCTCCGTAGATCTCCTTGACTTGAAGGATCAAATGGAGTTATTACAGAACTAAAATGGAGCCGAAAATTCGGGAACATAACAAAGTTCAATTCCTAGCTGCGGTAACAAAGCAAGCACTCTTGGCTCGCCTGTCGAGGCCGAAGGGGCGATGCGACAGGTGGAAAGACGTCCATTTCGGACTTGAGAATGAAGAAAAGTGTCCCGCAGAACCGAAATCTTGATTCGAAACGCGACGATCAAGGATCTTGATTCAATCCAGGAAATTGAAGATGCGTCGTTCGCCGATAACGATGATCCGTTCCCGCGGAGGGTGTTCCTCAACTTTCTACGAAAATATCCCGAGGGGTTCAGGATAGCCGAGCAGGACTCTTTCGTCGTCGGTTACTGCTACACTTCCCCTCCCGAGAGGAGGCTTTTCAGCAAGAATCCCAAGGCGACGATTTACTCTCTTGCGGTTTCCCCCAGCCAGAGACGGCTGGGTATCGGATCCATGCTGCTGCGGGACGCCATCGATCGACTGCGTGGAAGGCGGGTGATCCTCGAACTTCAGGTAGCGGTCCAAAACATCGCCGCTCAAGAACTGTATAAGAAATTTGGGTTCGCGATAACCGGAACTAGGTACCATTACTACGGTGCGGGGAAGGACGCATACGAGATGAATCTCGAAATACCGTAAGAAATTCTTACTTGTTATCAGGAAGAGAACCAACCAGAGGGTGAAGAGTTAGAACATTGTGATCTGAAGGCGCCTTCTCTTCCGATGTTCTTCTTGCATACCCCTGATTTGTTCTTGGTATCCTCTTCCTGATTCGCTTATTCGTCTTTCTCCTTGACTAACCCGTGTGGCCAGAGGAAGAAGATGACGTAGTTCCCGCCGAGCTGGGTCCTATGTTGGGACAGTTGTGCGTTGACGAGCTCGATCCGTTGGAAGAGCTCGTGGCTCCGGTGCTGGTGGTCGTCGCAGTTGTGTTCATGTTTGCAGACTGCGCCGATGCAATCGTGTAGGAAGCGAACGCGCCGATTGCAAGGAGTGTTACGACCACTTTGAAGATGGTCACGATAGCATTGATAGATTGCAATTGGGAACTAAATTGGGAGAGATTTGGGCATTTGACTAAATACAGATTCTCATGACTCCTTTTTCCGCCATGAAAACACAATTTACAAGAAACAAAACGGGCATTACAGGTACGCTCTTCACCGCGACTACGATTGTCCTAATAATCGTCGCTGCCGTGGGGTTCGGTCTGTACGCAACAAATTCAGGTAAGACCGTCACCACAACTCTTCAAGGCTCGACAATGACAGCAATAACAACCCAATCTGGTTCTGCATCTACAATGACCACTACTGTTACAACGACGGCGAGATCAAGCCAGCAATCCTCAAGCGAACCCATCACAGGTGGATTCGCCAGCGCTGGACTGCAATCATTCGGATACTACCAGAACTACACGTGCTCTCCAGCACTTTCTTCGTTCAGTTTCAATTCGACTGAAGCGACAAACGCTGCAAAGTTCACTGGATGTGACGTAGGCGCAGGCAACAGCAGTACCGTCGCAAACGCTGCTCCGTTATTCGTGCTCGTACCAGCATACGCAGGCCTCTCAATATTCGGAGTTCCTTCACTAGGAGCAACCGGAGAAGGATATCCGATGTTCAATCACTCTGCAATCTTCACTCAGTGCGGCGCTGGAGGAACCCCCTCTGCATGCCCAGACCATCCAACATACATGTACTCCCCAGTTTTCACTCTAGTAGAGAAACATCTTGGAATAAAATCTGGCTTTGGAGGAGTCCTTCCTGAAGGAGTGCTCCCAACTCCATCTCACACCCATGTTGTTGGATTCCAGAGCGGCAACATTCCATGGTACATCGTTGCGGTGCTAGTCTTTGACCCAAATGTGTTCCCGAACGCAGCCACAGGTCAATGCACGCAGGTCGTTCCATCCAACCTCAGCGCTCCCACATCCAACTGCCTAAATTCGCTTTCAGCGATCCAAGCAGCTATGACGACAAAGACAACAGCCACAGCTAATGCAAACATGACTCAGAACAATCCGATTTACGACACTCTAGGCGGAGTATCGACCCAGGTACTGATACCAGGAGTACAATCGGTCTCGGAGAGTTCTCCAGCAAACACGAACCTCTTCCTTTACTTCTCTGTCTCAAATTCGACAAATCCATATAGTTAGGTAGAAGAGTGTGGAGGAACGGACGCAACAGCCCATTCGAGCGAGACGCTCAGAAGCGAGTGAAAGGGGAGAAATATGGAAAGAAAAAATCGATCGATCTCCCCTATTACTCCCTTTATGAATATGACTTGACTTGAGGTTGTATTTGCTCTCCTCCAATTTTTTCCAATCAAAAGAAAACTGGTCGGAATGATCTGAGAATTTGAGAAACAAAGCCCACAGGCGCAAGCATGGTTTTTTTCGTAGCTATAGCAGGCTAATCATTTCTGCATTAATTATTGCGATCTTCGCTGGGTCAGCGCTTTTCTATTACGAGCGTGACTCTGGATTGTCGAGCCAAGACAAACAAGCACCCTTGATGCTTCCGGCAAGTTCAATTAGTTCGATCAGGTCTATTCCGCAGATTTATCAGTACATCACGGAGTTTCCGACAATCTCTGATTCCGGACCTAACGCAATTACTGTTGGCCCATCGGGAGATGTTTGGTTTGTTATGGGAGGTCTAACTTCGCTCGGAGAGCTTACTCCCGAAAACGGGACCGTGAAAGTGTATCAACTTCCCGAGCAAAAAAACCTGACAGCGAATTCGTGGGGAGTTGCATTCGATGATAAGAGAAACCTCGTGTGGTTCACCGACGAGATAAGCAATGCCGTATGGAGTTTCAATGTCCAAACCGATGAATTCGCAAAACACGCACTGCCACACCCAAGGAGCTCGCCATATCAGATCTCCATTGACAACAGCGATAATGTTTGGTTTACAGAGATCGACGGCAATCGTCTGGGTGAGATCTCCGCTACTACGGGAGCTTTGAATGAGTATCAGGTGCCGCTAACGAGTGCGTACAACGCTCTGATCAACAGCACAGGGCCGGCCGGGCTAGCGATTGGAAAAGACGGAACGATCTGGTTTGCAGAGGCGTATGGGAACGCGATATGCTCTTACTCGGGCGGAAAGTTCCATCAATACGACCTCTCGAGTTTCGGAGTGAATTCTCCAACTGGCATTGCCATTTCTCCAAACGGAGCAAGTCTGTGGATTACTCAACACGGTGGAAGTTTCATTTCGAGATATGACCCGAACTCACATTTCCTGGTCACAATTTCGACATCCGTAATCGGAGTTACTGAATCTCTGCCGTATTTCATCCAAGTGGACTCTCAAGGAAACGTGTGGTTTAACGAGCACTATGGAAACGCGATCGGCCGATATAATCCGAGCAATAATACGCTTGTAGAATACGAGGTTCCTTCTAGGATCCCAAACCTCGGAAACTTGAGCGGGGTTGTGACGTTTACACTTTCGCAGCACGGTCAGCCCTGGTTCACCGAACTTTACACTGGAAAGATAGGAACGGTCAACATCTCCAAACCCGTGCAACTTTCAATGCGAATTTCGGGAATGTCAGGAAACACACTGAACCTGAACGGTGGAAACTCAGGATCATCATCTCTGAACGTGACAGTCGATGAACATCTAGGTTCCAGCCCCGTTACCCTGAAGTCTTTTGTTGGCAATCCAAATGTAAAATTAGGGATCCACTTTTCAAAGAGCTCCGGATCAAACAACTTTGCCTCGAACTTGACCATAACGAATGAATCCTCCGGAAGTTACTCAAATAATCTCTGCTGGATCACAATCAGCGCTGTTTCATCGCAAGTTATCGCGGGTGAAGTGGTTCAGATAGAGCTCTAGCCATGATCTCCCTCTCTCTCGGTACAGAATAGTTAAAATCAAGAGGATCAGTTCATGTCAGATCGCCCACGATTCCGAATATATGGTTGGATGGTTCTTTCGTGCCTGGAGACCCCGCATTTCGTCGCTTGCTCTACTATCTTCTTGCCGGGACTCGCGGAGCTCTCAACCGAATCTTGATTTTGAGATATCTGAAGGAGAATCCTGTAAATGCAAACAAGCTCGCAGGCGAGATGAAACTCGACTACAAGACTGTTCAGCATCACTTGAGGATTCTGGAACAGAACGGGCTCATAGTTCCCTCACAGAAGGGCGCGTACGGTGCAGTTTATTTCATCTCACCGTACATGGAAGCCGAATTCTCCATTTTGGACGAGATTTGGGCTAAAGTAAATAAGACATCAAAAGGGGGAGTGATTGAATAAAGTAATGATTACAATCTGGCTGTATGCGTCTGCCGTATTTGCTCTAGCTAACACAGTGCTGATCATCATACTGCTGGGATTATACTCAACTAGTTTCAGAAAAATAAGGACCACGTTCACTGCGGGTCTATTGGTTTTCGCGTTGTTCTTCCTTCTTCAGAATGTCGCAATAATTGTATTCTGGTACCAGCTTTACAGTCTTGTCCCGACCTCTGCGCAAATAGTTGATTCAGCGTCCCCGTATATGACTGTGATCAATTTGGTTGAGACTGTGGCGCTTGCCAGTATAGTCCGGGTTTCCCTAAAGTGAAGCAGAGACAGCACGTTGAGGCACACGCATACCCCCATCTGTCGAGTCCTCCATGGAATGCGATTCCCGGATACTGTGTTTCTGAAGGAGATCTGCACGATTAAACAAATTATCTAAAGCTCTCATGAATCGCGCTCGTAATTATTAATCCGAGATTTGGTATGTTTCGACAAACGGAAGGAGGGCGGCTATTATTGCCTCTACAGGCAAAGATGAACACGTTCTTTCATACTGACCTTTTGCTATTTTGCTAAAGTTTTGGGACAATCTGGGTGGAATTTGGGAGAGCAAATGTCGTGATGAGGTTTAACTATGTTGCTCACCTCAATCAGAATATCGGCTGAACGCCCACATCCCTTAATTCGGAATCGCAGATTCTCGAAACGTCACTGATTAATGGAAATGAACGAACCAAAAAATCGATTAAGGAACGGAAACCGATCAGCATCCTCAAAGAAGAAAGCAACAACTCTGGCTATCGCAGCGACATTGTTTGCTCTTTTCGCAATAAGCAGCGCGATACCTTCAGCCAACCTCATAGCGTTCAACTCCTACGGCTTTGTATTCGGTGCACAGCCGATAAGCGGAGGATTCCTAAACGGGGCTATTGGAACGGCTCACTACTTCAAGAACTTTGATTGTGATCCATCAGCAGCAAGACTCCTTGGGGTGTCGCATTCAACGTCTCAATTCGTCTCTGGGTGTGAAGTGGGAGCGGGTGGCGACTATCCAAACGGAGCTGCACCGCTATGGATACTCGTGCCGGCCTTCGCGGGACTGTCCGTCTTTGGCGTCAAATCTTTGGGGTCCACATCCAACGGATTCCCCACGTTCCAAGGGAAGGTGTTCCGAACCGACTGTGGTGCTGGAACAACCGCTACAGCTTGCCCCGATCACCCGTCATACACGTACTCGCCAGCATTCACAGCAGTTGAACAATTCCTCGGCATAAACAGTGGTACGTTGGGTCTCGCGGAGGGAGTACTTCCAACACCGGCTCATACTCATATAATCAACACTGCGACTAAATCAGCGTGGTTTATTGTCACAGTGCTAGTCTTTGATCCAAACATCATGCCAAACCCTGCAACGGGGCGATGCCACACTCTTGTATCGTCAAGTCTTGAAAATCCAACGGCAAACTGCCTGACTTCACTGTCCAGCTTGAAAGATGCATTGACTACTCAATCTTCCAAGGCGGTTTCAAATGCTAACACCAATAATCCAATCTGGTTGGCGCTGGGAAAGCCGACAACCCAAGTTGTGATACCGGGAGATTCCACGGTATCTAGCATAAGCAACGCAAACACGAACATCGTTCTCTTCTTCACCGTAACTCCGAACAATCCCTACCTTCAACAGCAAGATGCCACGAGCACAGGATAATCGCATCATCCAATACTCTGGAGCAGGATAAGGTCAGATGATGGAAGATGAGGAAAGACATACTACAGTTCCTTTTCTTCTTACACAGATTGGCTCATCTGCCTTCCTGCTCCTCCATTCTTTTTTCCTAGCTCGTGGTTGACTGCGCCTCCATCAATTGCTCCTTCCCTCGATCACTGTTATTCGTCTCAATCGCTCTAGAAACAGTAGTTCAAGCTTTGCTTTGGGCTTCATGGGCAGATGCGCTTTCTTAGCACACAGAAACAGCTTATAGTTGAGTTGCTCATCGCATCGAAGTTCTGTGGCCAAACTCATCCTCGGACATCTCCTGCGACCAAGAAAATACATTCTATGCAAGATACAGCATTGACAGCTCTGATTTTGGATTTGGACTCCAAAACTCGCTACGTAATGAATGAATCGAACAGATCCACCATAAAATGGGAATGAATGCGATGAGAGATGAAATAATAAAGTTCAATTGGTAGCTGTGGATCAAGATCCAATACAAACATCTCACTTCTTCAGGCAAAGGGAGGGAGATAGGGGAAATCCCCTTTCGGGATTTGAGAAAAATTGTCTCACAGGACCCCAATCCTAATTCGAAATGCAAGGATGAACGGTCTGGATGCAGTCCAGCGAATCGAAGATGCGTCGTTCGGAGATAGTAATATCCCCTTCCCGCTAAGAGTCTTTCTCAACTTTCTTCGCAAGTACCCTGACGGTTTCAGGATAGCTGAGCAGGAATCAAGCGTCGTAGGTTACTGCTACATTTCACCACCGGAAAGGAAACTCTTCACCAAGGGCCTCAAATCAACGATATATTCACTCGCGGTTTCACCCGGACAGAGACGTCTCCGGATCGGGTCTATGCTCCTCAGGGATGCCATTGACAGGCTACGGGGACAGGACGTGGTTCTCGAACTCCAAGTCGCGGTACAAAACTTTGAAGCCCTAGAACTGTACAAAAAGTTCGGGTTCGTGCTCACGGGAATGAGACGCCATTACTACGGGGCGGGGAAGGACGCATATGAGATGCATCTCGAAATACCATAGAACTCTTCAATTGCGATAAGGAGGAGTGTGGGGAAGAGCTCAAACATGACGCAGCCCTCATCGGATGTTCTGCTCCAATCTCCCCCTAATTCTTCTTGCTTCTCCTTCTCGACTAACCCGTACTTCGAGAGGAAGAAGAAGACATAGTCCCCAAGGAGCTGGAACCCATGTTCGGGCAGTTATGCGTCTGCGACCTTGACCCGTTAGAAGAGCTGGCACTTCCATTGCCCGTTGTTGTTGCCGTGTTTGAGGTCTGCGCCGCGGCCATGGTGTACGATAAGAAAGCACTGATTGCAAGTAGCGATGCGACTACAACGATCAACAGGTTTCTCCTGCTGAGATGGAATTGATTCGTACCGGGAATCGTGTTGAGGCTCAAATTTTTGATCTTGTTCACCTCCCAGATGGAAGCGTAAACAGTGATCGGATCTCTAATATCCGATTTCCGAGAACGCGCCAACTTCGTTAGTGAATCATACCAGAATCATTCCAAAGATATCGGATAATGCATTTGCATGTAAAAGATTACATATTTGGGTTTGGATTCCAAAGTCTCGTCCGAACCCGCACTTCAGCCCGCGTTAAACCTGTGATGACGAAGATGAACAGAAGAGATCCACGTTTCGTTCTGGCAGTGCTTATCACGGTGTTCTTCATCGCACTGGCGCTTTCCATCGTGACCGTTCAAACCTACGGCGGAGGGTGCTCAAGGTCGGCCTGCGCGCTCGTAATCGACACCCAGACCCCGAATCACGTCACCACGATGAACTACGTTATAGTCTACAATAACGACACGGCCTTCGTGTACTGCGTCCAGCACAGTCCAGTTCACCAATGCCAGTCCACTGTAAATTTCACAATAGTCTTTCACGATGGGAGGGCAACATTGGTCCAAACGCAGGGACAGGCATGCCCCGCTCCGCAATTCAACAGCTAGAGCCCGGCCACCACTACTGATCTTGACAAACGCAAAGTTCGGGATCATTTGAGGAACGATCTCGTAAAGATTTGGGAATCTTTTCGGAAAGAGGATAATATTGGATTCAGCTTTCAGATATTCACAATCATATGACATTCAAAAAAATTGGCGGACCCGGTTCAGGTAAAGGGGTCATGGTTCCGGCGGTCGGGATCATAGCTATTGTAATCGTGATAGGGTTGCTAGCTTCCCTCGTGTTGTTTGGTACTTTCCTTTCACCCTACGCTGCCGCGAATACGACCACACTTACAAGTACGGTAACGACCACGGTCGCAAGTACGGCTTCCGAGAACAGCAATTCGGCTGTGTCCTCTTCCAGCACCTCAGGATCTACCTCAGACTCTCTAAACGCAGAGCAGATCTACTCCAGCGCGAATGAAAGCATCGTGACACTGCAAGGGACTCAATCAATCAATACGGTGTTCGGGCAGGGAATGACCGGAGTTCTTGGCACCGGTTTCGTTATCAAATACTTGAGCTCTTACTATGTAATCACAAATTATCACGTGGCTGGCACTACCTCGAACCTCACAGCAACGTTCGCTGACGGTAACGCCTATCCGGCGAAAGTAATCGGCTCAGATCCTTATGCAGACCTGGCGATAGTGACTGTTCCGAGCGCTCCCTCGTCCGAGTATCACGCTCTAACTCTCGCGTCATCTTCATCGCTCCGAGTGGGTCAATCCGTTGTCGCTATCGGGGACCCCTACGGCCTTACCGGTTCGATGACGGAGGGGATAATAAGCCAGCTCGGTAGGACCCTCCAGGATCCAACCGCGGGAAACTTTTCGATTGCCGATGTTATTCAATTCAGCGCCCCGATTAACCCTGGAAACTCCGGTGGCCCACTGATCGATGCCCAGCAGCAAGTAGTCGGAATCACGACGGCGACGATCTCAAGTTCGCAGGGCGTTGGGTTTGCGATCCCCTCTGACACAATCATGCGCGAACTACCCTCCTTGATAACGAACGGGACATACAAGCTCCACTCATATCTGGGGATAGCCGAGACTGACATGAATTATGGTCTTGCTCACGCGATGGGCGCCAATTTGACCTACGGCGTGCTCATCGAGACCATCGTTCCGAACGGGCCGGCGAGCCGCGCGGGCTTGCACGCTGGAAACAGGACGGCGGTGATTGACGGGCAGCAGTACATCCTCGGTGGGGACATCATAGTCTCCTTGAACGGCACGAGGATCACGAGTTCCGATTCTCTTGCTACGTATCTTGAGGAGCATACCGTCGCGGGCGAGGTTTTGAGCCTTGGGATAATTAGAGATGGAACTCAGAACATGACGTTGGAACTAACTTTGGGTGCAAGGCCGCCGGTTTGATTATTGCGGCTCAGGTCGATCATGAGATCCACGAGACGAAGCTGATCTGACCACCACTATATTTCTTTCTTGGAAAATGCTCTCTGTTCAAACGTAAAAAGAGATGGTCAACGTAACGATCAAGGCGAAAGATGCGAGCTGACGAGCCAGAAACGCCAATCGGTTAGGCGTCTCTACCTACTCATTGTTCCATCTGGCGATCTTCGGCGGCTTTTAGAGCGATTGGATCCTCATTCGCGAAGTTGCTGATCGCTGACGTTGTAAGCTCCCGGTACGCAATCCCCGAGCAACATCCAAACCGTTTGCAAGCGAGCGATGCATTCTTGAATTTCTTTGGTTCGGGACATCTCATCCAGGGTGGCTTGAACGAATCCGAGCGAACCCACAATGAGCCTGGTTTCCTCTTCGGTCAATCTGAGGCCCCGTCCATCCTGGTGCTGAATCTCCTGTCGTTGCATTCTTTCCATCATCGCGGTATACGCCACGAGTGCACAGAGAGAGCGTATCTAACCTATTATCCAGTTTCCGAGAATGATCCCAGATCATTAGTGAATCTTGCCCGAATGGAGCACGGATTGCAATGGGTCTTTCTCCCCCCTTCCTCGTCGCGCTCAATGAGTCACTCGCAACAGTTCATTACTGCAGATGCTTACCCAAGGGCGATAGCGCAGAAATTCTTCAACGCTATCGATCATGAGAAAAATGGCCGAGAGTAAAGGATCAGCTCTTCTTCTTTGATCTGTACTCCGGCATGCAGAAATTGCACCCGTTGTATCCCATCTCAGTGGGAATGCTCAACCACTCGAACATCTGAATCCTCTTCTTGGGGATCGTATCAATTAGGCATTCGTTCTTCTCAAGGTCTAGATCGTGCAAAATCTTGGTCTCCGAGTCGCCGATGTAGCGCTTTGCAAAGTAGGGGGCGTAGAGTCTTCTTGTCATTTTTCCGAATAAAGTCACGCTCTAAACACCATCATTTTCGCTTAACATATTTAAAGCTCAAATGAAATTAAGCATGAATTCACGCTTAACTTAAATACAATTTACGCTTGAGGGCGCTTGAGCACAACATGGTGCAGGGTTACTGCGTAAAGTGTAAGAAATCACGCGAGATAAAAGGTGCAAAGCAGGTCAAGTTGAAAAACGGGCGGCCGGCCGTTTCTGGTACGTGTTCTGTCTGCGGAACAAAGATGTTCAAGATCGGCAAGATGGCTTAACCGGTTCCGCTACTTTTCTCACGAGTACACCACCTTTTCTAATCTCTCCCCCCCAAAGAAAAAAGATGGAGTGAAACGAGCTCCTCTTTTTTTATTAAGAATTCATGAAAGGCTTGGTTCCTCTAACTTTACTCATTTTTCCTTCGCCTCCAACCCCTTTGAACTACTGGCGCGCAACTTTCGTAGCATCGATCATAGCAAAGTTTTAAGACAAAGAATTAGTCTTGATGCCTTCATCTGTTTCTCTCATGCAACCTCAGATGCCTCCGGGAAGAGCGATCGGCTTCAAACCACTCTCGGAAGAGTGGAATTACTATTCTCTTGATGACGGTTACGTTCTTGGGATTAAAATGGTCCTTGCGAAGGTGATCAAAACTGATCAAAAGGATCCCGCCGGGATCCCGCTTTACATAGTGCAAAACACTCCCGTGATCCAAGTGCTCACACCTGAGGAGTATCGAAGCATTACGAGCAGGAACACCATTCAGAAATAGCGATTCCTAAATGGACTAACGATACGCAACGCTTTATTCTATCCTTCCTCCCTTGCGATTTATCGCAGTGGGGATCTCGTACTCAATCCAACTTTTGTTCTTTGTAATTAATACAGATGAATCTCCAGAATGATTGTCTTCTTTAACACGCTCGGTCGGAGGCTCGAAGAGTTCAAGCCCTTGGTCGATAGACAGGTAAGGATGTACACGTGCGGGCCCACCGTTTGGAACTATCCGCACATCGGGAATTATCGTACGTTCCTGTTCGAGGACCTCCTGAGGCGATTTCTCAAGTACTCCGGGTACAGCGTAACTCAGGTGATGAACCTCACCGACGTGGATGATCGCATAATCAAGGTGTGCAGGGAGCGGGGCCTCGACCTCCACGAGTTCACGGAAAAGTACGCCGCATCTTTCTTTGATGACCTTGATTTCCTGCACGTTGAGCGTGCAGAATACTATCCGAGGGCGACCGAGCACATCCCGGAGATGATCAAGATAATCGAAGGACTTTTGGAAAAGCGCGCAGCATACAAGGGAGAGGACGGCTCGATTTACTACAAGATTTCAGCGTTTCCCGGTTATGGCAAACTTTCAGGTCTGAAGGTCGGCGAGCTGAAGGCGGGGGCGAGGGTGAGGCAGGATGATTACACAAAGGAAGCCGCGCAGGACTTTGCTCTTTGGAAGGCTTGGGATGAGAACGACGGAAAGATCTTTTGGGAATCGCCGCTGGGGCGCGGAAGACCCGGCTGGCACATTGAATGCTCTGCCATGTCGATGAAGTACCTAGGCGAGCAGTTCGACATACACACCGGTGGCGTGGACAACATTTTCCCTCACCACGAGAACGAGATCGCCCAGTCCGAGGCATACAGCGGAAAGCAGTTTGCGAGGTATTGGCTTCACTCCGAGCACCTCTTGATCAACGATCAGAAGATGGCAAAGCGACTGGGAAATTTCATCACCGTCAAGGATCTCCGAGACAAGGGCGTGGATGGCGCAACGTTGAGGTTCGCCCTGCTTTCATCGCACTACCGCCAGCAGCTCAACTTTTCCGAGAAATCCTTGGAGCAGGCTTCGGCCTCGGTTCAGCGGATCAACGAACTCGCATCTCGACTCGGAGAGGCCGCCTCTGCGAGCGTGGATGCGAGCTCTGAAGCGGAGAACTTGGTCGCTCTAACGAAAAGGAGGTACGTGGACGCGCTCAGCAACGACCTTGACACCCCGAGCGCCCTTGCTGTAGTGTTCGAGTTTATCTCTTCGGCAAACAGGCTGCTCGATCAAAACATGGTGGGTGAAAGTGTGCGAAGGCAGATGAAGGAGTTCATTGAGAAGGATTTTGATTCTATCTTTGCCGTCCTGCAGAAGAAGGATTCGGAGACGGCGAAGCTCCCCTCGGGGGCGGAAGAACTCTTGAAGCAGAGAGAAGAGGCCAGGAGATCGAAGGACTGGAAGAGATCTGACGCGCTCAGAGCCGAGTTGAGCGCCATGGGAGTAACAGTACAAGATACGCCGCAGGGGCAAAAGTGGCGCGTCGAGAAAAGGGCCGCTTTAGCCTAGTTAAGATATTTCTCCGATCTCCTCGGAGCTAGATCGAGCGAAGCAAACCTCTTTCTGAACTCAGAAACTACCTCGTCCTCCCTCGCCGGGTTGCTTATCCTTAGGATCACGCGTATCCTCACCGACTCTGGGTCGCTCGAGACCACAAACGTCTCCGGTGGATAGTGCTTGAAGTCCTCCTCCTCGGATATGTAGTTCGAGAGGTCGTTTGCTATGGCTAGAACGGCCTGGCTCAGTCGACCGAATCCAACGCTCGGATCGATGTCCATCTCAATCGGAACCTTGATGCTCCCACTTGTAGTCCGGTCCACGATTACGTCAGAGGTGAGTTTGCTGTTTGGTATCACGACTATCTCGTTTGCCGGAGTTACCAGAGTGGTGTAAAGGCTCTCTATCTTCGAAACCCGGCCGTAAGATCCAGAGGTCTTGATCCAATCGCCGACCTTGAACGGAGCAATCGTGCGGATCATCTGCCCCGCAAACCAGTTGCTTGAAAAGTCCCTCGTAGCCAAGATGAGAAACGAACCAACCAAGAGGATCACCACCGCGATCACAGTGTCAGAAGCGCCGAGTATCGGGAGTACAGAAAGTATACCCCCGACCCAGATTATGACCGAACCTATCCTTGCTATCTCGTAGGCTGAGCTACGATTCCTCTTTGCTAGCGTCCTGACTACGACTCGGCCGAAGGTATAATCAATCAGAAATGTGATCCCGAGTATGATCGCGGATATCAGAAGACTGAGACCCATGTCTTGAGCAAACATTGCCAAAGCGTTTCGTGCTACCTTTTTTTGCCGCTGCTGCTATTCTGCTTCCAGCTCACCGATCAATTTTGCAAGCGAATTCTTTTTGCCGATTATGAAAAGTTCGTCGCCCATCTGGAGGTGCGAATCCTCCGAGGGGAGTACGAGTCTGTCTCCCCTCAAGATCGCCGAGATTTTGGTGCCCCGTTCTTCCACCTCCGCTGGCTCCTTCCCGAGCAACCTGGACGTTGCCTTGAGGCTGAGCCGCGCGATTTCGAAATCCCTCTGCCTATCCTTGTAGATTGTCTTGTGACCGTTCGCTTGTATCAGCGTTTCGACCTGATTGAGGACGGCGTTCTCCGAGCAGATCACGCTGTCCGCGCCCCGCTCCTTGACCCTGCCCAAAGAGTCGGAGCCCTTGGTTATGGCTATTACTTTTGGTACTCCGAACTGGGATTTAGCAAAGTCAATCAACTTCATGGTGATCTCGTCGTTCCCGAGAGCGGTGATCATCATGTCCGCCTTGTCGATCCCGGCCTCCATCAAGATCGCGGGGTCGAGTACGTTCCCGTGATAAACCGTCGCGTCGACGTTCTTCGAGAGCCAGTCGCAGCGCGACCTGTCTTCATCGATGACGAACACGGCTACACCCTTTTCGGCTAGGAAGGCGGCAACCCTGTACCCGATCCTGCCGCCACCCGCAATGAGCGCTTGCAATCGTAAACGTTTGATTCCAACTGAATTTGATTTAAGAATTATTCAGCGAATAAGTAGTTATTTTCTAGAAAAAATAGATAGCAGTCGGCAAACCGAAAATAAAAGCGCCGGGGGCCTGCATATAAAACGTCGTGTTCGAATCCTAGTCTAAAACTTGCGAAAAAATCTAGATTTCGTTGGCTTGTGAGGACGGTTACTCTTGAAATCTTTGGCTATCTCAAAGAAAGTATAATCTTGCCTGATGAGGATGGCTATAGGGAAGGATCGTGTTATGCCATACTACTCACGATACTTGAGCTCAAATTTGGTGCTTCCGTCGCGAACCACGAGAGAGAGTTTTCCTTTAATTTTTCCCTGCTTCCGAAGCTCTGCTAAGTATTCCCTGATGAACTTCGCACCCGCATCAGCGACCTTTCGCGGATATTCTACATCCCAAGTTCGTTCCAAGTTTCTTCGTCAACTCCTAAGGATCTCCCAAGTGCTTTAAAACTTGCTCTCGCAATGACGTTATTCGGGAACTTGTAACAAACTTCGCTTGTACCCCTTTTCCAAATCAGAGTTAGCAAGGGTCTTCCTGATTCGTCTCGAACGATAATTTCAACCAATGAAGTGATCTACTGGCTTGCTAGAAACTCGTGTATTTTAGTTTGAATGCTATCCTCGTTTTCTTGGCGAACTTTAAGATTAAAGGGATTTTCATATTCTGGCTGATTTTTGCAAAATAGAAGTCCGGCTATGTTTCCGTAGAATCCCTTTTTCGAAATTCGTAGATGGGCCTCCAATCACCCAATCTGATTCTGAACGTGTCTTCCAAACCTCTGAGCTTTTTGACATCGAATAACTTGACAGGCGCAAAAGAATCCTGGAGAGCTACTATGGCTTCGTTAGCTTTCTTGCTAATATGTTCAGGAGCTTTATCGAGACCCTTCACTGCTCTCTTCGTGAGAACTACGCGATACAATCAGGAAACTGCTCTTTTAGCTCTGTGCTTCTTAGTTTCTTTCCATTCTACAAATTCCCCGCGAGCGAACTCCTTTCGGCCCCGTTCAACAGCTCTGATTTCAACCTTCGTGGGATTGACTTCTGGAACTAGCATTTGTTTGATTTCCTCGAGATCCCGTCTTATCAGTTTGACTTCATTGTGCAGTTGTCTGATCTCTCGAGTCAAATTGGTTGCTTCTTTCCCGAAGACTGATAGTTATAAAAGGTGAATATAAATCACGTGCTAGGTTGATTTGCGATGCTATAGTAAACCTGCTTTGGGAACTAACCCCCAAGACCCTCTCTATTGACTCATGTCACGAGTTCTTCTATCTCTTTCCCGATCTGCTGAGAGGAAGGATTTGCAGAGAAGATGTCTTCTCAGAACAATTTACTGATAGATTGCTTTTGCAGTTCTTCCAGCGTTCAGATCCACTGCTTCCAAATATTTGGCGAATTTTGTCAAAAGATCCTTATCTTCTTCTGAAAGACAAGTTTCTCTCTGGATTTTGCCGTAGGCTAGTCTGAGTCTCTGGGCATAGTTGTGGATGTCATAGTTTTCGTAATCGAGCTTCGGCTTGGGCTTGATTTTCGCCTTCAACTGGCTTGCTTCATTATGTAAAAGTAGAATATTCGATACAGGATTCGAACCGAAAATAAAAGCGCCGGGGGCCGGATTCGAACCGACGAGGCCGGAAACCGGCCACGGGCTATCCAGTCAGTAAGATATGGACTCAAGGCATACGCTTCGAGAGGAATCGAATCCGCGCAATAGTCCACTCTGCCATCGGGCTCCCTCATTCTCTTGAAGGAGAACCCCGGCAAGCATAGCGCCCCACCAGCAGGAGCACATCTTCCATTTTGGGAGTAGAAATACTTACCCGCCTTCGCTGATCTGTGTAACTGATAAATGAGGCGGTGCATGGTTCCAGATTCCTCCTGCACATTGCGCGGTTACAGATTCCTCGAACACATGACGGATGCCGAGGTGGAAGCCTATGGAAAGACGCTTGATGAGGCCTTTGAGAGCGCCGGGCGAGCCGTTGAGGATACGATGGTCGATATCGCGACCATAAAGAAAGTTACGAAAGAGGAGATAACGCTCGAAGCCAAGGATAACGAATCTCTGCTCTACTCCTGGCTCGAGGCTCTGATAAACAAGCAGGACATCGATGGGATGCTGTACTCCGACTTTGAATGCAGGATTTCGCGAATCGATGCGGGCTACCGGCTCGTGGCGAAACTTTCTGGTGAAAAATTCGATTCCAAAAGACACGAAGCGAAGACGGCGATCAAATCCCCCACTTATCACGGAATGAAAATCCTCGAGCGTCCAAACGAAGTGACGGTGCGATTCCTGCTCGACCTGTAACAATAAAAACAAGATAGAACCTACCCCGTGGTCGAATTGTCTCGAGTATTGGAAGTAAGCGGCAATAATTTTGATCGCGTTTTGAAATCCACAAGGAAGGTGTTCGTTGATTTCTGGGCCCCCTGGTGCAAGCCGTGCATCAGGATGAATCCCGTGATCGACAAACTTTCTGAAAAGCACAGCTCGATCGTGTTCGCCAAGGTGAACGTCGATCAGGACAGCGCCATTGCGTCGAGGTTCCATATTTCATCCCTTCCGGCTTACGTACTGTTCAAGGACGCCCACCCCTCGGCGAGCAAAATTGGGGCGATCAGCGAATCCGAGCTTGAAAAGATGATCGTCTCTGAGTGATGTGCGCATAGATGTGGCCCCTGTTGATCCAAAGCGCGTCACAATCCTTGGCTTTGGGTTGATGGGTTCTCAGATTTCGCAGGTCTTCTCGCAGCAGGGCTACGAAGTCCTCGCGTACGACGTGAACAAGGAGCGTCTGGAGAATGGCCTCAGCATCGTGAGGGCGGGCAGGTATGGACTTGAGAACGCAATCGCAAAGGGGAGGCTCGACTCCCCGAAGGCGAGGGAGATTCTGAACAGAATAGAGACCACCACCTCCCTGGATTACGCCCTCGCTGGAGCCGAATTCGTTGTCGAGGCTGCGGTTGAAGATTTGTCAACGAAGCAGGGGTTGTTTTCCCGCGCGTGCGCGCTCGCCGCAAAGGATGCGGTGCTCGCGAGCAATACCTCAACGTTGAGCATCGCCAAGATATCCGATTCTCTTCCCTTGGAGGGAAAGCGCAGGGTAGTGGGGATGCATTTCTTCAATCCTCCCCAGGTGATGAAGCTCGTCGAGGTCGTCAGGTCAAGCGAGTCGGCTCCTGAAGCGGTGGAGAGGGTCAGGAGCGTTTCCAAGAGGCTCGGCAAGGTCCCGATCGTTGTAAATGACCAACCGGGGTTTGTGGCGAATCGAATAGGCCTCTCGGTATTTGCGGAGGCAAGCGACCTACTTCAAAAGGGTGTCGCGTCGATCCGCGACATTGACATCGCGATGCGGCTGGGGTACGGCTATCCTCTTGGACCGTTCGAGTTAGGCGATCTGGTCGGACTTGACTCAAGGCTTCTCAACATGGAAGCTATGTACAGGGAAACGGGTGATGAGAGATTCAAGCCTCCGGAGATTCTGAGGAAAATTGTCTCGGAGGGGTATCTCGGCGACCAGAAGATCAGAAAGGGGAGCAAGGGAGGCTACTATGAGTACTTTGGATTGAAGAGACCTTCCGATCCTGAGGGCGAGTAAGAGGAAAGCAAAACGAGTCCTTCTTAAAATAAGAACACACAGAGAGATAGAGGGGTTCGGAAAACCAGCCCAAAAAAAGAGAAAGGAGGAAGGAGAGCGCGCTCCCACTTGCCAAGCATCAGAGTCCTCGAGCTCAGCCACGCTGTTGCGGGCCCCACCGTTTCCCAGATTCTGGCGGATTACGGCGCCGAAGTGATCAAGGTGGAGAGGCCTGACGGTGGAGACATCTTCAGGAACGTCCCCGGAATGGGGCCTTCGATGTTCCTCGCTGTGAACAGGGGAAAGAGGAGCGTGGCGCTTGACATAAAATCAAGGGAGGGATTGCGAATCTTCTACGAGCTTTTGAAAAAGTGCGATGTCCTCGTGGAAAACTTGAGCCCCGGGACCGCGGAGAGGCTAGGCGTCAATTACAGGAAGGCGAGAGCGGTCAACCCACGCCTTGTCTACTGCAAGGTCGAGAGTTTTGGCGAGGGGCCCTCCGAACTCTTGCCAGCGTTTGACCCCGTACTACAAGCCGCGACGGGGATCATGTCAACGACGGGGTTCCCGCCGGATAAATTTGCAAGAGCGGGCGTTTCCATGGTAGACATGTCCACGGGGATGCACGGGGCGATCGCCACTCTGTTCATGCTGCTGGAAAGGGAGCGCACCGGCAAGGGCGGCCTGATACAGATCCCGCTGTACGACGCGGCCGCCTATTACATGTCGTACTGGCTCGCTCGGTACGACCTGACCGGCGAGGACACGTCGCCCCTTGGGAGCACGCACATATTCGGCGCACCGTACAACTTGTTTCGCTCAAGGGATGGGAGCCACTTTTTCATCGCCGTCGCGGGCAACGAGGCGTGGAACTCTCTGTGCAACGCTCTGGGGTTCAAGGACCTGCTTTCCGACAAGAGATACTCGACAAACGGGGGAAGGGTCGCTGGAAAGAAGAAACTCGAGGCCGAGGTGGCACGAAGAATATCCAGGATGAATGGAAAGCAACTGGAGCGAGACCTCACCAGCTGGCGGGTTCCGTTTGCCAGGATGAACACCGCAAAGAGCCTCTCTGCGGATCCCCACTTTAACGCGAGAAAGCTGGTGGATACCTACACGTTTGGGGGCGCCCGCTTTCGAACCATTGTGAATCCGGCGATCCTCAACGGGAGGAGGCCCCACGCGAGATCAAATCCACCCAAACTGGGGGAGGACACATCAGGCTTGCTTCGGGAAATGCTATCTTTGTCGGAAGGTGAGTTGGCGGAGCTCGAGCGCCGAGGCATCATAGGCCGAGCCTCGAAAAGCTAAATTCAGGTCAATCCGGTTCTCATAGCATCCCGTAGAGGAAGGATCTGATAGTAAGAACCATGCCCCCGGAGAATCCGATTCAACAAGAGCAGACAAGATTTCAAAACATTCTCGTCGAGAAAGATTATCAGAACGTTGGAATAATCCGACTGAATAGGCCCGGGGCGCTCAACGCGCTCTCATATGCCCTAATGAAGGAGCTCGTGCAGGCTCTCGAAGAATTCGACTCGGATGAAGCGATCCGAAGCATAGTCATCACCGGCAACGACCGCGTTTTCTCCGCCGGGGCGGATATCAAGGACATGTCGAATCAAACCTCGGTGCAGGCCCTCAGGGAGGGAAACCTTGAGAGATTTGATGAAATTCAAAAGGTCACAAAGCCGCTGATAGCCGCCGTGAGCGGGTATGCGCTCGGAGGCGGGCTCGAACTTGCGATGACCTGCGACATCATCGTCGCGGCCGAGGGGGCAAAACTGGGACAGCCCGAGATTAATATAGGCGTGATGCCGGGTGCCGGTGGAACACAGAGGCTCACGAGGGCCTTGGGAAAGTACAAGGCGATGGACATGATACTCACTGGACAGCAGATATCGGCGAGCGACGCTCTGGCTCACGGGCTCGTGAGCAGGGTCGTCCCCAACGAGCAGTACTTCACCGAAGCCCTCAAGATCGCGCGCGAAATTGCGGAAAAGGCACCGCTCGCCACCAGGATTGCGAAGGAGTGCATCCTCAAGTCCGACGAAGCAACGCTGTCCGAGGGGCTCGAGTTTGAGCATCGCAACTTTTACCTCCTCATGTCCTCAGAGGACAAGAGCGAGGGGATGAAGGCATTCATCGAAAAGAGGAAACCTCTCTTCAAGGGCAGGTGAGTGAAACGTCTCAAGAAGCCGGCGATAGCATCCTCCTGCGGAAGGAAAACGGAGTTGCCTGGATCACTCTGAATAGACCGAACGTGCTCAACGCCTGCGACTTGCCCATGCTCAAAAAGTTTCAAGGAGCTTTGAGGGAATGCGACTCCGATTCGAACGTGCGATGCATCGTGATAACCGGCGCTGGAAGAGCTTTCTGCGCCGGAGTGGATCTCCAGTCCCTAAAGTCCAGGTGCGATGATCAAGGCTCCCTCGGTGATGACCTCAGAGAGGGATTCAACCCGATAGTCCAGAGGATTCGAAACTCTGAGAGGCCCGTGATCGGGATGGTGAATGGGGTGGCCGCCGGCGCAGGTATGGGTATAGCACTCGCGTGCGATCTGAGGTTTGCAAGCGAGAACGCAAAGTTTGTGGAGGCCTTCGCGAAGATCGGGCTCGTCCCCGACTCTGGAGCCACATTCTTCATGCCCAGATTGTTTGGGCTATCAAAGACGCTGGAGCTTGTCTTCACGGGCGACGGAGTTGACGCGCAGGAGGCGCTGAGGCTGGGAGCCGTGAACAGGGTCTTTCCTCTTGAAAAGCTTGAAGCGGAAACCAAAGTCTTCGCCGAGGCTCTCGCGAGGGGTCCGAGGGGATTGGGACTCGCCAAGCGCGCCGTGAACAGGGCGCTCGCGATGGATCTAGAGTCCGCGCTTGAGTACGAAGCTCGAATGCAGCAGCTCGCGGGGGAGACCGAAGACTACAAGGAAGGTGTTAGGGCGTTCACCGAAAAGAGACCCCCGCGGTTCAGGGGTAAATAATACGTACGCAGGCACTTACTCACTCCGCCCTTCTTTGCGCCCCCCGCAATTCACAAAAGGGGAGAAGATCGAAAAGGATCTAGAACCCGAAGGCGGAGCAAGGAAAAAGTCAGATGTCCCCTCACTTTCTTTCTCCATCCCGCATCTTCCATGTTCATGGAATGCGGATAATTTTCGCTAAACGCTTTTATCTCATCTGCTACTCTTTACTTTAAACAGGCGAGACCGGCCTCCTGTCTTCAGACGATCAAAAGAGGAAAGCTAGCAGCAGGGACAGCGACGAAAACCTAGACTTTACAAAGGACCCCCCAAGGATCGACCTACCCAACATCTATCCCGTGGAGTGGAACGTTGAAACCCCCCGGCTCGCTGACCTATACGAAAGAGCAAAGAGGGAAGCTTGGAACCCCTCACAGATTGCTTGGGATACGATTGATCCAGGGGATTACGACGACAGGCAGAAAACTGCCATGGCTTACTGGTGGGCGCTGCTTTCAAACTTTGAAAACTCGGGCCCGCCGGTTTTTGCCAAGGCGATGATCCACACCTTCGAGATTCACGAGCAGGATCCAGTAAAGAAGATGTTCGCGTCCATCGTGATGGACGAGTGCAGGCACGACGAGTGCTGCATGAGGGCCTGCAACAGATTGTGTCCCAATTTTCTCCAGGGATGGAAACCCAAGAATGGCTTTGACGAGAGCGCGCTGCGAAACATCCGGTGGGTCTACTACAACGGAGCGAGGTACTGGCGGGGATACAATACGGCCTACATGAGGCACTCTTGGCCCATAATCTTCTCCTCTTTCATGCTGGGGGAGAGGTGCGCCTCCACGCTCTTCAGCGAGATGAGCAAGCACTCCACGCATCCTGCTTTCACCGACGCGCTGAAGCACATCGCCATGGATGAATCAAGACACCTCGCATTCACCTGGATTGGCCTTGAGGGCGTCGCTTCAAGGCTCACTGAGGAGGACAAGAAGATGGTTACAAAGCAGCTACGCGCGGGGTTCACCTTCCTGTCAATGATATTGTATGAACCCCCAAAGGAGTTCTGGAAACTCCCCCCGAATTTCCTCGACGTGCAAAACAAGATGGAGGAGATCGCAAGGGACGCGGGGCTGGGTGTGCTCACGCTCGAGGAAAAGAGAACGTGCTGGCGCAACGCCATCCTCGAGGTGAAGAGGCGGACGGATGAATTTGGGATCGAGTTCCCCGCGCTCCCCGAGATCGGGATTACCGGAAAGGAGATCGAGTTTGATCCTGATTCGATGATCCCCACGTTCTGACATTAACGGCAAGCTTTACTCTTAATTATCGCGCCTTCGTGAAGGAAATCCTCAGAAGAACTGGAATCCGAACAAAAAATGGCCACGCTTCAGGACGCCGTCATCGTGGACGCGCTGCGCACCCCGATAGGGAAGTACGGTGGCGTCCTTTCCTCGGTGAGGCCCGATGACTTGGCGGCTCTCGTCATCAGGAACATCCTTGATCGAAACCAAGTAGACCCAAACCAGATAGAAGACGTCTACTTTGGCGACGCAAACCAGGCGGGTGAGGATAACAGAAACGTTGCAAGGATGTCGCTCCTGATAGCAGGGTTGCCGTTCAAGGTTCCAGGCGCCACGGTGAATCGCCTGTGCGGGTCGGGCCTCGAGGCGATCAACGATGCATCTCACGCGATCATGGTCGGGAACGGGAGCATCTACATCGCGGGTGGGGTCGAAAGCATGAGCAGGGCTCCTTTTGTAATGCCGAAGAGCAGCAAGCCGTTTGAGAGAAAGCCCGAGATATACGACACCACGATCGGTTGGAGGTTTGTGAACCCGAAACTTGCCGAACAGTTCTACCCCTTCAGCATGGGGGAGACGGCCGAGAATCTCGCCGAGCGCTACAGCATAACGAGGGAGGAGCAGGACGCGTTCGCGCTGAGGAGCCATCAATTCGCCTCAAAGGCGAGCGAGGATGGCACGTTCAAGGAGGAGATCGTTCCTGTACCAACTGAAAAGGGACCCGTGGACAAGGATGAAGGTCCGCGGCCCGACTCGACGCTTGAAAAACTTGCCAGTCTCAAACCCGCTTTCAGAGAAGGAGGGACCGTGACCGCCGGGAACTCTAGTTCGATAAATGATGGTGCCGCAGCCGTGCTGCTCATGAACGCAAGGAAGGCAAAGCGCTTGGGAATAACACCGAAGGCGCGGATCGTGGCCACCGCTGTCGCAGGAGTGCACCCATCCTACATGGGGCTCGGGCCGGTACCGGCCACTAGGAAGGTGCTAAAGCGCGCGCACTTGGAAATTGATGACATTGATCTTGTAGAACTGAACGAGGCGTTCGCCTCCCAGGTTCTCTCCTGCCTCAAGTTCATCGACTTTAACTCGAAGGACAAGATGAACGTTCACGGCGGAGCGATCGCGCTCGGCCACCCCCTGGGCTGCTCTGGGGCGAGG
>Ga0070737_10002201_pt1 | contig 24241 bp, 21 predicted proteins | sample Coa_R1_10_FD_66438 | JGI IMG/M metagenome (GOLD analysis project Ga0070737, IMG submission 66438) | Surface soil microbial communities from Centralia Pennsylvania, which are recovering from an underground coalmine fire - Coalmine... | ecosystem: Environmental > Terrestrial > Soil > Unclassified...
GCGTCGCAGTCGCTGACCACGTAGCCGGGAAATTTCCAATTGCGCCGGAGAGAGTCCTGCAATAGGAAGGTATTGGCGCAAGCCGGAGCGCCGTTCACGCTGTTATAGGCGCACATCACCGAATAAGCGGGGCCTTCGGTGAGGGTGGCGTGAAAGGCGTAGAGATAGGTGTGCTCGAGATCCTGCGGGGTGGCATCGACATTTACGCGATGGCGCGAGATTTCCGGACCGCTATGCACGGCGTAGTGCTTGGAAGTGGCGATGGTCTTGAAGTAATGCGGATCGTTGCCCTGCATGCCTTGGATGAAGGCGATGCCCAGACGCGAGGTCAGGTAAGGGTCTTCGCCGTAAGTCTCCTGGCCGCGGCCCCAGCGCGGGTCGCGAAAGATGTTGATGTTGGGCGACCAGAAGGTGAGGCCGTAATAGCGGGCGTGGTTGCCGTGGGCGATGGCGTCGTTGTATTTGGCGCGCGCTTCGGTGGAGATGACGCTGGCGATGCGGAAATGAAGATCTGTATCCCATGTGGCGGCGAGACCGATGGCTTGCGGGAAGACGGTAGCGATGCCGGCACGGGCCACGCCATGCAGCGCTTCGTTCCACCAGTCGTAGGCGGGAATGCCGAGGCGCGGGATGGCGACTGCGACGTTTTGCATCTGGCTGACTTTTTCTTCGAGCGTCATGCGCGAGACCAGGTCGGCGGCGCGTTCGTCGGGAGAAGCATTGAAGTCTTCAAATTTCGTTTTGGCAGACTGCGTTTTCGCCAGACGGACCGTGGCGAGAACGAGGAGCACAAGAGCCAAGTAGCGCATGTTCATCAGTGTATGTCCGCGGGTAACTCAATCCGTGAGGCGTCCGCTAGGCTGGAATTGTCAGTTCCTATGCGAGCGGTCATAAAAATGCAACGCCGCTGGCGCGAGGCGCGCATGTTCGTGCATGCGATGGCGTCGGCCAGCCACCCGATTGTGGCGCAGATTGTGCCGATCCGGCGCTGCAACCTGGCGTGCACGTATTGCAACGAATACGACAAGGATTCTGCGCCGGTTGCGACCGGGGAGATGCTGCGGCGAATCGACAAACTCGGCGAACTGGGCACGAGCATCATCACGTTCAGCGGCGGCGAGCCGACGCTGCATCCGGACCTGGATGTGCTGATCGGGCGGGTGCGTGAGCGGGGCGGGATTGCAACCATCATCACGAACGGATATCTGCTGACTCCGGCGCGGATCAAGCAACTGAACGCGGCGGGGCTCGATTATTTGCAGATCAGCATCGACAACGTGCAGCCGGATGAAGTCTCGAAGAAGAGCCTGAAGGTGCTGGACCGGAAGCTGGAATGGCTGGCCGAGCATGCAGAGTTCGACGTGACGATCAATTCCGTGTTGGGCAGCGAGATCCGGCGGCCCGAAGATGCGTATGAGATCGCGGCGCGTGCACGGCAGTTGGGATTTCACAGCACGGTCGGAGTATTGCACGACGGCGGCGGGCAGCTGAAACCGCTGGATGCGGCGCGGACCAGCGTGTACGAACGGATTTTCGGGCTTGGCAGCGGGCTGTTTTCGTTCGCCCATCTGGATGCATTTCAGCGCAACATCGTGCGGGCGCAGCCGAACCAATGGCATTGCCCGGCGGGCGGCCGGTTTCTCTATATATGCGAAGACGGGCTGGTGCACTACTGCTCGCAGCAGCGCGGGCACCCGGCCATTCCGCTGGAACGCTACACGCACGAAGACCTGCTGCGAGAGGGCGCGAAACCGAAGGGATGCGCACCCTTCTGCACAATTTCCTGCGTGCATCAGACGGCGATGCTGGATGATTTTCGCACCCGGCCGCGCGAGACCCTGGCCGGGATTATCACCAGACGGAAAGAGCGCGATCCACGGTGGCAAACGCCGTTTGCGGTGCGCGCTCTGGATTGGATGTTCCTGCGCGATTCACGCGCGAGAAACATGTTTGGCGCGCTGGCGATGCGACTCTTTCGCGCCAAATCCGGGTGAGCGAGCTTCGATCAGGAGGCCTTGTCGTAGACGATGGTGATCGCGTTGGGCTGGCCGGTCTCATGAATCGTGAGCGTTAAGGTACTTCCGTCGGGCGAGACTTCGAACTTGGTGTGGTCCATGACTTTGCCCTGTATTTTGTCGGTGAGCTCGACGGTATGGGCGTCGATGCGCTTGCCGGAGGAGGCGGAGCCGGGGGGAACGTTGGGCCCTTTCTCCATATAGTCCTTGCCGTCGAAATTCATGCTGAGCGTATCGTTAAATGCGGGCGTGTAGAAGGTGAGGCCCTGAGCGCCGTAGGGCTTGATTTCCCATTGTTCGGGTGAGCCGATTTTGACGTCGGTGCTTTCCCAGGTACCGGCGAAACCGGAGCCGCTGCCCACGCGCTTCAACTCGACTTTGAAATCGGAGGTGGAGCCGTCGGGCTTGGTGCTGGTTCCTTCGATGGTTTGGGTGTTTCCGTCGGAGGAAAGCGTATGGGTCATGGAGTCTATGACTTTGCCGTCCTTTTTGTCCACCATCTTCCAGGTGTTCGTTCCTTCTTCGGTGATGGCCGTGGTTCTTCCGTAGTGGACCGGCTGGTCGGTGCCGTCGGCGGTAATGGTGTCGCTGGTGGCGCCGAAGGTGATCTTGAATTTGTGGCCGCCGAGGTCTTCGATCTTCATTTGTTCACCGGCGATCTTGCTTTTGCCCTGGTCGAGTTTCCATTTGCCGCAAAAGGGATCGTCGGCCGCGCACAATGAGCCGGCGATGAGGCACCCGATTGCGAGTGCGGAACTGATTTGTGTGAGCATGTGCTCCTCCCGCCGAATTATAGAGGAAACGCATTAGTACGTACAAGTACAGGTGGTTAGGCCGTCATAGTACTATGCGGAATACTTTCCTGAGAGTGGCAGTGGTGGGAACAGCGGTGATGTGGGCGGCGTGCGGGCCGCCGAAGGCGCGGGTGCCTTCGCTCACGCCGGAGCAGGCGAACGAACTGCTGCACTACAATCCGAAGGCGGAGACATGGATGATCCACGTTCGCAAGCAGGACGCAAGCTGCGAGTACCGGCTGGATCTGCCGGACCAGACCTCGCAGCCGACGACGATCGATTTAGACCACATTGTGTATTGCGGCAACCGGCCGAGCGGGAAAGAGTTCGATGCAGCGGTCTCGTTTGCGTATGACCCGCAGGCGCAGAAGTGGGTAATTACGCGCTTCCAGAGCTAGCGTGGGCGGATGTCGATTCGCTCTTCTCTTCTTCGAGGCCGGCGCTGCGCGCGAGAACGAGGGCGAGGCTGGACCAATCGAGCGACTCCTGGCCGTGTGCCATGGCGGAGACGAGGTGGTCGCGCACGAGGCTGGCGACCGGCATCGGTGAGCCGAGTTCCTGGGCGGCTTCGAGGACCTGGCGGACGTCTTTCAACCCGAGTTTGAGCGCAAAGCCGGCGGGATCGAATTTTTGGTCCGCGATGGTGGCGCCATAGTTCTTGTAGACGGGCGATTGAAACAGCTCATTCATGATGTCGAGGAAGCGGTGGGGGTCGAGGCCGGCCTTGCGAGTGGTGGCGAAGGCTTCGCTGAAGGTTTCGAGCATGCTCGAGATCATGAAGTTGCCGCAGAGCTTGAAAAGGTTGGCGTGCCAGGGTTCGGGACCGGCAACGATGGCGGCGCGGCCGATGTCGTCGAAGAGCGGGCGGCAGCGGTCAATCGTGGAGGAGTCGCCGGCGGCGACGACCACAAGTTTCTTGTTTTCGGCGGCTTCAGGACGGCCGAAGACGCAGGCGGTGAGGAAGCGCTGGCCGCGGTTGGCGTGTTCCTGCGCGAGGCGGCGGGCGAAGGCGACGCTGATGGTGCTACTCGAGATGTGAATGGGCGCTGGGTGCGGAACGGAGGCGAGACCGTCATCGCCAAAGACGACGTCGGAGACAGCGTGATCGTCGGCGAGCATGGTGAAGACCGCTTCGGAGCCGCGGGCGGCCTCGGCGGGCGAATTGGCGACGCGCGCACCGTCCTTGGCTAGAGCCTGTGCTTTTTCGCGCGAGCGGTTGTAGCCCGTCACCTGGTGACCGGCACGCAGGAGGTTGCGTGCCATGCCGGAGCCCATCTTGCCGAGTCCAATAAAACCGATTTTCATAGCTGAACATTGGAGTATGGGCGTGGTTGCATCGTTTCGGGGCGCAGTTGGAGTGTGGGCGTGGAGACGTACGGCGGTTTGGATGCGGAAAAAGCGCGGTCAGGCGGCTTCGGGAAGTCTTTTGACTCCTCCTGGATGATTTTGTCGAGCTGGGCGGAGAAGCGCTGGAAGTTTTCGCGGCTGAGAGCGCCCGATTACGGTGAGAAAGGGCGCAGTTCCGGATGAACATTTCTTGGTGGTGAGGACCAATTCCTTGGAGTAGAGGCCGTGCTTCAAAGAGTTGCGGCTGGAGCGGGCCCTACCGGGCGACGAGGAAGACGTTAGGTTGATTTTCTTACATCGGAAATCTCGTTTAGAATGCATCTTTGGCCTATGCCGACGATTACGCCCCTAAAGCGCCCGCATTACGACATCATGCTGTCGAGCACTTTCAAGGATCTGGAAGGGCATCGGGCCGCAGTGATCGATGCGATTCAACGGCTGCAGTTGTTCGCGCAAGCGATGGAAGGCGACTCTGCCTTGCCAGAAGGTCTGATCGAGGCGTCGCTGAACAAAGTCAAGGTTTCAGATGCTTATGTCGGAATTGTCGGGTATCGATACGGCCAGATTCCGGAGAGCGCGCAAGAGAACCCGAAAAAGTTGTCGATCACGGAGCTCGAATACGAAGAAGCGGAGCGGCGAAAGCTCCCGATTTGCATGTTCATCATGAGCGACAAGCATCCGGTCCCACGCGGCGCGTTGGGTTCGAGCACGGCTGAAGAAGAGAAGAAGTTGGAGGCGTTTCGGAAACGCGTGATGGGGAAGCACATCTCTGCGGAGTTCGATTCTATCGATGATTTGAAGACCAAAGCGCTGCAGTCGCTGGGGGTACTGCGCGAGCGGCTGGACGGGCTTCGCGGCGCGGTCACGCCACAGCGCGAGGAAAGAGCACCGCTAAGTTTGCTGCCGCTGGTAGCGATCCCTCCTTTTACGCCGGGGCATGAGTTTACGGGACGCGCGAAGGAGCTGCAAGGGCTGGACGATTGGGCGGTAAGTCCGAAGGAGCCGGTGTTGGTTTTGGAAGCGATCGGCGGCATGGGGAAGAGCATGCTGAGCTGGCATTGGGTGAACCAGAGAGCGCGCGAGGTCCGGCCCGATTTCGCCGGAGTCTTCTGGTACAGCTTCTACGAGCGCGGCGCGGACATGAAGGATTTCTGCGCATACTGTGTCGCCTACATGAGACGGCAGCCTGTGGAGCAGTTCCGGGAGCGAAAGACGGCGTCCTTGGGCGACGAGTTGGTTCAACTGCTCCGGGAGCGTGCGTGGCTTATCGTTCTCGATGGCCTGGAACGCGTCTTGGTAGCGTACAACCGTTACGATGCCGCGCAGGTTCGGGACGAAGAAGTTTCTGGCGATTCCACAAATCGGAAAGCACGGGAGTGCATCCGGCCGGCGGATGCGAATTTGCTGCGTACGCTGAGCGAGGCCGGGCCTTCGAAATGTCTTATCTCATCGCGGCTGATGCCGGCCGCGCTGCTCAACAGCAGCGGGTTGGAACGGCCCGGCGTAGCACACGTGCAATTGATCGGCTTGGATCCATCCGATGCGGAGGCCATGCTGCGCCGCGTGGGGATCAAGGGAGATTCCGCACAGATGCGGCGGTATGTGGACAAGAACTTTGGCTGCCATCCGCTGGTGGTGGGAGTAGTGGGGGGGCTCATTCGCAACTACGCTCCAGCACCCGACGATTTCGCTCGCTGGATGAACGATCCAAACGGCGGAGGTTCCATAGACCTCGCGACCATGGATTTAGTCCAGCGGCGGAATCATATTCTGAAGGCCGCATTCGACGATTTGGACCCGGAGGTGCGCACGCTGCTGACGCGCATCGCCCTGGTTTCCGAAGCCATCGACTATCAGACCGTCGCGGCGTTGAATCCGAGATTGCCGGAGGCGCCGGAAAAAGTCGAGCAGTCGAGGGGCTGGAAGCAGAACGCGGCTGAGCAGTGGCTTGGCGACGCTCTTCGCGACCTGGAATCGCGTGGGCTGCTGCAATGGGATCGGGCGAATTCGAAGTATGATCTGCACCCCGTCGTCCGCGGATATGCCGTCAGTTCGTTAGCCCCGGAACGACGGGACGGGGTCGCACAGAGAGTGATCGATCACTTTGCCTCCCGGCCCGATCCGCCCGGAGAAAAAGCGACGACTATGAATGACGTTCGAAACGGTCTTGAAGTGGCGCGCATACTGATCCGCCTCGGCAGATTCCAGGAAGCTGTGGCTGCCACTTGGAATTTTGCCGATGCGTTGTTTTGGAACCTGGAAGCCTACGAAGAATATCTCGCGCTCGTACGTCCTTTATTTCCGAACGGCTGGCTACAGCGACCTCCGAACATTGATCCCGTCGTTTTAAGCGGATTGTGGGCCTGGGTAGGTGGCGGTTTGGGCAGTTTAGGGATGGATTCCGAAGCCCGTCGCATTCATGAAGAGGTGATTCAGATCGACATCGAACTCGACAGAGAACGTTCGATATGGTCAGGTCTGTTCAACATAAGCTATTATTCCGGCGTAGCGGATCGGGTGCGTCTGGTTGAACTAATAGGCACACTGACCACTTTTTTGGGTGATGCAGAATGTTCTACCATATTCTGCCTTCATCAAATGCAATTTTCCATGCAGATAGGGGACATTTCTCAAGCGGAGCGATGGTGGAAAGAATTCGACGCGATGCCTCGACCCACAACGCGACAGGTCTATCGTCCCGGTGAGGCGGAATTCGCTCTCGCGAGACTTCATTTTCTATCGCAAACATTAGAGGAAGCGCTTTTGACAAATGCGGAAGACATCGCACGCCGAGGGAACAGCCGGCCAGCGATTCGCGAACTGCGCGGTCTTCGGGGTGAGTGGATGCTGTCGCTCGGGCGATATGCAGAAGCCGTCACCGCGTTCGAAGAGTTCATTTCCCTGAGCCGCGAGGTGAACCTGGATACATCCGCGAGCGAGGCCAGGCTGGCGTTGGCGGAAGCGAAACAGGGCGAACGAGACCGGGCGCGCGAAACAGCCGATCGGTTGAGTGCCTCTGAACGGCCTCCCGATTTAGAGCTTGCCGAGCTCTATCTTGCTTTAGGCGATACGGCAGCGGCACGGAAACATGCGTTGCCGGCCTATGAACGAGCCTGGGGGGACGGACTGCCGTATGTCTGGTGGTGGCATTTGCAGCGTGCGCGGGCCGTGCTCGCAGACATCGGCGAGCCAGAACCGCAGCTTTCGCCGTTCGATGCCTCCAAGAGCAAACCATTTCCGTTCGAGGCGAAGCTTTTGGCTTACCTGGAAGAGAAGAGAAAAGAAAAGGAGGACGTAAGCGAAGCGAAGTAGGCGCTAGGGCACCGGTGGGCATTGCATGTGTCCGCCTAGGCAGACATCAGCGGGACGACAGGATGATCTGGTTGCCTTCCGAGTCCTTCATCTTGAGGAACGTTCCCCAGGGCTGCTTTTGCGGCGGGCCGTCGAACTCGACGCCTTTGGCCTGGAGCTCGGCGTAGGTCTTTTCGATGTTGTCGACTTCCCACGAAGTGTTGATGAAGGTACCGATGCGGTCTTCGTGGCCTGTCGGGGTGAACAGGACGATGCCGGTATCGGCGCCCGGGATGCTCAATTCGATCCAGCGCTGGGATGGTGAGAACTGCTGATCGGTCAGCACCCGGAAGCCGAGCTTTTCGGTATAGAAGGCGAGCGCGCGGTCCTGGTCGCGGACCGGGATGCCCAGGAACTTGATTCGTTTGATCATACAGTTCCTACCATGCCAGCGCGGGCTGGTGAAAATCAATGGGCCGGGTGGGAACGGCGGCGATCGATGCTATAGCTATCATTGCTATAGTATGCGGATCGATCCATACATTCTAGACACGTTGATGCGGGACTTGGTGGCGCACGGCCGGTCGGCGGCGGCATTTCTCGTGTATTTGCAGCTTTATCGGCACACGCAGGGAATGGGGCGGGAATCGGCAGCGATGAGCCATGCGGTACTGGCGGAGCTGATCGGGATTTCGAAGCGCTCGGTGCAGAGCGCGGTGGCGCACCTGGCGGAGCGGCGGCTGATCCGGAGGCGGCGGGCGCGGCCCACAGCAGTACCGGTTTACACGGTGTTAACGCCGTGGATACGCAAATAGAGTTGAATTCGGGCGGATGGAACCGGTATGAGCTATTCTGGCCGGATTTATCATCAAAGAGATCATGAGCGTCCTTGTCCAGCCGGTTCCTGAGGTCAATCCTCTGCAAGATGCCTTGCGCTTTGAGAGACGGGTGCCGCCGTGCGCGATTGTGATTTTCGGCGCGAGCGGCGATCTTTCAAAGCGGAAGCTGCTGCCGGCGCTGTATCGGCTGTTCTACGAGCGCCGCATTCCGCCTAACTTTGCGGTGGTGGGGAGTTCGCGGACGCCGCTCTCCGACGACGAGTTCCGGGAGCGGATGAAGGATTCGGTGAAGAAGTTCCTCGAAGACGCGCCGTTCGATGAAGACATTTGGACGTCGTTCGCCCAGTCGCTGTTCTACGTGCCGGGCGATTTGAATAATCCGGCGTCGTATGACGATATCCGGAACAAGCTGGACGAGATCGAGAAGGCGCACCAGACGGCCGGCAATGTGCTGTTTTATCTATCGACGCAGCCCAGTTACTATGCCGAGGCGGTGCTGGCGCTGGGCGAGCACGGGCTGAATCGCGGGAACGGCTGGCGGCGCGTAATTATCGAGAAACCGTTCGGGCACGATCTGCAAAGCGCGCGCAAGCTGAACGATGAGATCCACAAGGTGTTCGATGAATCGGCGGTGTATCGCATCGATCATTACCTGGGCAAGGAAACGGTTCAGAACATCTTGGCGTTTCGCTTCGGCAACGGCATTTTCGAGCCGCTGTGGAACCGGCGCTATATCGATCACGTGCAGATCACGGCGGCCGAGTCGATTGGGGTGGAGGGGCGCGGCGGGTACTACCAGGAAGCGGGCGCTCTGCGCGATATGATTCAAAACCACCTGAGCCAGGTGATGGCGACGATTGCGATGGAGCCGCCGACGGTATTCGATGCCAACAATGTGCGGGATGAGCGGGCGAAGCTGCTGCGGGCGGTGCGCATTATGAAGCCGGAGGATGTGGAGAAGTTTGCCGTAGCGGGGCAATATGGCCCGGCGAAAGTGGGCGGGCAGGACGTGCCGGGATTCAGGCAAGAGCAGAGCGTCGATCCGGACTCGCAGACGGACACGTACGCGGCGGTGACCTTCTATATCGACAACTGGCGCTGGGCCGACATTCCTTTCTATATCCGGACGGGCAAGCGCCTGCCGAAGCGCGTAACCGATATTGCGATTCAGTTTCAAGCGCCGCCGCTGGGACTGTTCAAGCAGGAGACCAAGGGCGGGCTGCGCGAGGTGAGGCCGAACCTGTTGGTGCTGCGCATTCAGCCGGAGGAAGGGATTTCGCTGCGCTTCCTTTCGAAGAGCCCGGGGAGCGGAATGCGGGTGCGGCCGGTGTCGATGGATTTCAATTACGGGTCAAGTTTTGGCGAGCGTACGCCGACGGCCTACGAGACGCTGCTGCTGGATGCGATGGCGGGCGACCCGACGTTGTATACGCGGCAGGACATGGTGGAGGCGAGCTGGCAGATCGTGCAGCCGATTCTGGACGTGTGGGCGCATAGCAAGTTCGATTTTCCGAACTATCCGGCGGGGAGTTGGGGACCGAAGGCATCCGATGAGATGCTGGCGCGTCAAGGGCATGTGTGGAGGATTCCATGAGCAGCGCGGTGATTTTTCCGGCGCAGCCTGAGCAGATTCTGAAAGGGCTGGGGAAGCTTTGGACTTCGCTGGGGCAGGAAGAAAAGCAGCAGGGCAAGCCGACGGTGCTGCGCGCCTGCGCGATGACCTTGATTGTCGCCACAGACGATCCGGACGGCGGCTTCGCTGCCTCCCAGACCATTTCCGAGCTGATGCGCGAACATCCGAGCCGCGGCATTGTGCTGGCGGTCTCCGAGCAGGCCGAGCATGGCTTAGAGGCGCGCGTGCTCGCCCAATGCTGGAAACCGTTCGGCAAAGCGCAGCAGATCTGTTGCGAGCAGATCGAGATTACGGCGCGTCCGGATAGCTGGCCGAACGTGGGGCCGACGCTGGTGGGCCTGATTGCGGCCGATTTGCCGGTGATCTTCTGGTGCCGCCACTCGGCGGCACTGAACGCTTCGGCCACCAAGGAGCAGAAGGCGGGCTTGGAGGCGGTGCTGAGTCTGGCCACCAAGACGATCATCGATTCGAAAGGCGAAGATCCGGGCAGGACCTTCGAACTGCTGACCAAGTGGCGCAATCGGGGACGTGTGACTGCCGATCTCGAATGGACGCGCTTGACGCAGTGGCGCGAGCCGATTGCGAACATCTTCGACAATCCGTGCCGGGAGAACAAATTCTCGAGCTTTCACAAAATCGAGGTGGTGCATGGGGGCGACAGGCCAGGGGCGTGCGCGCTGTATGCGGGAGGTTGGCTGTCGGCTCCGTACAAAGCGGAGGTGACGTTTACGAAAGCGCCGGGCGAGGACTCGGGGCTGGCGCGCATTACACTGCGCTCGGATTCCGAGCAGATCGATTTCGAACGGAAAGGCGAATGCATGACGCTGCGCAGCACGAATGGACGCGAGCGGAAGTACAGCTATAAGGATGCGAGCGTGGATGCGCTGATGACCGAGGAGTTGGCGGTGCTGGGCCAGGATGCGGCATTCGACGCGGCGTTTGCGCGCGCGCAGGAGCTATGGAATGGCTGATGCGTTGCGAATCAGCGCAACGGCGCAAGAAGCGGCGGATGCGTGCGCGGCGTATGTGCAGGAGACGCTAGCGAACAGCTTGCAGTCGCAGCCGGCAGCCACGTTTGCGATTTCGGGCGGCAGCACGCCGAAGCTGCTGTTTGCGAAGCTGGCCAAATCGGGTTTGGATTGGTCGAAGGTGCATATTTTCTGGGTGGATGAGCGCTGCGTTCCGCCGACCGACAACCAGAGCAACTTCAAGCTGGCGGATGAGACGCTGTTGACGCCGGCGCGTATTTCCAAGTACAACGTGCACCGGGTGCATGGCGAGATGACGCCGGATGAAGCGGCCATCCGGTATATCGACGAAGTGAAGCAGTACTTTCACGTGGGCGAGCACGATTTGCCGGCGTTCGATTTAATTCATCGCGGGATAGGACCCGATGCGCATACGGCAAGCTTGTTTCCCGGCGAGCCGCTGATTGCGAATCGCACCGGGATTGCGGCGGCGGTGTGGGTGGACAAGCTGCGGAGCCATCGCGTGACGCTGCTGCCGGGCGTGCTGCTGGCCGCCAAGAACACCGTGTTGCAGGTGGCGGGGCAGGACAAGGCGGAGCCGATGTACAACATTCTGAAAGGACCCGAGGACCCGTTCCAGTTTCCAGGCCAGATTGCAACGCGCGGGTCCGATAAGGCAGTGTGGTTTCTCGACAACGCCGCCGCATCGAAGCTGTAGCGCGGGTTGCGATCTGCACAGGAGTTTGCGTTTCGCTGCTCGCGCAGCCAGCAGCGGAGCCGGCCTTCAACCGGCTGATCTTCGGGGGAGACGTGATGTTCTGCCGCGCGGTTCGCCGCGAGATTCTGGCCGCGCACGATGCGGCGATGCCGTTCCGCAAGATCGCGCCGCTGCTCGCTGGTTCCGATATTGCGTTTGTCAATTTGGAATCGCCGTTCTCCGATCAAGGGCGCTACTTCGAGAGCGGGCTGATCTTTCACGCGCCGCCGGAGACGGTCGCCGGGCTCGAGCTGGCGCACATTGCGATTGCCTCGACGGCAAACAATCATGCGCGCGACTGCGGGGCGCACGGAGTCGAGTTTACGGTTGCCTGGCTGCGCTCGCATGGCATCGAGCCGCTGGGGTCGAGCGAATCGGAGGAGCGGACACACCAAGGCGTGGTTCTGACGCGCAACGGGATACGATTTGGGTTTCTCGGCTATACGTTCGACCAGCAGAACGGGAATTGGCACGACATCGACAAGCGAATTGCCATGACGGATGTGGACATCGTGTGCCGCGATGTGCTGGCGCTGCGCAAGCGCGCCGATATCGTGATTGTGTCGATGCACAATGGCGTCGAATACCAGCCCAGGCCGAACAAAGCGCAGGTTGCGTTTGCACACGCGGCGATCGATGCCGGCGCGAGCCTGGTGATTGGGCATCACCCGCACGTAGTGCAGCCGCAGGAAAAGTACAAGCACGGGCTGATCTTTTATTCGCTGGGCAACCTGGTATTTGACCAGTATCAGCGCGAGGCGACGCAACATGGCGAAATCGTGCAGATATCGTTTCTGGGGCGCAGTATTCTGGCGACGCACGCAATGGCGGTGCGGATTACGCCGAGCGGGCCGGAGCTGGAGTAGCGGCCCCTGTCAAGCGGGTGGGAAGGCAAGCGATTCCCGCGTTCGTTCCTCTTCACGGAACAGTTCGAAGACGGGCTTGGCGATCGGTTCGAGCTCTCCGGCGTGATAGATGGCGCCGCCGGTGAAGGGGATGCCGATGCCGTGCGCCGGGGCTCCGGCCATTTGAAGCGTCTTCCGCAACGACGCCCAATCGCTCTGCTCGTCGTGGGCAACGACATAGAAGGGCAGGAGGGAAAACGTCGGCAGGAGCGTATCGCCTTGGTCGGTGAGACCGCCGCGGCCGAGCTGCACGGCGCCGGCCGAGACTCCAATCAGCACTGCGCCTTCGACGAAGCGGCGCGGGATGAGTTCCTTGAGCCCGTTTTCGGAGAATGTGCGCCAGCCGGTTTCGACGCTGCCGCCGGCCAACAGAATGATATCGGCGGATTCGAGAAACTTCGCATCGGCGGCGGCCGGACGCCGCAGGATCATGCGGCATTCGCCAGCGTCGATCTGCTGCATGGCGGGCTCGAAGATGCCGTGATAGAACTCCAGATTATCGTTGTTGGAAGCGCCGATGTAGGCGGCGGAGGGGCGGGCGGCGCCGGTTGCGCCCGCGACCTCGTGCAAGAGCAAGGAAGAATCCGGGCGCTTCCAGAACAGCAGTGTGCTGTCGGCGAGAAGGTAGATGGGCTTGAGCGGAGAACCGCTCATCGGCTCAGACAATTTGGCCCAACACTTCGGTAGCGGCGCGGTTGAAACGCACGGGGTCCGGCAATTCGGAACCTTCGGCGAGGACGGCGAGTCCGAAGACCAGCTCGGCTGCGTTGGCGAGCAGCGGGTCTTCGGCGTTGGCCGCCTGGCGGTCATGCAAACGAGTGATGAGCGGATGCGTGGGATTCAGTTCCAGCACGCGCCGCTGTTTGGGGCCGCCGCCCTTGCCCTTTTGAAGGACACGCTCGAGCATGGGGCTGTAATCGTGCTCTTCGACCACCAGACAGGCCGGCGAAGTAGTAAGACGGCTTGAAAGGCGAACCTGTTTGATGTGCTCGTCCAGCTGTTTTTGGAGGAAGTCGAGGAGCGGCTTGTACTCTTCCTGCTTCTCCTTCAACTGCTTCTCGGCTTGTTCTTTTTCTTCCTCGGTCCCGAGCTTGATGACGCCTTTGCCGACCGACTTCAGCTTCTTGCCTTCGAATTCGTGGAGATGCTGGACGACCAGTTCATCGACCGGATCGACCATGTAAAGGACTTCCCATTGTTTATCGCGGAGCGCTTCAAGATGCGGGGAATTTTCGATGACGCTGCGCGATTCGCCGGTGAGATAGAAGATCTGTTCCTGCTCCGGCTTCATGCGCGAGACATAGTCTTTGAGGGTGGTGAGCTTCTCGGGATCGTTGGAGGACTGGAACAGCAACAGCGGGAGAATTCTATCTTTGTTTTCGTAGTCGGCCGAAACGCCTTCCTTGATGGAGCGGCCGAATTCACTCCAAACGTTCAGATACTTGTCGTAATCCTTGTCGAACAGCTCCTGCAAGGTATCGAGGATCTTGCGGGTGATTCGTTTGCGGATGAGGGAGATGTGGTGGTCCTGTTGCAGCCGCTGGCGCGAGATGTTGAGCGGCAGGTCGGCGGCGTCCACGATGCCGCGAATGAAACGCAGATAGTGCGGCAGCAGGTCTTCGCACTTCTCCATGATCATGACGCGCTTGGCGTAGAGGCGCAGGCCCGGCTCAAAACCCACGTAGAACAGATCGTAGGGGGCCTTGGCAGGAATGTAGAGCAGCGCGTCGTATTCGAAGGTTCCTTCCGCTTTGAAGTGGATGGTCTTCAGCGGCTCGGTCCAATCGTGGGAGACGTGCTTGTAGAACTCGGTGTAGTCTTCCTGCGAAACTTCCGAAGGCGAGCGCTTCCAGATGGGCTTCATCGAGTTCAGGGTGCTGTCCTCGACGACGATTTCCTTGGGCGTTTTTTCTTCCTCGCCCATGGGTTGTTCGCGTTCTTTCTTGGCGATGATGGGGTAGTTGATGAAATCGGAGTGGAGCTTGACGATGCTCGACAGACGCCAGTAGTCGGTGTAGTCTTCGATGCCGGTGTCGGCGTCAGGTTTTTTGAGATAGAGGGTGATGGAGGTGCCGCGGTCGGGCTTTTCCGTTTCGCTCAGCTCATACGTTCCGCTGCCGTCGGATTCCCATTGGAAAGCGGCGGATTGGCCGGCGCGCCGCGTAACTAACTTGACCCGGTCGGAGACCATGAAGGCGGAGTAGAAGCCGACGCCGAATTGGCCGATCAGCTCGGCGACATCGGCGGCGGACCCGCCTTCCTGCAGTTTCTGGCGCAACTCGGCAGTGCCGGATTTGGCGATGGTGCCGATATTGGCGATGATCTCGTCGCGGCTCATGCCGATGCCGGTGTCGCTGATGGTCAGCGTGCGCGCGGTGCGGTCGATGTCGAGCCGGATTTCGAACTTGTCGTTGCCCTCGAGCAACTCCTGGTTGGTGAGCGATTCAAAGCGGAGGCGGTCGAGTGCGTCGGAAGCGTTCGAGATGAGCTCACGTAGGAAGATGTCCTTTCTCGTGTAGAGAGAATGGATCATCAAGCGGAGTAATTCTTTTGTTTCTGCCTGAAAGGCAAGAGTTTCAACGGTAGCTGCCATACGTTTTCTGATCTAATTCGATGAATTTGCGGTGTTGGGGTGCGAATGCAGCCCCAAAGACCAGAGTATAAAGCACCGGCGCTGCGACAGGCGGCCGGTCAGCCGGGGAGATCAACCGCCGCTGGGCCGTTCGACGTGTCCGCCGAACTTGGAGCGCATAGCGGAGAGGACCTTTTCGGCAAAGGTGTGCTCTTTGCGCGAGCGGAAGCGGGTGAAGAGGGCGGAGGCGAGGACTTCGGCGGGAACGGCCTGCTCGATGGCGGCTTCGATGGTCCAGCGGCCTTCGCCGGAGTCCTGGACGAAACCGGTGTAGTTGGAAAGCGTTGGATTTTCGACCAGCGCCATGGCGGTGAGGTCGAGCAGCCAGGAACCGACGACGCTGCCACGGCGCCAGAGCTCGGCAATATCGGCGACGTTGAGTTTGAAGCGTTCGTTTTCGGGGAGGTCTTCGGAATCCTTGTGGACCATGAGGTCGAAGCCTTCGGCGTAGGCCTGCATGACGCCATACTCGATGCCGTTGTGGACCATTTTGACGAAGTGGCCGGAGCCGGGAGGGCCGCAGTGCAGATAGCCTTCTTCGGCGGTGCCGCCGAGTTTTTCGCGTCCGGGAGTGCGCGCGATGTCGCCGCGGCCGGGAGCGAGAGTTTTGAGAATGGGCTCGATGGTGGCGAAGGCCTGATCGGAAGCGCCGACCATGAGGCAGTAGCCGCGCTCGACGCCCCAGACGCCGCCGCTGGTGCCGGCATCCACATAATGAATGCCTCTCGGTTTGAGCTCGGAGGCGCGGCGGATATCGTCCTTATAGAAGCTGTTGCCGCCGTCAATGATGATGTCGTCGGCTTCCATGGCGGAGGCGAGCGTCTCGACGGTTCCTTCGGTCGCCTTACCGGAGGGCACCATGACCCATACGGTGCGGGGCTTGGGCAGTTTCTTGACCAGCTCTTCAAGAGAGCCGGAGCCTTCGGCGCCCTCGGCTTCGAGGTTCTTGACGTTGATGGAATTGAGGTCGAAGACAGTACATTTGTGACCGCCGCGTTGCAGCCGCCGCACCATGTTGGCGCCCATGCGCCCCAGACCGACCAGGCCGATATGCATTTAGTTTCCTCTCGCTAAGCTAAGAAGTTGGCTGCCGCGTGTCCCGCGCCCGCCGTTTTGCCGAATATGAGATTCCCTGGTGGCGTGCAGGTTTCAGACGGCGCTTGCCGCCGCCGGTGTAGAGCCGGCGCCGGATGGCTGCTAGGGATGGCTTGCCTGCTGGCGGCGGGGTGCAATCGGACCCACAAAGCAACGGTGGCGGTGGTTCCCAAAGCGAGCGCGGATATTTTCTGGCAGAGTGTGCACGCCGGCGCGGTGAAGAGCGGCTGGGACAACGGCGTGGAGATTGTGTGGGACGGGCCGCCGAACGAGACCGACATAGCCGGCGAGATGAAAATCATGGAGACCATGATCGACCGGCGCGTGGATGCGATTGCGGTAGCGCCGTCGGACCGCTCGGCGTTCAAGATTGTGGTGGATCGCGCCGCGGCGGCGGGCATTCCGGTGGTGATTTACGATTCGGGCATCGATACGGACAAGTACGCCACGTTTGTCGCCACGGACAATTACCTGGGCGGCGCGATGGGCGCGGACCGGTTGGGAGAAGTACTGCACGGGACGGGCAAGATTGTGATGGTGAAAACAGTTCCGGGCGGCGCGTCAACGATGGCGCGCGAAGACGGATTCCGGCAGGAGTTGAAAGCGAAGTATCCGGCCATTGAAATTGTGGACGAGCGTTACGGGATGGCGATGATCGCCGAGTCGCGCAAGGTGACCGAGAATATGTTGACCGCGCATCCGGATTTGAACGGAATTTTTTGCTCGAACGAATCGGGGTCCGAGGGCGCGGCGCAGACATTAAAGGCGAGAGGGAGCAAGATCAAGCTGGTGGGATTCGATTCGAGCCCGATGCTGCTGACGCTGATTCAGGAGGGATGGATCGATTCGCTGGTGATACAGGATCCGTTCCGGATGGGAGAGACGGCGGTCGAGGAAGCGGTGAGAGCACTGCGGAAGGAGAAGACTCCGAAGAAGATCTTTCTCCCTCCGCGCGTGGTGAACTCGACGAATTTAAAGGACCCGGATGTCCAGGCGCAACTGCATCCGGATTTGAAGCGCTACCTGGGCAGAGATTAGTCTGCCTGAGGATTAATGACGATAGTAAGCAATCAGCGAGTCGCCGGATTGGGGCGTCACGGTGGTGCTTGCGAAGGTGATGGTGTTGCCGCTGAGAGTGTAATCGCCGTTCTGCCGGAGCAGCACGCCGTTCTTATAGAGCTTCAGGCTGAGTGCCGGATTCGGCGCGTTGGCCAGAGTAAAGGTGAGGTTCGTACCGTTAATGGTGCCGCCGGGAGTTTCGTCGTCGGCGAAGTTGGCGGCCGGACCCGTGCCGGTCATGCGGTAGTAGACCGTAACCAGATCGTTGGTTTGCGGAATGGAAGCGCTCGCGAAGGTGATCGTGGTTCCGGCGAGCGTGTAATCCACGCCGCTGGTCTGCAGGAGGCCATTGCGGAAGACCTCAAGGCTGCTGGTGGGCGCGGGTGTGTTGGCGAGCGTAAAGGTTGCATTGGTGCCATTGACGGTGCCCGACGGGGTTTGCGCATCCACGAAAACGGCCGAGCTGCTGCCGGCGCTCAGTGAATTGACAGTGGCCGTTAAACCGGCGACTTCATTGTTGAGGGTCGTGATGCTGGTGCCGTCGGTATTCACCGTGCTGGTGAGACCAGTGATCGAGCTTGCTTGCCCACTCACGGTGCTATTCAGGCTGTTGACGCTGGTGGTGAGACTGGCGATCGAGGTGGTGTGACCTGCGACGGTGCTGCTGAGGCCGGTGACGGTAGTGTTGAGGCCCGTGACCGTGGTGTTGAGGCCAGTGACCGTACTATTCAGGGTGTTGACGGTGTTCGTTACGCCAGTCAGTGAAGTACCCTGGCTAGTTACCGTCGTGCTCAAGTTGTTGACGGTGGTGGTCAGGTTGTTTACTTCCGTCTGAATGCCGGAGAGAGAGCCGGTGGAATTGACGATCGCGGTGAGATTGTTGACGTCGGTGGTCAGAGTCGAGATGCTGCCGTTCATCGAGGCCAGATCGGAACTGAGTCCGGTGATTTCGCTGATATCGATGGGCAGCGTGGCGTATTGACCGGAACCCGAGCCAGAGCCAGAACCGGAGCCGGAACCGGAACCGGAACCTGAACCGGAACCTGAGCCGGAGCCGCCTTGCGTCGAGGACTGGCGAACCTGACTGAGAGTCAGTGGGGTCGCGCTGGGCGGGACTTGCCAGATTTCACTCCAGGTGACAGTTGCATTGCTGCTGTTATAGACAGCTTGATAGTAGGCGCCCGCCGTAGCGGTGGTGGTGGGAACCAGGAGAACAGAGAGCGCGCCGTTGTAAATATTGGCAGAGGTACTCAGCGGCGACACAGTGCCGGGATTGGCATAGCCATTCCAAGTAATAACAACGGTTCCGTTAAAGGGAGTGCCATCGGGGTTGGTCACGGTGTCACGTATTTCAGTGAGAGTAGTCTGCGCAAACGCGCTGGTTACAAGGATGCTTGAACAAAGAAGTATGGGTAGCAGATGGCGGATTTTAACCATGTTGCCTCGCGTCGAGATTCGCCGTAGTTCTACGGGCGACTTCAGTCAATCACGCAAGCTCAGGAGGCGGGCGCGAGAGCAGGTCGTGCACGGCGGTGGGAAATCGCGGTAAACTGCTGAACTTGCGCAAGTTGCAAAAAGTTATGAGAATGTGCGGAATGTTGTGACCGCGGCGGCGAGGGCGATAGAGAGATCTGTGAGTGTGGGGCAACTCCTTTTCGGGGCCAGGGATTAGCATGACTTCCGACGGGATCTGCATTATCGGCGCAGGGGCGGCGGGCATCGCGAGCGCGGCAGCCTTGTCCCGCGTTGGCGTGGCGTTCGACTGGTTTGAAGCGGGGTCGCAGCCGGGCGGCATCTGGCGCTATGACAACGACAGCGGATCTTCCGTCTATGCGTCACTGACGACCAACACGGCGCGCTGCAATATGGAGTGGTTCGGACATCAGATCCCGGACGCCGCCAACGACTACCTGAAGCACTCCGAGGTGCTGGAGTATCTGAGCGCTTTCCTGACGCACGCCGGGCTAGAGAACAAGATCACGGGTTCGACGCGGGTGACGAAGGTGACGGCGGGCGAGCAGGGCGGGTTTCGCCTGGAGGCGGAGCGCCGCGGCGGGGAACGCCTGCGCCGGAACTACGCAAGAGTAATTGTCGCCAACGGGCGGCATTCGACGCCTAAGTGGCCCAAGCTGCCGGGGCTGGATGCGATTACGGCCATGCACGCCTGCGATTACCGAACGCCCGAGGTGTTCGCGGGCAAGCGAGTGGTGGTGGTTGGATTCGGCGCTTCGGGCGTGGATGTTGCGGCGGATGCGGCGGGCGTTGCACGCTCCGTGATTTTATCTACTCGCGGCGGCGGCGTTCTTCTGCCGAAGTATCACGACGGCAAGCCGGGCGATTCGATACCCAGACCTTGGCTGTATCGCATTCCGTATCCGATACGAAAGGGGCTGCGGCGCATCACGCTGCGGAAGCGGCCCATTTCGGCGAAGGTTCGCGCATTGCTCGAGCGCGATGGGAGTGTCTACGAGCGGCCGGCGATCATCAGCGAACGGCTGGGGCCGCTGATCGAAGCGGACCAGGTGTTGGTAAGGCCGGGTGTTGCGCGCGCGGAAAAAGACGCGGTGATTTTCGACGACGGCACGCGCGCCGAGTGCGATATCTTAGTTCTGGCGACGGGTTATCAGACCAGTTACCCGTTTTTCGATGCCGAGTTACTTAGTAAGTGCGGTGGATTTACGGATCGTTACTTACGCGTGTTACCGGCGGGCCAGCCGGGCCTGTATTTCGCCGGGCAGATATCGGTGGCAGGACCGTATTTCCGTATTTTTGAGAAACAGGCGCTGTGGATTGCGGACCTGGTGAGCGGGCGCTCGATGGCGCCGGGGGCGGAGCGATTGCGACGCTTAGCAGCGCGCGATTCGAAGATAGGGCGGAGGCGATTCCCGTTTGCGACGCAGCCGTGGGACATGGTGGATTACCACTCCTATATGCATGCGCTGGCGAGCGAGCACGCGGCGGGGATTCGAAGAGCGGGACGAAGGCCGGCGGGCGCTGGAACGGCGGGGCGGTTTCAGGATGCGGCGTTATAAACCCGATTCCCGCTGCGGCAGGAGTAAGAAATCGACGCCTATGATCCTAAGGGAGATTCGCCGGATTCCTGGCTTTTTAAGCGAGCGCGGAAGGAATGCCGCATGTCGGCTAGTTTGGAGAGGCCGTAGCGTTGCATCAGATTTCTGCGCAGCCAGTAGGACTGGGAACGGTAAAGAGCGGTCTGCTTGAAGTAGTCGTGCGGTTTATGGGATTGGACGGCCAATAGCGAAGCGGCGCGTGAAAACTGAAAGATCTGCTTGAGGCCGACGGGACCGGAGTGCTCCATACGTTGGGGGTGGGTGAGGCGCCATAACCGGAGCGCTTCGTCAGGGGAGAGGCCGGGAAATAAGTGGGCGGCGGCGTTGCGCGCACTGCGCAGCTGGCCGGCATAGAAATCGGTGTAGGGGCCGCTGATACTGCCCGCGTGGCGGCGGTAGAGAAGCAGCGTATCGGGCAGGCTGTATATTTCGCCGAACGGGCAGAGGCGAATCCAGAGTTCGCAATCTTCGCTTTCGACATCGGCATAGTTGCCGGCGCGCAGCACCGCGGAGCGGCGGAACATGACGGCAGGATGCGTGAGGCCGCTTTGCCAACGAGTGAGCCAACGAACCTCGGCGTCGTGCAAAGGGCACTCCCAGGAGCCGCCGGTGGGCGTTCCCTGTGCATCGATCAGCGTGACTTGCGAGCCAAGCGCCGCCACCTCGGGATGAGCCAGCATGTGAGTGACTTGGCGCTCCAGCCGGGTGGGCAGATTGATATCGTCGGCGTCGATGCGGGCGCACAGTTCCGTGCCGGATGCCTCGACCAATGCGGCGAGGCTGCGGCCGACGCTCATCACCCGGTCGGTGACGATCACGCCCGGAATGCGTGCCGGTATCCAGCGCCGCAATTCTTCGAGCGTGCCGTCGGTCGAGCCGTTCTCCCAGACAATAATGCTGTGGTTCGTGTAAGTCTGGTTCGCAATTGATTGCAGCGTAAGAGGTAGATAGGGCATGCCGTTCTTCACGGGCATGATCCAAGTGACTGGCTCGCTCATTCGTCCTACAACCTTATCGGCGGCTCTGCGTAAGGTATGAAGGTCGAACGCGTTTTTGGGGCGCGTTTTTCCGATCGCCTCCGGCGCAAGGAGGATCATTGAATGCATGAGGCACATTTGGGTTGGGCTGGCGCTGGCCGCAGTTGCCCTGGCCGCTGACGGGCGAGTGGACGTTTACTCAGCGAAAGACCTGGCGGCGAGGGGGCGAAAGCTGGAGCAAAAGCGCGCGCCGTTTGCAAGCGAGGACCTGGCGCGCTATGGGAACCATTACACGATGCTGGCAGAGCGCGACGGCACGGGGTCGGCGGAGGTGCACGAACACGAGGCCGATGTCTTTGTCATTGAACACGGCGCTGCGACGCTTGTAACTGGCGGCAGGCTGGTGAATGGGCGCACGCAGAAGGCGGGCGAGATTCGCGGCTCCTCGATTGAAGGCGGCGAGCGGCATTCGGTTGCGACAGGCGATATCATACACATCCCGGCGGGCGTGCCGCACCAGTTGCTGGTCGAAAAGGGGCAGCCGTTTACGTATTTCGTGATCAAGGTGACCGGTCAGTAAATGACGGTTGCCTGGGCGTTGACCCTGCTGGCGTTTGCCGGTATTGCGGCGGGCCTCTTTATAGAACACATGCTCGCGCTTTCCGATCACTTGTCGGCGGTGGGCGGCGGAGTGCTGTTTGGAATCGCGCTGTTTTGGGTGATTCCGGAGGTTGCGGAGAGCTTTGGGTGGTGGGCGGCGTGTGTGCTGGCGATGGCGGCGTGCGGCGCGTTAGCGGCGCTCGATCGATTCATGGTTCACACGGGACATTCGCCGCGGCAGGGCGTGATCGCGCCGCTGCTGGCCGCGACGGCGGTTCATAGTTTTCTCGATGGATGGAGCGTGCGCGCGCTGGCGATGCAGCCGGTAGCGAACGTTGCGGTGCCGCTGGGGCTCGGGCTGCATAAACTCCCCGAGGGTCTCGCGTTAGGGTGGATTCTGCGCCGCTCGTTTGCGAGCAGATGGGAAGCGGCGGGAGTGGCGGCCGCGGTAGAAGCTCTGACGCTACTGGGAGCGTTCCTGGAGCCACAGGCGAACCAGTCTGGGTCGGCCGCTTTCGGCGCGTGGTGGAGTGCGCTCGTGCTGGCGATTATTGCCGGCAGCTTTCTTTTTCTGGGCGTGCATGCGTTGGCGCCGGCGCGCAGGCGGGCGGGCGTGGTGGTGGTCTTCGTGGCGACGCTCGCGGCGCTCGGCGGCCTCGCGCTGATGCGGCGTTGAGGCCTGGTTCACAGGGCGGGATGCTGCTTGTGAAAGTCCGTACGGCGTTGAAACTCGCGGGCGAAGGCGAGCAGGCGATTTTCCGTAAACGGCGAGCTGACGAACTGCAAGCCGGCGGGCAAGCCGTTGACGAAGCCGCAGGGGACGCTGATGGCCGGAAGGCCGCAGAGATTGCCCGCCTGGATGAGCCCGGCCCCAACACCTTTTTGCTCGGGACGTTTGGGCGGCGTTTCGTCGAAGGGCTGGCCGGCGGGGTCGGGCGGGCTGAAGCGCGTGGGCGCGACCAGCACGTCTACGTTCGAAAACAGGTCGTGGAACGCGGATTGGATCTGGGCGCGTACCCGCATCGCCTTCAGATAGTCGAGCGCGGAATAGTTCATGGACGCTTTGAGGCCGTCGATCTGGCCCTGGTCGGCGAGTTGATCGACGGCGCCGCTGCGGATAAAGTGTTCAAAGATGGAAGCGGCTTCCGAATCGATGATGACGCCGATGATGGGGCCGTAGGGAAAATCGGGAAGGCGCGTCTCAACCATCTGCGAGCCGAAGGATTTGACGACGCCGAGAGCGTTCATAAAGACCGGACGGAGCGGCTCATCGGGCCAGGCCGTGAAATCGATTTCGTTGTAGCCGATTTTGAGATCGCCGAAAGACTGGCTGTATTGGGGCGCGTAGTAGAAGCTCTTGTGGGCGGAACCGGGGTCGGCGAAATCGCCGCCGGCGAGGGCGTGCAATACCAGCCCGCAGTCGTCGGCCGAGCGAGCGAGAACGCCGATTTTATCCAGCGTCCAGGAGAGCGCCATGGCGCCGTGGCGGCTGACCAGGCCGTAGGTGGGGCGCAGGCCGGTGACTCCGCAGAAACAAGACGGCGTCAGGATGGAGCCGGAGGTTTCCGAGCCGAGGGCAAACGGCACTAATCCGGCGGCGACCGCGGCGCCAGGACCGCTCGAGGAACCGCCCGCCCAATAGAGCTTGTTCCAAGGGTTCAGGCACGGGCCTTGCAGCGAAGCCGAAGCGGAGGTGTAGCCGCCGCCGCCCGCCAGCTCGATCATCGAGAGCTTGCCGATGAGGATGGCTCTGGCGTTGCCGAGACGGTCGATGGCGGTGGCGCTGTAATCGAAGACTTGATCGGCGAAGGGCTTGGCGCCCCAGGTGGTGGGGTATTTCGGGACGGCGAGGAGATCCTTGACGGCGTACGGGATGCCTTGCAGCGGGCCGCGGAAACGCTCGCGCTTGAGGTCGTCGTCGACATCCTTGGCGGCTTTGTGACCGTCTTTGGCGAGCGAGCAGGCCAGGGCGTTGAACTGAGGCCCGAGCGTTTCGAGGCGCTTGGTGAAGAACTTCGTGAGCTCGACCGAGGAGATGTCGCGCTTGCGGAGCGCGGTATTGAGGTCGGCGATCGTGGCGAAGGGCAGGCCGGATTCGTCGAGCTTGGGCTGGTGGTGAGGCATGAGCCGCTACGGGCGGAATGCGAACGCGGGCTCAATGTTCATGGGCAACTCGATTTGCGCCAGACGGTCGCTGAGCTGATGAACATCGGCCAGCGCCTTTTGCATTTTCTGCTCCGGGGTGGCGGCGGGCGGAG
>Ga0070737_10002202_pt1 | contig 24234 bp, 19 predicted proteins | sample Coa_R1_10_FD_66438 | JGI IMG/M metagenome (GOLD analysis project Ga0070737, IMG submission 66438) | Surface soil microbial communities from Centralia Pennsylvania, which are recovering from an underground coalmine fire - Coalmine... | ecosystem: Environmental > Terrestrial > Soil > Unclassified...
AACAGCAGCAACAGCAGCAACAGCAGCAACAGCGCCAGCAGGCCAATCAGGCAGTAGAGAATGCCTGGGCCTTTGGTGAACAGATCGATGATGGGGCCAAGCGGGTTGCCGCCGCCATTGCCATTAGTACTTGTGCCGCCGGTCGGCGTGGAGGTTGCGGCTGGCGTCGGCGTGTTGTTGCCGGTCGAGCCGTTCGGTGTGGGCGTCGCGGTGCCGGTGGTACCGCCCGGTGTGGGCGTGCCACTGGCTGATCCCGCCTGCACCTGCAACGGCGCCTGGGCGGAAAGCGTGGGGCCGCTTGTGCAGGTCTGCGCAGGCTCAACCGCCGTCACCACCAGATTGGTGTTCTGCGACTCAAACGGAGCGTTGAAGGTGAAGGTAAACGTCCCATCGCTATTGACGTTTGCCGTGCCTGCGCTGGTGGCGCAGCCGTTCGTCCCCTGCGCGCCGTAGAGAATCTCAACCGTGTTGGCGTTCCCCAACAGGAAGTTGGAGCCTTTCACCGTCACCTGTGCACTGGATGCGACCGGATTCGGTGAGACGGTGATCGCGGGCGGATTTTGTGAGGTCGAGGTAAATGGATTGCTGGGATAGGACTTCGAGCCGTCGGTTACGCAGATGGTGTACGTGCCATTGGGTACAGACGGCCAGGTGGTGTTGATTACCACGCCACCATTGCTATCCACCGTGCCGGTGGCGCCAGTGATCGGCGTGACGCCTGACGAACATGAGCCGCTATTGGTATAGCCCGCCGTCACGGTGTCGCCAGAATGGAAGTTCGTACCGCTGATGGTGATGTGCGTGCCTGCCGGGCCAGTGTTTGGGCTGACTGAGACGCCTGGCCCCTGGCCGCTGAGCGGCGCAGCCAATACGGGCGCAGTCGCAAGTGAGCCGGTCAGCAGAACCGCCAGCATCGCCACTGGAGCCAGCAATGGCAGGAATGGACGCGCCAGCCGAGGGAGCGCACGGCTCTGGCGCGACGCCGGGCGCGCATCCGCCTGGTTTGCTAGATGTGGCGCGCGCTGCGGCGACGTAGATACGCTATGTGTGTGTCTTCCCATAGATGACGCCTCCTCACTTCAACTCCTAACTCGAGCAAGTGGCCGAGCCGTGCGCTGAAGCGGTCTTTACCTGTTTCCAAAATGCCAATAAAGAATCGAACAAGCCGTGAAACGCATACTGGGCGATTGTAACATTGCTCCGCATGCCTGTCAATGCGCCTTTCTGCGTGGCCGCAGGCATGTCTTATGTCAAATAGTGCTGAAAGGGAGGGCAACAAGGCCATCTCCTACCATCCCTGGCGCCGATAAAACATGCCTCAACACCATGAACGAACGAATTGCCCAACAGTACCCGACAGTACCGGCCTGCCATGCGCTTTTGCTACCATGCCTGAGGCGATGCGCCATTCTCCCTATTGTCACCTCCTCTCCTGCATGAAGACTGTGATCTATGCCACAATTTGGCCCAAACCCGCACTTTTCACGCCGATTTCGCTGGCGGTTCCCTGCTCGATGGAATACGATATGCGCAACGCCTGGTTCACCCACCAGCGCCGCATAAGCCGCATAAAAAGATGAGGAGCAGAGACATATGGGGTATCCACAACAACCGCAGCAGCCCTATCAGCCGCAGTCGCCACAGCTGCTGCCCACCAACATCCAGGATGGGCGCGCGCCGGGGCTGACTTATCGTATCCAGGGGGAGCTGACGCCTGTGCTGCACGTCTGGCTGGATGGCCAGGTGCCAGTGTTTTTTGAGCACCACGTCATCCTCTGGAAGAATCCGCAGCTCGATGTCGGCATTCACCAGATGAAAGGCGCGTTCAAGCGATTTATCGCAGGGATGCCGATTTTCATGACGGAGGCGCGCGGGCCAGGCGAGATCGCCTTCTCGCGCGATGGCGCGGGGCATGTCTTCCCGATGCACCTCATGCCGGGGCAGGCTATCGAGGTACGTGAGCATCAATTCCTTGCCGCGACCGGCAATCTCGATTATGGATTTACGCGCCAGAAGGGCATCGCCAATATGCTTTTCGGCGGCACTGGCTTCTTTGTAGATCGCTTTGCCGCAATGCAATATGAGGGCGTGGTTTGGCTGCACGGCTATGGCAACGTCTTCGAGAAGGTTCTGGCGCCAGGTGAGCAGATTGACGTGGAGCCGGGCGGCTGGATTTATCGCGACGAGAGTGTACGCATGGATCCAATGGTCTATGGGCTGCGCACCGGCATCTTTGGCGGTTCGGGCCAGCTTGTCTTCAACAGATTTACAGGGCCAGGGCGCGTCGGCATCCAGTCTATGTATCTGCATATGCCGACCGGTGAGGATGATCGCGGATCGGGGAACAACAATCCCGGCGGCTTCAATATCGGCGGCATCCCCATCAACTTTGGGTAGCCGACGAGCAGCCCCGCGAGGAACACCTTGAAGAAAAGCAGCGCCCTTCTCCTAGATGATAGGAGAAGGGCGAAATATTTGGAGAACAGTGTCTACTGCCTGTGATGCTCTATCGCATTGATAGCGGCAGCGCCCCCGCGCTCGACTTCGCCGACTGTTGCGCGCGCCTCGCCCACTGCTGCTTTGGCAAGCGCAAGCGCCTCGCGTACCGCCGCCACCAGCAGCGCCGTCACCGCGCCCGCGTAGCCCGCCAGTACGCCCACCAACACCGCTGCGATGATTGAGAGCGTGTGAAGGTGGCCAAGCGCATAAAAGAGCGCTCCAGCCGCAACCGCGAAGCCTACGATGAGGCAAACGATGAAGGCCAAAAGGATATTGACGATAGCTTTGCCGAGCGCCTTGAAAATATGCCCAGCGACACTTTCGACACCGCCCATAGAGAATAACCCTCCTCCGCAAAAGGCGTGAGAGCGCCAGGGCAGACACTTCGCCCCGGCGGATACGAATCGTTTCGATGTCACGACTCGCCAGCATCGTACCACAGATTTCTCTCATTGGCGACGATGCAACAACCACATCTACGGAGGAGGAGCCATGCGTGTTACGCGCTTCCGATCAGGCGCTGACGATGAGCGATGATCGCCGCTATTGCGCTTGTGTCTTGCTCTTCAGCGCCTTCAGGTACGTTTCGGCGCCATTGATATCAGCGGTTGAATACGCCTGAACCGAGATCGGCAGTTGGTTGACATTGTTGCGCCAACTGATCAACACCTTACGTAGGGCGTCTACCTCGCGCGTGTCACCATGTACGTCGGCGATCAGGTTATGCGCCAGGTTCAGCGTATCGATCAACCCTGTGAGGGCGCCTGCGTCGAGCGTGGCGAACACTTCGGCCAGCGGCACAACAAACACCTTCACAGCGGCGCGGGTGATCTCCGCCGCCTCGATGGCCGCGTCCAATGGGACGCCCGCCAGCTTGCCCAACTGCTGCGCCAGGAACTCTGCCTCGGCGTGCTGAATCTCGCGCTCGATAGCAGGGATGGCGATAGGCGCGGCCAGTGCGCCTGCGCCTACCACGCCAAGCGCGCCTAGCCCCAGAATCGCCTTGCGTCGCGAGGTGCGCCGCGTTCCCGGCCGCTTTCCGGTTCGCGAAGCGCGTGTTTCTGTTTCTCCATCGGTTGTTCGGTTGCGTTCAAGGGTATCTGCCATACTGACGCTCCTTTTCCAGTGCGCGGTGCGCTGTGTGGAAGGTGGATGATTGCGTTGTTGTCCTTTGACGCTCATCTCCGAAGGCTTCTCTATGGAAGCTCACGAGCCATGCTGCTCATAACGCATCTATGGCGCCAAGAAGCCATTGCTCAGCAATAATGCTGACGGAAGATCATGCTATAATCAGGGGTATTGGTGGCGTTTGCAACGCTTTGGATGTTCCACCGGTTCTCCGCGCGAGACAAGAGAGACGAGAGAGATGAGATAGAGAGGCGCCTCGATGGACTTTACGCTCAACGACGAGCAACGTATGATCCGCGATATGTGTCGCGAGTTCGCCGAAGAAGAGATCAAACCTAAGGCCGAAGAGCTTGACCGCACGGCAGCCTTTCCCTACGAGATTATCCAAAAGATGGCGAAGTTGGGGCTGCTCGGCCTGCCCTTCCCCGAAGAATATGGCGGCGCGGGGGCGGATTTCCTGACATACTGTGTGGCGCTCGAAGAGATCGGACGCGGCGATGCCTCGGTGGGCATCACGATGGAGGCGCATACCTCGCTGGGAGCGACGCCTTTCGCGCTCTTCGGCAGTGAGGAGCAAAAGCGGGAATATCTTACTCCACTGGCGCAGGGCGAACAACTCTGGTCGTTTGGGCTGACCGAGCCAAACGCCGGCTCGGATTCCGCCGGAACGGAGACCCACGCCGAACTCGAAGACGGCTACTGGCGCATTAACGGCGCAAAGAGCTTCATCACCAACGCGGGAACGGACATGACTGGCGGCGTGACCATCACCGCCGTCACCGGCAAGCAGCCCGACGGCCACAAAGAGATCACCAATCTGATCGTTCCCAAAGGGACGCCCGGCTATATCATCGGCGCGGCGTATCATAAGATGGGCTGGCGAGCGTCGGATACCCGCCCGCTCTCCTTCGAGGATTGCCACGTGCCGGATGAGAATCGGTTGGGCGAGCGCGGCGACGGCTTCCGCCAGTTCATGACAATTCTCAACATGGGGCGCATCGCGATCAGCGCGCTAAATGTGGGGCTGGCGCAGGCGTGCTTTGACGAATCGCTCAAGTATTCGCGCGAACGCCGCCAGTTTGGCAAGCCGATCAAGTCGTTCCAGGCGATCCAGTTTAAGTTAGCCGATATGGCTACGGAGATTGAGCTTTCGCGTCTCATGTATTATAAAGCGGCATGGCTACACATGCAGGGGCAACCGTTTACAAAGGAAGCCTCGATGGCTAAGCTCTTCTCATCCGAGACAGCCAAGCGCTGCGCCGATCAGGCGGTGCAGATTCACGGTGGCTATGGCTTTATGGATGAGTACCCCGTCTCGCGTTTCTGGCGTAATGTAAAGGTACACGAGATCGGCGAGGGGACAAGCGAAGTTCAGCGCATGCTGATCGCCAAAAACTTGTAAACATTCAGCTATATACTTAACTATGCTTCTACTGCGTTGTCGGCGAGGCGCCTGACAGACAGCAAACGCTGGCAAAAAGGGGAAGGGTCATGCGAACGATCACACGGGTGGGGCTGGTTGTCGGCGCCGCTGGATTGGTGGCGCTCTATGGGTTGCAGATCGTCGCCGGGCTGTTCGTTGCGCCCGCCGTTGCGCTGATTGGCGTTATCACGGGGCTTGGCGTCGCCAAGTGGCTTGAGCGCGGCTGGTATGGTCGCCAGTTTGTGGCTGGCCTGCGCGCTGGCCTCATCGCCTGTGGCGCCACAGGCGTCGGCGCGGCGCTTTTCCTGCTGCTGCAAGGCCCTCATTCACTGGCGACCCTCTCCGCGCGCTCGCAGCTTGGCCCACTCAGCCTCTCCCATGTGATTACTCAGTACGCCTATCTTGGCTGGGCAGGTATTGACGTCGGCGCCTCGCTTGTCGCGATGATCGCAGGTATCTTCCTTGCCGCCATCACGACGCAAATCTTCGCCTGGAGTAAAAGCCGCCATTCGTTGCGGGTGGTGGAGCAAGCGCGGCTGGTGGCGGAGTCGTTCAATCGTTCCGCAGCTTGGGCCGCGCCGCCTTCAGGTGGGCGTATGACCTCCGGGCCAATGGTTGGCCCTGGTCTGAGCGCGCTCTGGCCCCAACCCACAGCGCCGTCGGGCAGCCTGGGCGCGACGCCTCAAACGATACCACCACTGCCATCTGCGCTAGGCGCAGGAGCCGCCTGGGGCGCGACTGGCGCTCCTTCAACGCCGCTGGCGCATGCGCAACCAAAAGCGCCATCCCCAACTCCGGCGCCCAAGGCGGCGACCGCCGTGCCAGGGGCGAACTTTGGTGGCGGGCTGACGGCAATGCCGCAGACGACGCCACCACCCCTTACCACACAGTCGCCAAAGGGCGCGAAGGGCGGGAAGGGCGCGCAGGCCAGCCGCTGGAACACCAACGCTCCAGGCGCGGCCTTAGCCACTGCGCAAGGCGCAACGCCTCCACCCGTAGGGCAGCGTGACACGCCCACGCCGCGCGCGCCCGCAGGGAGAAATGCGCTCAACCAGGGAACGCTCAGCGAGGCGCAACGCGAGGCGCTTGGAGAATGGGCAAACGATCCGGCGTCGAGCGCGACTGCGGCGCGGGGCGCAAAAGGCGCCGGACAACAGGGCAAAGCAGCCGCGCCAGCAAATGTTGAGAATGCTCCAGCGCCCACCGACGAAGATGGCGAACCAACGGTTCCGCAGAGCAGTGTTCCACAGAGCCGCACGCCCAATCCATCGGCGTACCTCAACAGTGAGACACCAGCGCCACGTCGGCCACGCAAAAAGCAGAACACGCGCGACTGGCTATGCTAGGTTGATGTAGGAGACGCTATGTCGGAGTATGTACAACACTTCCCATTGGGCGAGGCGACGATCTCGATCATCTCGATTGGCGATCTCCGGTGGGATCAGCAGGAGGCGCTGGGCGTGCCAGAGAGCGAGTGGCGTCCGCGCTATACCGCCTCCTTCGAGCAACCCTTGCAGATTCCCATCCAGATGGTTCATATCGCTGCGCCAGGCGTCTCGCTGCTGGTGGATGTCGGTGTCTATGACTATCCGGCTTCCTGGGCGGATACGCTGCTGATCCCTGGCTACACGCCCCCGCCTGGGCTGATGGAGCGACTGGGCGAGATGGGCGTCCAGCCCGAAGACATCTCGCAGGTCGTCATCACCCACGCGCATACCGATCACTTCAATGGCGCGACGCGCCTGGAAGGTGGGCGCTACGTTCCCACCTTCCCCCATGCGCGCTATTACCTGAGCCGCGCTGATTGGGATGCGTTAGACGCTAGTGGCTGGCTACAGCGCCCCGACGCGCCCGCCAGTCACACGCTGGTTCCCCTGGCTGAGCAGGGGGCGCTGGAACTGGTAGATGGCGACTATGAGCTTGGGCAGGGCATACGGCTGGTCAGCGCGCCGGGCGAGACCCCTGGCCACCAGCTCGTTCGCGTTGAATCGGCGGGGCAGGTGTTGTACTGCCTGGGTGACTTGTATCACCATCCCGTCGAGGTGGAGCAGCCGACATGGATGCAGGTGGGGATCGACCGAGACGCCACCATCCGCACGCGCGCCGCGTTCGCCGAGACCGCGCTCACCGAAGACGCGCTACTAATCGCTACACACATCCCCGGCCTGGGCCGCCTGACGCGCACGCCAGAAGGCGTCGCCTGGGTTACTGTCAACCCTTGATGTCCACGCCAACGTCCACCCTACCGCCAGTCCGCGCCTGATCCTAGCGCCCCTCCTGCGCACGTTGCAGGTTGACGGCTGCGTTGACCAGGCCGATGTGGGTGAACGCCTGGGGATAGTTGCCAAGCAGCGCGCCCGTATCGGGATTGATCTCCTCGGAGAAGAGGCCAAGCGGACTGGCATAGCTGAGCAACCGCTCGTAGCGTTCGCGCGCCTCGCCTAAACGACCTTGCGCCGCCAGATTGCTCACATACCAGAAGGTACACGCCAGGAAGGCTCCCTCGCCGCCGGGGAGGCCGTCATCCGTCGCGCCCGCCTCATCCAGCCCTTTCCCCTTGGCTGCCACGTCAGCAGGACGATAGCGGTAGATCAGCCCGTTGGGGCTGGTCAAAATGCGCTCGGTCGCCGCGATTGTTCCCAGCATGTGTGGATCGTTCGCGGGGAGGAAGTTGACCAGCGAGAGGCGCAGGTTCGCAGCGTCGAGTGTCTCATCGCCATAGGCTTGTGTGAAGCTCTGTAACTGTTCGCTGTAGCCATGCTCCATCACGCTCTGGCGAATCTGATCGCGAATAGCCGCCCACTGTGCCGTATCATGCGAATGCCCATGATGCTCGGCGAGCTTGCAGGCGCGATCCAGCGCCACCCAACACATCGCGCGCGAATAGACAAACGCCCGTGGCGCGCCGCGTACCTCCCAGATGCCCTGATCCACATCCTGCCAGTGATGTGCGACGTAGCGCGCAATCTGCTCGGAGAGCGTGCGCAGGTCACGCTGGGTCTCGCGGGCCATACGATCCTGCGTGCGTTCACGGAGGTGGTTGCGCATATGCTCCATCGTGAAGCGATGATCGGTATGATCGGTATGGCCGGTATGGCGCGGCTGCGTGAAGCCAGCCTGGCGGGCATAGCGTAGGGCTGAGTCGGCCACCTCGCCGTAGACATCGAGCTGACGTTGTGTGGCAGCGCCATTGCCAATACGCACAGGACGTGATCCCATATAGCCTTCGAGGTGGGTCAGTTCGTGCTCTTCGAGCGCGCCGTCTTTCTCGCCACGGATGGTGTACATGATGCGCATATCGGCAGCGTCGCGGATTCGCAGGTCATCGAGGAAGTGGAAGTAGTCGCGCGCCTCGCTGGCATAGCCAAGGTTGCCAAGCGCGTCGAGCGTGAAGGAGGAGTCGCGCAGCCAGGTGTAGCGGTAGTCCCAGTTGCGCACACCGCCGATCCATTCGGGCAGCGAGGTGGTGGGCGCGGCGACAATCGCGCCGGTTGGCTCAAACGTACACAGTTTGAGCGCCAGCGCCGAGCGGAGAATGGTCACCTGATAGGGGCCGTCGTAGTGACACAGGCTGATCCAGTCGCGCCAGAAGCGCATCGTTTCATCGAGGTCGGCGTCGAAGTCGTGGCGCAGCAAGCTGCTGAGCTGATTCTCGGCTTCGCCCTGGGTGCGCGCATAGCTGAGCGCAGCGCCGATACGCTGCCCCTCCTTCATTGGAACGACCGCGCGTAAGACGCCATCTTGCTCATGTAGCGTGATCGTTGGCATGCGTTCCGCATTGGCGCTATCAGAGGGGAGATGGCGCACGATGAGCGAGAGGTAGCGGCCATCCGCCGTCAGGATCGCCCCGACCGCGCCATCGGCCAGGGGATGCAGAGCGATGTCTGGCGCTTTGCGGGCGTAGTCAAAGGTTGCTTTGAGGGTGATCTCCATCGTCACCTCGCCCGATTGGCAGGTGATGATGCGGTTGACCCGGTGCGAAGCGGACACATCGTTGCCCACCTCGCGTTCAAGTCCCGCGCGAATGCCGTGCGTTGTCCCCGGCAGCAGTGAGGCGAGATGCTCCACCACATGGGGCTTGCGCGGGCGCATCCGTACAGGGGTGACATCCACCAGTCGCACGCTCCCACCGGACGCCGTAAAGAGTGTCTGCAAGATGTTGGTATCAACCATGTATTCCATGCGCGCTTCGCAGGCTTCAGTAGGGCAAATGCGAAAGTAGCCGCCTTTGTCAGCGTCGAGCAATTTGCAAAAGACGGCGGGGCTATCGAAGTGTGGGAGGCAGAGCCAGTCTATCGAGCCATTGGGCGCAATCAGCGCCGCCGTGCGGCAATCGCCGATCACGCCGTAGTTAGCGATAGGCTGGTAGCGCGGTTCATTGCCCTCGCCCAGCCTCACCTGAATCTGCCCATTTTGGGCATGCCCATGCTCCGGCATCTCCATCCTCCTGTTTCCTGCTCATGCTTTCTTGTGTTGTCTCGCCACAAATACAGATCTCTCTTTCTCTGTATATACGCAGATTAGCAACAGAGGCGCCAGAAGAAGGCTCAGTCCGTCGGCATGTATTCCGCAATGACCTCGATCCGCCCGACGATCTGCGCGTTGAACTCGTCCAGCCGCTCGGCGGGTATCCAGTATTCCTGATGAATCGCCGAGCCAACGGTGTGAACGTCGTATTGGGCAAGATAGGCGCTGCGCACGGCAAAGCGAGTGACGTAGCCACGCTTGCCATCGCGCGCATTCCACTGGCTGGCGATCTGGCGGGCGTATTCTTCGTTCAAGACGGGATAGAAGATTGGCTGCCACGAGAGGCGCAGGGGGAAGGCCGTATCACCACTGGCGTGGATCAGCGCCAGCTCATGCTCACCCACCGGACGGTAGAGGATAGTGGTCGACTCGTCTGTCATAAGCACAACCCATCCAGCAACGGCTGATAGAGTTCCTGCCCACGCAGACTCTCACGCCAGCGGATGGGAATGCCCAACACGCCGTCGCGCAGCCCGGCGATACCGCCCGCCACACACGCCGTCGTATCCGTATCATGCCCAAGCCTGATCGCTGCCCTGGCAACTTGCTCGTAGTCTCCCTGATCCACCGCCCAGCGCGCCGACCGGAGCGTGTCCACTACATAGCCGCGCCCCTTCCCTGGCGCAGGATCATCCGGGCGAATGTGAAACTCCAGCTCGGCGCGTTCGGGCGAGGCTTCCGACCAGCGCGCACGTGCGGTGGCAATCGCGTCGCCCCAGGGATCGGCGTGTTCATCAAGGATGTAGCGCGCCCACAGGCAATAGACCGCGCAGCAGACCTGTGCCCGCAGATGGCCATGCGTCACGCGCGATTGCGCCATCGCGTCGGCGATCAGCTCGTCGTCACTTCCGCGACTCCACAGCGCCAGCGGCAGTACGCGCATCAGCGAGCCATTGCCAAGCGCATACTCATCGGCAGGGCCAGCCTCCAGCGCAGGCGTCCCATTGCGTATCGCCCTGATCGCCTGGGCGGTCGTGTTTCCCACATCGAAGACACGACCATCCACCGCCATATAGCCTTCGGTGTACCAGCGTACCACCCGCTGGCCGAAGTCTTCGGCGTCGAAACGCTGGCGTTCCAGCAGCGAGGCCAGCAGACAGAGCGCCAGCGCGCCATCGTCCGACCATACGCTCGGCGGTGTGCCCGCGTGGGCGCGATGGTAGCCTGACGGCGGCGCAAACTCGATCTGCTCCAGCGGTGGGATGTCCTCCGGCTCGTGAAACTCGTAGGGCACGCCAAGCACATCACCAATCAGCAACCCAAGCAGCCCACCAGTCAGCCGTTCCCGTCGCGTTGGCATGGCGCGTCTCCTTTATTCGCTTACTCCGCCTCGAGATTCGCGATGGCCTCGCGCAGGCGGCGCAACGAGACCTCGCGCCCCAACACTTCCATCGTCTCGAAGAGCGGCGGTGAGACCGTGCGGCCCGTCACTGCGACACGCACGCTGGTGAAAAGCTGCCCCGGCTTCTGGTTGAGCTCGGCGGCGAGGTCGCGCATGGGCTGCTCCATCGCTGTCGCCTCCCAGCTTGTCAGATCGCTCAGCAGTTTCTCAGAGCGGCGTAGGCCATCGAGCGTGCGCGTCGCGTCCATCTGCTTGGCAATCAGCAGCGAGGCGGGGTACTCAATTGCGTCGGTGAAGAAAAACTCGGTCATGCCGGGCGCCTCGGCCAGTGTCTTCATGCGCTCCTGCTCCAGACGCAGCACGCGCGCCGTGTACTCACGATCCAGCGGACGCGCCACGCTATCGGGCAGGCCGCCCTCGGCCTGCGGGCGCTCCAAAAAAGGCAGTGTGCGCTCGGTCAGCGCCTCCGGCGTCAACTGGCGAATGTAGTAGCCGTTGAACCAGAGCAGCCGCCCCTCGTCATAGCGCGCGCCCGCCACGCCCACACGCTCTATCGAGAACGCTTTCATGATCTGATCCAGACTCAGCACATCCGTCTTGTCGTCATACGACCAGCCAAGCAGCGCCATATAGTTCAAGACGGCCTCCGGCAGGAAGCCCTCGGCGCGCAGGTCTTGCATGGACTTGGCGCCGTGCCGCTTGCTCAGCTTCTTCCCACCGCTCCCCTCCAATACATCGGGCACATGTACGAAGATCGGCGGCTGCCAGCCAAACGCCTCATAGATGAGCACATGCAGCGGCGCGCTGGGAATCCACTCCTCGGCGCGGAAGACGTGTGTAATGCGCATCAGGTGATCGTCAATCAGGTGCGCCAGGTGGTAGGTAGGTAGGCCATCCGATTTCAACAACACACGGTCATCCAGCGTGGAGTTCTCAAAGACGATCACGCCACGTAGCGCGTCCTGTACGCGCGTTGTTCCCTCGTAGGGAACGGCCAGCCGCACAGTATACGGCTCGCCTGCGGACACCCGCGCGGCCACTTCGTCGGATGTGAGATGGCGGCAGTGTCGGTCGTAGCGCGGTGGCTCACCCCGCTGGCGCTGCATCATCCGCACCGTCTCCAGCCGCTCAGGCGTGCAGAAACATCGGTAGGCATGGCCGGAAGCGATCAACTGCTCGGTATATTCAAGATAGATGGCGCGCCGCTGTGTCTGGTAATAGGGGCCATACGGGCCGCCCACGTCCGGGCCTTCGTCCCAATCCAACCCAAGCCAGCGGAACCCTTCGAGGACGGCGTCAACGGCGCCCTCCACTGTACGCGCGGTATCGGTGTCTTCGATGCGGATAATGAACTGGCCCCCATAGTGGCGCGTGAGCAGCCAGCTAAAGAGCGCCGTGCGGAAGCCCCCGATGTGCTGGATGCCAGTTGGGCTAGGCGCGAAACGAGTGCGCGCCTCCATGTGTGATACTCTAGAAGCGGCGAGATCCGGCTCGGCTGCGACGTTTGGCGTGGCCAATGCAGGATGATCGGTTGCAGGTGTGGGGGTAGATAAGGGGGCGTTGGCGCCCGTTCTGGCCATGTTGGTGTTCTCCTGATGTATACTGACGACTAAGGCGCAAAACCATCAGTTGGATGCGCGTCGTGTTGTTGAAATGTTGTTGAAATCATGTGAGATTGCTGAGAGCAGGCTCACGTCCGGCACGGCGACGTTATTGCCCGCTGGGGTTGCGCGTCTGATCGGATCGAAGCGATTTCACGTCATTCTTGCACTATATCCGTATTTCAGCCCATCTGTCAAGCAAGCGCCGTACGCTGGCCTGACGCTTATGCACGGAGGTTATCTTGGACTCTACAGGAAGTACGCCTCATCCTGAGGATGAGCAGTCATTTAATGTTGAGGAAGATACCACCCCGACGGCGCCCCGTGTTCGACGCGCCGGGCCAACGCTTCCACCCATGCTGCCAGATGATACTCAGCCAACGGCGCCCATGATGGCCGAGAGCGACAGCCAGGGAGCGCCAGACGGAACGTCCCCCCAGGAGCGCCTTGGCGTCGAGCCGCCAGCCCAGACCTTGCCTCAGGTTGGCGCGCGCGGTGATGTGTATAACGACCAGCCGATGGCAGTCTCTGTGCGGAACGGCGCGAATGGCTATGGCGTTCCGGCTCCCATTTCACGAAGCAAACCGCCTGAAAGCCTCACTGTGCGCAGCCGCCGACGCAGACGCTATACGCTCTATCTGCGGCGGTCGGCGCGGGCGCGGGCAGCGGCGCGGGCTTCGTCGTTTGGTCGGCTGACCTGGATCTCACTGATGCTGATGGTGTTTCTGCTCGTTTCGTCGCTTGCCGCCACCCTGGCCATCGCCGCGACCTACTACCAATCGCAGGAGGCGGTGATTCTTGGGCTGGGTCGCACCGTCAACTCCAAGGGCAGCGTGCGCATCTATTCGAATGATGGGACGCTGCTCTATCAGTTGAACTCGAACGGTGCGCAACACAACATCTCACTGGCGCAGGTGCCGATAGATGTCGTCAACGCGACGATCTCCGCTGAGGATCGCACCTTCTGGACAAATTACGGCGTTGACCCCACGTCAATCGTGCGTGCCGCTCAGGAGAATATTCTGCACAAGCAGATCACCCAGGGCGCCAGCACGATCACCCAGCAGCTTATCAAGCAGAACATCCTGGGTGGCAGTGTCACCTATGACCGTAAGCTCAAAGAGATCATCCTCTCCACCGGGCTGACGATCACAGGCGTCTACACGAAACGCCAGATCATGGAGTTGTACCTCAACTCGATCCCCTATGGCCCGACGGTCTATGGCATTGACGCCGCCGCGCAGTTCTACTTCGACTATACCGACAACCCCGCGACCGGCGAGACGGCGGCGCAGCATCTCGATCTTGCGCAAGCGTCGCTGCTGGCGGGCATTCCACAGAACCCCAACCTGAATGAGCCGATCAACCATTTTTCCACGGCGTTTGCGCGCCAGGCATATGTGTTGCAAGGCATGGTGACATTGGGGTTCATCACGCAAAAACAGGCGGACGCTGCCTCCGCCGAGACCTGGAACGCCTACAAGCATCACACGCTGCTGCATCTGCAACCGACCACCCCCAAGCTGGCGCCTCACTTTGTTGACTTTGTGATCCAGCAGTTGCAGGCAATGGTCAACGCGCACCAGCTCAATGTCGCCGACATCGCGCGCACGGGCCTGAACGTCTACACGACGCTCGACCTCAATCTGGAAAATTACACTGAGGCGGCGATGAAGAAGCACCTGTATGGCACGGATCACGACGATTACGGCAACTATATCGTCAACGACCATGTGACCAATACGGCAGGGATGCTGGTGCAGCAGAGTACCGGGGCGATCCTGGTGATGCAGGGCAGCGTTGACTACTACAGTACGCAGATCAACGGTCAGTTCAACGTCGTCACCCAGGGCTATCGTGGCACCGGGTCATCCTTCAAGCCCATCGCCTACGCGACCGCCTTTGAGAAAGGGTGGTTCCCGGCGATGACAATAGCCGATACGCCCTCCATCTTCTATGACGCCGGTTCAGGAAGTGAGTACAAGCCGCTCGACTTCGACCGCCTTTTCCCTGGCGAGATGACGTTGCGTCAGGCGTTGCAGACCTCGCGCAACATTCCGGCGGTCAAGGTGATGCAATACGCCGGGATAGATAGCGTCGAACGCAATGCGATTCGCATGGGACTCTGGCAGCACGGCTGGAAGGGTACCTGGGGGCTTTCATCTGTGCTTGGCTCGCTCAACGTGACGCTGTACGACATGGTGCAGATGTATACGGTGCTGGCGAACTACGGGCAATACATCCCGTTGCACGCCATCAACGAGATCACCGATAGCTCGAACAACGTGATCTACCAGTACCATGTGCCACAGGGCGTCCAGATATTGAGTCCACAGGTAGCGTTTCTGGTAACAAATATCCTTGAAGACAACAAGGCGCGCGCGCGGGAGTTTGGCGCGTGCAGCCCGCTCTATCTTGATCCCTACCTCAGCCCCGATGATCCCGGCTATATCCACGCCGGAGCCGGAACCGAGGGGCCGATTGGTAACGCCGAATGCGCGGCGCTGGAAGCCAACAACGACAGTTCGCCCAATGCCTGGCCGGCCGCCGTCAAGACGGGCACGAACAATCTGACCGACGACTGGACGATTGGTTACACGATGGACTACACGATGGGCGTGTGGGCCGGCAACAACGATTACTCCAACTTCGCCGATCCCTCACAGGTCGGTCACGGCATTGACGGCATCACCGGCGCTGCGCCAACGTGGTATCGCACGATGATCTACGCCGAGCGTAACCTGCCCAAGCGCGATTTCCCAGCGCCGACCGGCGTCTATCGGGCGACATGGAGTTCCAACGGGATCACCTCCACCGACTGGTTCATCAAGGGAATGCAGCCACCCGACGGCACGGGCAGCGGCGGCACGAACATCCATGTTTGCCTGACGCCCGACGGCAACTCGTGGAACTATTGCGCGGCGCCAACAACACCCACCACTCCTAACCCACGCCATCGCGGGCATGGCGGCCAGGGCGCCATAACTCCCTGGGCGCCGGCTACGTTGGCGATGAGAACGCTGCCTATCGCTCCCATCCGGCTGCCACAGGCGTACATCCGGCAGCGGGAGTAGACGGCCCCTACCCCTGGCCCCTCTCCCGCCACGCGGGAGAGGGCACTGTTTATCTCTGCAAGAACGAGAAAAGGAACACACGATGAGCGCAAAGCGTCGGGCAAAGCCGGTCTCTGTGGAGAGCAAGCAGCAGCCTCTGCGCGAGGGCGCGCCGCTAACGCGGCTTGTCGCCAGATTGCCGCCCACTGTTCCCTTTACGGGGCCAGAGACACTTGAGCGGCGCAGCGGGCGCACATTTGCCCTGCGGTTGGGCGCCAACGAGAGCAACTTTGGCCCGTCGCCCCATGCGCGCGAGGCGATGCGCGCCGCCATCGAGCGCATTGCCTGCTACGCCGATCCCGAAGTCTATGAACTACGATTGGCGCTGGCGCGTTTGCATGGCGTGGGTATCGAGCATATCGTCGTCGGCTCCGGCATAGACGATCTGCTGGGGTTGATCGTCCGCGCCTTCGTCGAGCCGGGTGATGTGGTCGTCACCGCCGCTGGGGCGTATCCCACTGTGCCATTTCACATCGCAGGCTACGGTGGGCGGCAGGAGCTGGTGCGCTATCTGGATGACGCGGGCGGCCTGCGCAATGACCTCGACGCGCTGGCCGAGGCTGCCAATCGCACGAACGCGCGCCTGGTCTACCTCGCCAACCCCGATAACCCCACCGGCTCTTGGTATCGCGGCGATGCCGTGCGCGCCTTCCTCGATAAGCTGCCCAGTGGCTCACTGTTGCTGCTCGACGAGGCGTATATCGAACTGGCGCCGATTGATGATCCCTCTGATCCCGGTATATTGTTGCCGATGAACCCCGATGATCCGCGTCTGCTCCGCCTGCGCACCTTCTCAAAGGCGTATGGTATGGCGGGCGCGCGGGTGGGTTACGCCATCGGTCGCCCCGAGGTCATCGCCGCGTTTGATCGTATCCGCCTGCACTTCGGCGTCAATCTTGTTGCGCAGATGGGCGCGCTGGCTGCGCTGGAGGATACCGACTATCTGCGCTACGTTGCGGCGGAGGTGGCGCGTGGACGTGAGGAGTATGCCGCGCTGGCCCGCGAACTTGGCATGATTCCCCAGCCCTCCGCCACCAACTTTGTCGCGATGGATGTTGGCTCGTCTACATGCGCACGGGCGTTGCTGGCCGCGCTGGCCGAGCAGGGTGTCTTCATCCGCATGCCCGGCGCGCCGCCGCTTGACCGGTGTGTGCGCGTCACCGTGGGCACGCCTGCCGAGCGGGCCATCTTCGCTGATATATTGCGCAAGATCTGGCCGCAGGTGACGCATGTTGCCGATTCCTGAAACCAAACTTTGCAGAAACGGTTCTCTATCCGCCTGATGCACTTGACAAAAATCTAGCACATAGTGGTTGAATTGCTCGGGCTGTTCCATGTTAGGGACATGGGTGGTATTGGGCATAACGATCTTGCGTGCGCCATTCACCTCTGCGAAGCCCGATTGTGTCGCCTGCAAGCCAGACATGGTAGTTCCTCCTGTGCGTCTGGTGAAGCGTACAACGCAAACGCGGGTTTCATTGTAGCACAGGCCATTGCCCCCTTGACATGACCGGTTTTGGCGTCTATACTTAGAACAAATATTCAAGAAGAGCAAGTCTTTCCCCACACCCATCACTACCCAAGGAGCCATTTTGCCCTATGATAAGCCGAGGATTACTCTGGTTCGACGACGATACACACACCCCACTCCCACAGAAGATCGCCGAGGCGGCGATGCGCTATCGTGAGCGCGAAGGCTATCCGCCGACCGTCTGCGAGATGAATCCACAACAGCAGGAAGCGCTTGTCCTTGCGGCGGAGGCCGCCGCAGCCGCGCCAAAGCGCAAGCGCGCCGCCAAAGCCACGATGGCTGCTCCTGCCAAACCAGCCAAAGGCGCACGCGCCGGGATTGGATCGAGCGTGGCGACAGGCAAAGGACAGTTCGTCGTAGATACCTCGAAGCTGCGCATCACGCCGAATCCAAGCCTGCGCCCAAACTACATCCTGGTTGGCGTGGAGGCTGGCGAGGAGCCTACGCGCCTGCCTGGATTCGGGTATACTGAGGATGATGTGGCGCCACATGATCGCGCGGCGCCCGCGACCCCAAAGAAGGCGGCCCGGAAACCACGCGCGCCACGCCTGCCGCGACGCGCCACGGCGTAGGCGGGCGCAGAGGCGAGAGGATACCCTATGGCGCAGACCATTCGCGTGATGACCGAGGCGGATTTCCCAGCGGTTGACTATCTTTTGCAGGTGGCCTACGCTAGCTCCCGCACCTACGTCGGACGGCTAAGGCGGCAATTAGCCTTGCAGCCCGACGGCTGGCTGATCGCCGAACGTGACGGAGCAATGGTTGGCGTAGGTGGGATCACCGCCATGGGAAGCGTCGGATATATTGGGCTGGTTGGAACCGCTCCCGCTGCTCAGCGCCAGGGGATCGCGACAGCGCTAATGCGCGCATTGATGGCGGTCGGCGAAGGCGCTGGTTGTACATGTCTCCTGTTGGACGCCTCGAACGCGGGCAAGCCGTTGTATGAGCGGTTGGGCTTTGAGACGGTTGACACCGTAACGGTCTGGCGGCGCGAGGCCGATTCATCTACTGGCCTAAGCGGGGACAAATTCGCTGACGAGCAGGGGATCGCTCTTTTGCCATATACACAAGAGAGTGTTGCGCAGGTCGCGGCGTTTGACGCAAGCGGCTACGGCGCTGGACGTGAACGGGTGGTAGCGTCGTTTCTCGCGGACGATCCGGCGCTGGTCAGGCTGGCGCGCGATACGGCAGGAGTCATCCAGGGGTATCTCATTCTTCAGGCAGATGGAGACGCCATCGGCCCTTGGCTGGCGACCTCCCCATCGGCAGCGCGGGCGTTGCTGGCCTGGGCGCTCTCTTTCGCAGGGGCGCACACGCTCATCACACAGACTCCAGGCGCAAATCAGGATGGCGCCGAACTGCTCACCGACGCGGGCTTCACACCCATACGCTCGCTTACCCATATGCGCCGTGGCGCTCCCCTATCGCCTACACGCCGCCAGATCGTCTACTCTCAGGCCAATCTCGCGCTTGGGTGAGGCCGCTTCCTGCGGTATACTTCTATCGTGTGTGGCGCGCTTCTGAAAGGCGCTATGAAGTATGCCAAAGGGAACAACGACGCATGATTGAGCGATATACCCGACCGGAGATGGCGAATGTCTGGTCGGATGAGCATAAACTGGACATCTGGCTGCGTGTGGAGATACTGGTCTGCGAGGGATGGGCGCGCGAGGGGGCCATCTCGCCTGAAGACATGGAGAAGATACGCGCCGCCACGTATGACATCGCACGCGCACGTGAGATCGAGCGCGAGACCCACCACGATGTGATCTCCTTCCTGCGCTCCGTACAGGAAAAATTGGGGCCGGAGGGACGTTTCCTGCACCTGGGGCTGACCTCATCCGACGTGATTGATACCGCGCTGGCCGTGCAGCTTGTGGAGGCGGGTGCGCTGCTGCGTGAGCGGCTCGACGCCCTCACCGAGACCGTCACGCAGGCGGCGATACGCTACCGCACGACGCTCACCATCGGGCGCACGCACGGCATTCATGCTGAGCCAACCACCCTCGGCTTCAAACTGGCGGGCTGGGTGGATGAATTGCATCGCGCCCGCATACGCCTCGACGCTGCGCTCGACGACATCGCCGTAGGAGCCATCTCAGGCGCGGTAGGCACACACGCCACTGTGCCACCACAGATCGAAGAATATGTCTGCCAGCAGTTGGGACTGCGACCGGCAGCCGTCTCCACGCAGATCATCCCACGCGACCACCACGCGCACTACGCGACCACACTGGCGCTGATCGGCGCCTCGCTCGAACGTATGGCGCTGGAGCTGCGCCACTTGCAGCGCACCGAGGTTGGCGAGGCGTTCGAGCCGTTTGGGGCGCTGCAGCAGGGGTCGTCGGCCATGCCCCACAAGCGCAATCCCGAAAAGGCCGAGCGTGTCTGTGGATTGGCGCGCACACTACGTGGCTACGCCGTGACGGCGCTGGAAGATGTGGCGCTGTGGCACGAACGCGACATCAGCCACTCCTCCGCCGAGCGGATGATTTTGCCCGATAGCACGGCGACGCTGCACTATATGCTCTGGCTTTTCAACGAGATCATGACAGGGCTTGAGGTGGACGAGGAGCGTATGCTGGCCAATCTCAACCTCACGCGTGGGCTGATCTACTCCTCACGCATTCTGCTGGCGCTGGTAGAAAAAGGCATGGATCGGCAGGAGGCATATAAGCTGGTGCAGCGCAACGCGCAGAAGGTCTGGCGCAACGAAGATGCAGGCGCGGGGCTGCTTGGCATGCTGAAAGCCGACCCCGACGTGATGGCGCGCATCACACCCGATGAGCTTGACGCTATCGCCGACCCGCGCGCGTACCTCGCCTATACCGACGAGGCGTTTGTCCGGCTGGGGTTGCTGTAACCCCCACCCCAACCCCTCTCCCGCCGCAGCGGGAGAGGGGCTTTTTTATGCTTGCAGCGCGGCCAGCAGCCCCGCCAGATCAGCGAACACATAGTCGGGGCGACGGGCGCTGGTGGCTTCGTTTGCCTGCTCCGCATCGGAGAGGCCGCTGAGCATGAGCGCGCTTGCCAGTCCGGCGGCGTGCCCGGCCACGATGTCTAGGTCGAGCGCGTCACCTATCACCAGCGTCTCGCTTGGATCGGCGTCCATCAGGCGGAGCGCCTGGTGAACGATCTCTGGCGCGGGCTTGCCGATCATCAGGGGAGATACCCCGCTGGCGTATTCAAGCGCCGCCACAATGGAGCCAGTTCCTGGCTCGAAGCCCTCCTCGATGGGCAGGCGTGGGTCGCGATTGACAGCGTAGAAGGCTGCGCCCGCCATGATCGCGCGCATGGCATAGCGCAGCCGGGGATAGGTGAGTGAGCGATCCAGCCCCACCAGCACGGCGTCAGGCCGCGCTTGCCCATCGTGCGGCGCCAGGGGGTCATCCGGCAGCGAGAGTGTTTGCAGGCCGACGGATTGGAGCATGCGCTCTACCGAAGCGACGGCAAGCGCAAAGACGCTGCCAGAAGGGAAACGCTGCGCAATCGCCTGCGCCGCCGCCCAGCCTGCGGTGAGCGTGCGTCCCTCTGGCTTTGGAACGCCAAGCCGCGCCAGCTTCGCGGCAACCTCCTCCACTGTGGCAAACGAGTTGTTCGAGAGGAAGAGTACACGCCGCCCGCTGGCGTCGGCCCAGGCGACGAACTCACGCGCGCCGGGGAGGAGCCGCTCCCCGCGATAGACCACACCATCGAGATCGAGAATAAACGCGCGATACTCTCGCAACACAACTACTCCTAGCGGGCGGTTGAAACCGCGCCTAAGGGTGGCCCTTCAGGCCACCACGAAGTCCGCCTGCGCGGACTCTGCTACGGCGAAATGATCTTGCATGGCAGGCGCCAGAGCCAGGGCAGGCGACAACAACCTAAACATAGTCCAAGAATTGCTCAGCATTATACGATCACTTGGCCTACTCTCCAGTCCGCGCAGGCGGACTTCGTGGCCATAGCGAAGCGGAGGCCCGTAGGCGCGGTTTCAACCGCCCGCTTGCCGCTTGCTTGCCGCGCTTGCCGCGCTTGCCGCTAATAGCCTATGTTGTTCTGCAAGGCGTACTGGTAGACGGTATCGGCGACATACACCTGGCAGGCGCCCTCACCGCTGTGCTCTTTCATCAGCGTAATGGCATATTTCGCGCCACTCGGAGCGCCGGGCGCCTGATCATCAGGCGCCAGCGAGATCCACCAGGTATCAGGGTTGGGCTGATCGCTCTGCGCCGTGCCTGTCTTGCCGCCTTCATAGACGCCTGAGGTAGCCAGCGTGTGACCGTTGTAGGGCGCAAGACCAGCGGCGCCTGTGCCGTAGCTCGCGACAGCCCACATAGCCGCGCGCACCGACTGCGCCGTCTCCGGGCGGATGGGTTGGCCATATTGCACGGGCGCCTGAGGCAATGTGTTGTTCACACTCTGTCCATGCGGCACAATCTTCCAGCCGATGTGTGGCTCATACGTCACGCCATTGGCGGCGACCGTGCTGACGACCTCCTCCATCGTCAGGGGAGTGATGAGAAGCTGCCCCTGGCCAAATCCCTCATCTTCGAGCAGGTCGGTGTTAAACGGCGAACTACTGCCGTTGGAGACAGCGTTAAACGCCGTGCTTTGGCTTTGTGGCGCATCGAATGGGATGGACTGTACATTCGGCATGCCTGGCGCTGGCGTCTGGATGCCAAAGGCGCGCACATAGCTCAGCCACTTGTCGGCCCCAAGGTTGACTGCCTCGCGCGCGAAGAGCGAGTTATCGCTATAGGCGTAGGCGTCTTTCAGCGTGATGGGGAATTGCAGGTTGGGCCAGACGCCGTTGAGATAGTCAATCCAGTTGACGGCGTGCGCCTCAGGGGCCTGATAATAAACGGCGGTGTTCTTGTCGAACTGCTGGTTGAGCGAGACGGTTCCCTCATTGAGGGCGGCCATCAGCGTCACCGTCTTGAAGGTTGAGCCGGGGTCATAGAGGCCCTGCGCCCCACGATTGAGCAGCGGTAGGCCGGGATCGCTCTGAAGTTGCTGGAAGTAGCCCGGACTATCGATCTGGTTGGGATCGTAGTAGGGGTGGCTAACCATCGCCAGAATCTCGCCGGTATTGGGGTTCTCGACGATCAGACTGCCAGCCGCCTGGGAACCGGCAGCTTCGCAGACGCCACCGGTAAACACTGGCCCGTTGGGGAACTGTGCGTCGAATACCTGGTTGGCGTACTGCTGGAGCTTCTCGTCAATTGTCAGGTAGAGGTCTTCGCCGTAGCGCGGACGATGCAGCAGCTTTGACACCACATCGGGGAACGTCTCGCCGTGCTGGATGCCCGCCAGTTGGTCGTTATAGGTCGCCTCGATGCCCGCCGTGCCATATTTATAGCTGAAGTAGCCAATCAGCGGTGAGAGGCTGGGGTCGGCGTAGACACGCCGATAGCCGCAGGTGGCGTTTGGATCGGGCACGGACCATGCCAGCTTCACGCCGTTGCGGTCGTAGATCGTCCCCCGCACGGGCGCATCGTATGGCGGACACTTGATCTGCGCGTATGGCCCGTTCGAGAGCGCCGGGCCGTTGAAAAAGACCTGATCGCTGATCTGCACATAGGCAGCGATCATGCTGATGAGCAACAAAAGGATAAGAAAGGTCATCGTCAGCCGACGAATAGTCGCCGTCATATCAATGTTCATCGCAACTCCCTGGCGCGGTTTTGTCATCCGATGCGCCCCTGTAGCCCCTCTAGGCGCGCATAGCCTCCTGGTGAAGTGTAGCACTGCGCGCGGGCAGCGTCAAAAGTCTGTACGTTTGAGATGCGCAAGAAGTCGTAGAGGAGAGGATACGATAACACGCTGGACATTCGCTGCAGAAGGTGGTAAAATAGCGTGCGTGAGGAGATGCACATCTGTCACCTTACACGTGCGGGAGTAGCTCAGTTGGTAGAGTACCTGCCTTCCAAGCAGGCCGTCGCGGGTTCGAGTCCCGTCTCCCGCTCCATCCCAGAAATATTCCGGCTTCGCGGACAAAAATCACACCGTTTCAGGCTGGCCGTCATGGCCCCCGCCCTTTGCTTGCCCTTTTCCCCTTCCAAATCCCCTAGAATTGTCTACTAATCCCTGTCAATTGGTGGCTAATTGGCGCCGAATAGCTTCCCAAACGGGAGCCAATTCGACACAAATCAACGTCAATCACCCCGCCTTGTCAACAACTTTGAGACTCGTTGTTGGAGCCTCAGCTGACGACGAAATTGGTGAAACGCGAGCTAGTTCGAGAAAGCGCGCCGTGATCAGGTCAATCGCCCGATGGCCGACCGAGCGCCACACATGAACGGTGGAGCAGCCCCAGCGTTCGGCGATGGCCTTCTGAGCGAGCTTCTGTAGGTAGCGCATCTGAAGATACTCCACCAGCCGCCGCATCGTCTCATCTTCTGGTTCACCGACCGAGGCGATCACGTCTTTCACCGCCTGGCGCAGATAGCCCTGGATGGCCTTCCCATGCGGGAGCAGTTCCCGTGGATGGGTCGCCGCCCAGTGTTCTATCGCCGGAAGCTGGCTGAGAATCGGAAAGTCTTCGAGCGTGAAGCGATCAGCCGTCAGAGCTTTCATCACCAATTCACGATACTCTTCCTGGCGCTTGCGCCCGCGTCGTCCATCAGCCATGCGTTGCCCCTATTCTACTGGACATCCAAGACATTTGTCAAGGATGACCCTTATAGTCAGCTAAACGGGTCAGTGGTATACTGTCAAAGCAGGACAATCTGGGGGCGAGGAGAAGGTATGCTGAGAGATCTCCATAGTGATAGGGTGTTACTCTCAACAACAGAAGCGCAGCGGATCGCCAATCTCAGCCAGGAGCACATCCAATGGCTGTTGCGTCATGGCCATTTAGAAGGCTTCAAGATCGGCCATAGCTGGCTCGTCTTTCAGGACTCTCTCACTGCGTTTCTCGCCCAACCCCGCAAGCCTGGGCCAAAGCCCAGAAATGACAGCGCACCAAACGACTAAAGTATGACCGAGAAAAGCGGAAATTGGCAGAAACTAACGGAAACATGCAGCAACCCAAGAGGAAATGTGGAGGCGGCGCATGGTGGTGGGGCAGGAGCCTCATACCCTTG
>Ga0070737_10002207_pt1 | contig 24190 bp, 19 predicted proteins | sample Coa_R1_10_FD_66438 | JGI IMG/M metagenome (GOLD analysis project Ga0070737, IMG submission 66438) | Surface soil microbial communities from Centralia Pennsylvania, which are recovering from an underground coalmine fire - Coalmine... | ecosystem: Environmental > Terrestrial > Soil > Unclassified...
CAAACGTGCCAATGGTATCTCTGCCAAAGACCCGATCATTGAGGAGCCGGATGCGGGGAAACTCGCCCGTCCCGTTCTGAAGCCGAGCGGAGGGGGCGACCCCTTCGCTTAGGTTAACAATCGCCAGCGCCGCCATTCCACACTGGGCTATCGCAGCCCAGCAATCTATGAACAGCAGTTTAACGGATGAGCTTCCAAGTTCTCCGACTCCGCGAAAGTGGGGCCACCCCACTGAAAAGCAGCCTCAGATTTCGGAGGCCGTGACGACTATTCACGAGGTGGCACGTCCGGCTGATGACAACTACTACCAGGAGATCGTCGCACGCTATCCCGCAGTACGGCGCTTTTTCCCGGCGTTGCTCCGCACCGTCGAGTTTCAGAGTAACGAGGCGGGAAAACCCATCCTCAAAGCGCTCACCTTCTTGCATGAGCAGGAGAGCGTGAGGCACCCAGATTTTTCGGCAGCCCCCTTGGAGGTGGTTCCCGCCAGTTGGAAACGCCATGTCGCGCCGCCAGACCAGCCGATTGATCGTCGCTACTACACGCTCTGCGTGCTGGAACGACTCCATGAAGCTTTGCGCCGTCATGATGTGTTTGTCGAGGAGAGTACCCGCTGGGGTGATCCACGGGCGAAACTGCTTGCCGGAGAACACTGGGAACGAGTGCGACCAATCATCTCTCAATCGTTAGGAAGGAAGGTTGAAGCAAAGATGGAATTCGAGGAACTAGCTCGTCGCCTGGACGAGGCGTATCGAACGACGGCTACCCGTTTCCCCCAGTCCGGGGTGCGGATCGAAAAAGTCAAGAACAAAGCCGGCGTGGCTCTAGACACCCTTGTGCTTACTGGTCTGGACAAAGTCGAGGAGCCAGAGAGCCTGCAACTCCTGCGTCATCGTGTCGCACGCCGCCAACCGCTCATTGACTTACCAGAATTGCTGCTGGAAATTCAGGCGCGCACCGGATTTGCGTCGGAATTTTCGCATATCAGCGAAGCACGCTCACGTCTGGATGATCTGCCGCTCTCCATTTGCGCAGTTTTGTTAGCCGAAGCCTGCAATGTGGGGCTCACGCCCATGGTACGCAAAGGATAGTCCTCTTTCCTGTCAAAACCATCTGCGGGCTGGCTACTGCCTTTCAGCACGGCCAGCCCCTTCTGTCTCTTCTCATTCGTCACCTATTCGCTTGCCTCACCGTTTTTCAGGAGAAACAGCTTGAGAGTCTGGGGACGAGCCTGAGAAGGGGATTCGCGGCTTAGCGTTGTTTTTCGTTCCATTCATACTCAAGGGCCAAGGAGAACGTGTCACTTCGCCCCTATTTGCGCTATAAACGCTCGTCGTCACGATAGAACTTGACATAACCATAATGGTTTCAATACAGGTGATCGGTCAAGCCGCTTTCCAGTTCATCAAGGACGTAATGCTTAGCGGTGGTATCGATGCGTTTATGCCCCAACGCCTTCTGCGCTTTACGAATATCTACTTTGGCCAGTTGTGTACCTAAGAATCTGCGCAAATCGTGAGGCTTGACGTTTGGAAGTCCTATCATGCTGGCGTAGTGGCAAACGACTTTCCAGAGTCCCACACTGCTCACAGGTTGAGCGCTCAATCTCTCGCCTCTGCCGCCGAAGGACGTAAACACGTATTCGCTTGCTACCGGACGTGCTTGCAGCCATTGCTGGATAGCGTTATAGGCTTCGGCGGAAAGATACGCATCGCGGTACTCGGCATCATTTTTCCCGCGCACCGATAAGAAGTAGCCATTATCGCGTCTGAGAATTTGAGAGATGCGCAGATTTGCGAGTTCAGCGATGCGCACCCCGCTGGATGCCAGCGTGTGCAGAATCGCTCTATCACGCAATCCGATCAATGTACCTGGGTCTGGGGCCATAGTGAGCCGGCGCATCTCTTGAGGGGAGATGCGCGTGCGAGCATTCGGCTTTGTTCTGTTCTTCAGCGCTGTTATCTTGACACCCTCGATGCGTTCAAAACCGGCTATCTGCTCATAAGCGACGTATCCCTGTACAGCGGCCTCCTTCATCAGTCGTTTCACGGCTGCTAATTTGCGGTTGATGGTATTTGGCGACATCAATGTTTCGTCGGCCATATAGGTTCGCCAACGTGCCAGGGTGGCGGGATCCAGCGCCTTTTCAGGAGTCACCGCGTAAGCCAGGTATGCCTCGAAGTCCTCACGATATTTGCGCAGCGAGGATGCGGATAGCTGTCCTGCGAGAATCGAAGTGTCGAACGCGATCTTGCTCTTGTCGTTTGTAGTAGTTAGCTCCTTGGTCACGCCATGCTCGCTTTCTTTGTGTTTATGCCGAATCTCAATAGGTTAAGATAACGGCCATTTCCTTAATCTATATTCTAGCCATTTTGCCCGCTAAATGCAAGGAGATATTTCTTATAGACATAAAGAGGCAAGACGTATGTTGTCACTTTCAACTTTCGTCTGCACTGCGAGTAACTTTCGTTTGCCCTGAAAGCAACTTTCGTCTGCACTGGGGTGGAATTCGTCTGCACTCGGCCAGTGCAGGGAAAATTCACAGCAAGGGGTCGGCTTCCAATGAAGCGGTTGGAGGAGAATCATTCCCCAAGACGTGGGTAGGGAAACCAATAGGGGCGAAAGCTGCCGTCTTTGTGGCATAATTCTTCGGCGACTGCCTGGCAGAGAACATCCTGGCCCCAGTAGACCCAGATCACGGCTTCACTCATGGGTGATGGGCGAATAGTCACCGCTTCACCTGGCCAGTAACGCAGTACATGGTCCTCAATATCACGATAATGCCAGCCGTGCCACTCCAGCGTTCCGTCCCTTCCCACCAAGGCGTCGTCTGCTGGCAGCAGTTCACGTAAACTGGGGAGAAACCGGCAGGGATCATCATCCAGACGCATCCGCCACCCAGCTTGCCGAGCCGCCTGCTGCTTCGCGAGAAAGGGAGCGTAACCACCAGCACGCTCACAGGCTCGATCAACAATACGCAGATACTGGATGGGATCGAGCACCCGACCGGTCAATTCTTGCTCCCATCGCTGCACGAAGGCGAACTCGTGTTGTGCTACTGCTTCTACCTCGGTTCCCCAGGTTTTGGCGGCCTGGATCACTTCGGGTGGCACCGGCTGTTGGACGCGTAAACGTGCTGGCGGATGCAGGCACCAGCGATCCTGGCGGGAAAATACCAGCGCATCATAGAGCGCGGATAGTACATCTGCGCTACGTGGACAATCCTGTGTACTCCGAAAGGCCAGGACGTTGTCTGTTGCCTCGTCGATCACCAGGAGCAGAAAAGGCGTCGTTGTTCTTTGCAGAGTACGCACCTGGATCGCGGTCTGTTGCCAGCCAATGCGCCAGGTGGTCGCTTGCATCTGAATCGCATCACCCGACAGGATGGAGGCGCGACGACGCCCGAAGGAACAACAGACCCCCGTCACCACATCGAGCGGTAAGGCAGAAGCGCCAACGCGGTGTGCCATGCGACGCATGATTTCCTCCACCGTTAGAACACGCCGCAGCAGCGGTGAGACATAGAGCCTCTCGATCATCTCCGCCATCGGCTGCGTCACCTGGGCGAAAAAGGTGGTCAAGGTCGCTTCTTGTGCCGATGGCGGCGCATCTGGAAAGAAGGCGTACGACAGGCGCTCATTGACCGGCAGCGGTGTGGCGTGCTCCTGCCAGAAGGCAAGGGGCGTCTGCCCGGTCGCGCTGTGGATCTCCTGGTGGTAGCGGTCGATGAAGCTCCGAAAGCGCTGCTCCACTTCCGCAAGGGTGAGTTCGGCTCTGGCCCCGGGATTGCGTTCCACGACGTTAGGTCCAACATAGCCGTGCAGCGTGGCCCACAAGCGCGTGTCCAGCGTCTCATGAAACCGTTCGACGATCCCGCGCACCTGGGGTTCGTGTGGGGGTCCGGGGAAGAGCGTAATCCCCAATCCTTGCGCTATGACGCACATGGTGGGCAATCAGCTCCTTTCCGTTGTCCACCCAGATATCATCGGGAACGCCACCAAAGGGCTTGTGGTCGCCGGTCAGCATCGCGTCACGGATCGCAGCTGCTACCATCGCGAGGCGCTGTCGATCACCAGCGTCAAGTACGGGCGAACTTCCCCGGAAAGCGCGCGATGGGAAGGCGCGCGCAGATCGCGCACCAGCACGTGTAAGGGGGCCTTGTGGTCGATCTGCCAGACCAGGCGGTGGGCGTCATGAGGGATGGGGTAGGTCAGGCGATAGCGATTGCGGAACTCTTCCTCTCGCCCATCGGCCAGCAGGCGTACCGGGGCTGGGATCTGCGCACAGATGGAGCGCACCTGCCACAGGCTAGGGGCGGCTACCCCCATCGAAGCCGCGTGCTGGCAGGCCAGTTCATGCACGAAGCGCACTGATGAATCGCGGTGGGTGAGGCGGAGGTTTTCGACGGCCTGCACCATCTGCGCGTTCACTCCATGATGCTTACCCTTGTCCTGACGTCCACGTGGAGCCAGCCCGGCCAACCCATCGTGCCGGAAGCGCGTGTGATAATCCCGTAAGGTGCGCAGCGACACACCAACCGCTTCCGCCCGTTGCGCCAGGACAGCATTGGAGACGTGTGCCTGCTCGGCCAGTTCCCCAAGCAGAGTGCGACGACGGAAGAGTTCGTCGCGTTGCACTTCCGTGAGCGTGCCCAGATCGGGTAGCGCACGAGGTTGCGCCGCGCGCCTGGCAGGAGCCAGTCCGACCATCCCGCCCACTCGATAGCGACGGAGCCATCGCCGCGCCTGGCGCAGCGTCCAGCCCACTTGTTCTGCAAGTCGGCGGATATCCTCCACGGTGATGGTTTCCGCTTCTGCGAGCGCTCCTAAAGCTGCGTAGCGCCTCTCGATGAGCGCCAAGGTCGCTTCAGGGAGCGCGGGCCACTCGACCGGGACCAGCGCCTCCAGTCCTCCGCGCAGATAGCAGCTGTGCCACCGGAATGCCCACCTGGCGAGCTCGCATGCCCAGCAGGACCCCTCTGGTGTCCTCGATCGTCGTTCCGAGCAACTGCAAGCGGCGACGGGCTTCAGCCGCCTGGATCTGCGCCGATGTCATCATCTCCATTCCTCCTGAAAAGGCTTCCCAGGTTCGTGTCGCTATGCGGCTCTCCTGTTCTCTGCTGAAGTGAACGGCAAAAGGTGGATCAGTAGAGGAAAACCAGACTTTTGGGATGGTTGACCTCTTCATCGTTTTCGCATCTTCCGCACGCTGCTGCTGTTGGCAACTGCTATTGTGTCTACTTAAACCGTTGCCTGCATCCGCAAAAAGGATCTCGTGGGGATCTCCATTTACCCCCAGGAGGTTGTCATCCTGTTGGTCTCCGCCGCACAGGCGTTCTCCTCTCGCCTGTGCTCTTGCTCTGTGGCTTTCCGCTCATCCCAGGGCGAGCACCTCCTCACGGATGCTGGACCAGCATGGCCAGGAAGACAATGACCTGAGTAAAGCTGAGTCCATTCACCTGATAGGCATAGCACCCAGGGGCTTGCAGACGGGTCTAGGAAGGCTAGTTCGTCTCCGGAGGGGGTCCCAGCAGGCGCAACGCCGGCAGCGGCAGGGAGAGCGCATCGGCGTTGGAGAGCTGATCGAGCCCGCCGTTAAAGCGCACCTCGTGGGGGCCATCCACCTGGTGCCCGCGAATGAGCACCGGGCCGCTGGCGTGGACATCGATCACCTATAACACCTTCATCCCGCCCCAGCCACTGGTGCTGGTGCCGTAGTCATGTGCATCGAGATACTGCAAGATGCCTTGCCGTTGCCGTTCGTCAGCCCCACCGCCTGGACCTTGCCCAAGAACAGCATATAGCGGGCCGCTGCCCACTGCTCTGCCTTCGCCGGTCGGAAGCCTATGCCCATGTGAGGTCGGACAGGGCGTCCCGGGGGTGATGGTGGGCAGGTGCAGTGGACGCTTTTGCAACGCCTGCCAGAAGGTGGTCTGCGCTGCCGCTGTGGCGTAGACGGCCGGGACCGTCGGCGTGGAAGCAGCCGTGCCAGGAGCACTGGCACAGCTCGTGACCAGGATGCTCACCGTCGTGAGCGGGAGCAGCCGGTCCCAGAGGACCCGAAAGGTCCTCTTCGCCAGAGATGACAGGTCCATAACGGTGAACTCCTTTCCTTCTGGGGAGGGTACAACACCACAGCGTCTTCTGTCCCATGATCCCCCTTCCCAGCTCATCGAGACCAGAGGGAGACAGGAGGGCGTGCCTTCCTGCTCGGAGTAGCTCGCACCACCCGCTCTCCATTTCGGGGCACCAGCTTCCCCTGCATTATACCAGACAGCTTCGTCATGATGAGCAGCCGCTCATTGACGCAAACCCACCCGTTCACAGCACTGCAACATCTAGGAGAAAGAGCGAGCGGTATGTTAGAATGAGGGCAGAAGAGCCTCTTCACGTGAGGTGAGAGACCGTTGTGTGAGCGATCAGCGAACTGCTGAAAGGCGGGAGTCATGATCTTCTTGCTCATCTACTGGTTCCTCTTTGTGTTCAGTGCCATGGCCCTGCTTAACTGCATAGGAGCAGCGGCAACCATCGGCTGGCGCTTTCGCCTCGAATCTCGCGACTCCTCCCAGGGCAGGCCGGTCGCTTCGCTCTCGATGATTGTGCCGCTCAAAGGAGCTGATGCCTTCACGGCAGCACACCTCCATGCGCTCGTCGAGTCGAGGGTAGATGTTCCTGTCGAGTTTCTGTTTGCGCTGGAGTCTACTCATGATCCGGCCTTTGTCGTCTGCCAGCAGGTGCAGGAACAGCATCGCGAGAAGGACATTCGCGTCATCGTAACCGGACCTGCCGCCGGGCGGATGGGCAAACAACATAACCTGGCTGTGGCGAGCCGACACGCCCGCTATGAAGCCATCGGGTCAATGGATGCGGATGTGCTCGTCGAGCCGGATACCCTGGCGGTTGGACTACGCTATCTGGCACTTCCTCAAACAGGGGTAGCCTATTTTCTCCCGGCTTACGTCGGTCCTGGTCCAACAGGTGGACTGCTGGTGGCACTGTACGCCAATTACTACTACCAGCTCTACATGGGAGCGTTGGCTTTGAGCATCAATGCCCCATTCATCACGGGTGCCTTGTGGTTCATGCGCCAAACCACCTTGCACCTGATCGGAGGCCTCGAGCAATTTGGCCTCACGGTCAGCGATGATGCAGCCATCGGGCGCGCGATCCGCCAGCACCACCTGCGCAATGTCCTCATCCCCCGCACGGTCAGCATTCCCTTCGAGCAACTTGACCTGTTGCATGGAGGAATGCATCTGCTCAAATGGATGGCCCTGTTGCGTGCCGAAGGCGTACTGACGTTTCTCGCCATTCTGCTCTTGTGGCACCCCATCCTCTGGGCTGGCCTCACCTTCCTGGTGGGGCTGCTGCTCGTTGGCATCCACCACCCAGCCTTGATCGCTGGAGCGGTGTTACTGGTCGGTGCCCTGCTGGGAAGACTGGGGAGCGCCTTCCTCCTCAATCGACGTGTCTACGCGCTCCCCGGGCGGCGCTCCCTGTGCTGGTTGCCCGTTTATGAACTGCTGGCGGTTCCCATCCTGTTCGGGAAAGGGTTCTTCCAGCTGACCGTCCACTGGCGTGGGAGGCGCTACCGCCTGGGTCGTCATGCGAGGATCCTGGAGGTGAGCGAGCAGGAGGGGGATTCCTCGTCACCGCACGGGAGCCATGGCTCTGACCGCGTGAAGCCTGGGTGAGTAAGGGAGGCGAGCAGGCAAGAGGCTCACTCTGTTTGACATGAGTCATCCTAAAAATTGAAAGGGGAAGGAGAACAGCAACTTTTATCATCCCGAACCGGGCTGGTATGTGTGGGGGTCGATCTTTCAATTGCCCGCCCCGGATGTTATCAGATGGAGGTGAAGTGGCCTGGCGGCCAGTGGAGCGCGAATTTCCCGGCTGGGGACTGATGCTCCTGCCATCCGTAGCAGGTCCGCCGTGCGCGTGCTCGCAGACCGACGGGTTACCCGATGGCAGTCGGATGAGGCCTGGACAACCGGCAGTGGGCGATCATGCTGCTCCCGATGCAGAGCAGAAACCCGCTGAGCATGAGCCAAAAGCCCGGACCGGCAGTGTGGGTCTCAGTCACACGACCCCCCCATCTGGAAAAGGACAGGAGCAATGCGGAAAAGAGCAGAAATTCGAGGAAACCGAGGACGGCAAATCCCAGGCTGAGGAGGAGCAGGACACGCTTCCCAAAGCCTGCAAGTCCGGCGAGCGAGATCCCCAGCGGAATGAGGATCGCGAGCACAAATGACCCGATTCCGAGCTCATTCTCCGGAAGAGCTATGCTGCCGCCGGTTACGGTATTGTTGAGCATACTCCAATAGGAATACCTCCAGCGTAGCCAAACCGATAATTCGTGGCGTAAAACAGGGAATAGGAGACGTTGGGTTGATTCCCCAGATCAGCGGCGTATAGCCTGTTCCGGTAGTGGCGTTCAAGAGTGGAGAGAGCGCACCCGTCATCATATTCAGTTCATACATGGTCAGGGGAGTATGCGGATTGATGACCCCGGTAGGCGAGAGCACATTAAAAACCACGGTGCGCGCATCTGGGGACCAGAGGATACTACGGATGATCCTTGTTGAGCAGTAGAGCGTCTGGAGATACTGGCCATTGAGACGCACCAGCTGTATTTGGTGATGCCCCGAGGAGGGGTCGTTGTGCTGTAGTCTGCTAGAAAAAGAAGCCACTGTCCATCCCCTGAGATCTGTGCGTTATCAACGTTCCCCCACGATGGAAGCTTGAGAATCGTAGAGGATCGGCGTGTGCTGATGTCATAGCGTTGAAAGGTGCTCGGAACAGATCCGCTCGCGAGGGAAACCAGATTCTGGTGGTTTCCCTGGGAGGGCAGAGATAGCATGACAGTCTTGTTCGCGTGGGACTCATCCTTTGGACACGTTTGAGGCACTGACACAGGGGTGCCCTGAGGAGGCGAGTTTCCCGACGCGGTCGGGGAAGGAGCGGCTATGCGGATCACGCTGGGACTGGGCGTCGGGCCTGGCGAAGAGCGTACTCTGTTGTTCTGGTACACCAGCGCTCCGAGTGTGCTGCCTGCAACCACGAGGATGAGCAGCGCGAGCAGCATGAGTTGCGAGGGAACCCACCTGCGCTGCTTGCTGCTGGCGAGCGGTGCGAGATGGTGGACTTGCTTCGTAGGCTGCGAATCCGTCATGCGCTGCGTTTTGAAAGGATCGACACTGGTCTGCAACCAGGGAGCCGGCGATGGGGTGTCATCTTCGAGCCTGGTGCGCTCATCACGCGGGATCTCCAGGCCCTGGCTCGCTGCGCGTAGCGCCTGGAGGAAGGAGCTGGCGCTCTGGTAGCGCTGCTGTGGATCCTTCTCAAGAGCATGCATCACAGCCGCTTCCAGTTGAGGCGGGATGTCCGGGTTGAGTTCGCGGAGGGGACGGGGTGATTGCGTGAGATGCTGCATTAGAATGTCCATAATGGTATCCGCGCTGAAAGGACGACTCCCGGTCAGCATCTCGTAGAGCACCACGCCCACGCTGTAGAGATCGCTCTGGGGAAGAGCCTGCCCCTGGATCTGCTCCGGGGCCATATACGCTGGGGTTCCGACGAAGGCCAGTGACGAGAGATCGAGAGCCATGGCATTGGGAACAAGGGCAGAGAGATTCGGTGCCTGCTCGTTCGCCGCTGTCAGAATCTTGACCAGGCCAAAGTCGGCAAGCAGCAGGGTGCCGTCGGATTTGAAAAGGAGATTAGCAGGCTTGATATCACGATGCACAAGGCCGCGCTCATGAGCATACTGCAGCGTCTCCAGGATCTGTTCAGCCAGTTTTAGAACCTCGGCGACCGAGTATGGTTGGTGTGAGCGCAAACGATCCTGGAGGGACCCCTGCGTCATCAGGGGCATCACCAGGTAGGCCAACCCCTCCTGCTGGCCGTAATCATGGACCAGCAGGATGTGAGGATGGTCCAGGTTGGCAAGCACTTGGGCCTCACGGGCAAAATGACGCAGGAAGGTGCTGATCTCCCCCGCTTCTGGGCGAAAGACTTTTTAACCTGTGTTTTACCCATCTCAGTCAAAACCCCAGGTGCGGCTGAGCACTCTTCCACCGGAGTCTGGCTGCAGGAGAGCCATGTGGAAGTGTTGTGAAAACTTCTGCTGCCCGATCACGCAGCCCAACGAAACTCCCCTGGCTTCGTTGTTTGTTCACAACCATCCCTTCTGCTCAGCCAGTCGTGCCGCCTCCATCCGATTGCGTGCGCCCAGTTTCTGCATGGCCACGGAGAGATGATTGCGCACCGTTCCTTCTGATAGGTACAGCCGTGCGGCGATATCTGCAATGCTGGCACCGTCCAGCGCGGCAGCCAGCACCTCACGCTCCCGGCTCGTGAGCGGGTTCTCGCCCTCGGAGAGCGCCGCGAGCGCAAGCTCAGGATCAACCACCCGCGAGCCCTCCATCACGCGGCGGATGGCAGTTGCCAGCTCGGAGGCCTTCGCATCCTTGAGCAGGAACCCGGCAGCGCCGCTCTCCATCGCCCGGCGCAGATAGCCGCTGCGCCCAAAGGTGGTCAGGATCACGACGCGGCAGGATGGCAGGCGCTCGCGCAACGCTTTCGCCGCATCTAATCCGCCGCCGCCAGGCATCTCAATGTCCACGAGTGCCACATCGGGCCGCGCCTGGAGGGCCATCGGTACTATCTCATCCCCCCGTGCGGCCTCGGCGACCACCTCCATATCCTTTTCCAGGCTCAGCAACGCGGCCAGCGCACCGCGCACCATCAACTGGTCTTCTGCGAGTAACACGCGAATCATGGGTTCACCTCCCACTTCGCCTCCCTACTGCCCTGGAGCGGTAGTTCGACGCACAGGTGAAAGCCATCCTTCCCTTCCAGGAGGAGCGGCCCTGCCTCCATCTGTCCCTTGTGCGCCTTGACCCGCTCGCTGAGGCCGGACAGTCCACTGCCTGTCTCCCTGGAAGGATCCTCCCCTTGTTGCCCTTGATAGCCGTCATTGATCACCTCAGCACAGACGCTGGTGTGGTCGCGGGTCACCCGGATGAGACACCGTCGCGCCCGGCTGTGCCGGATGACGTTCGTTACTCCTTCACGCACCGTCCAGGCCAGCACCGTATCCAGGCCGGGTGGCAGTGTCCCGGCGGTATGCTCGATCTGGCAATCAATTCCTGCTGCCTCCAGCAGTTGCCGTGCGCCATCCAGTTCGCTTTCAAGCGTTGGTTGACGGTACCCGGTGACCGCCTCGCGCACCTCGCGCAAGGCCTGCCGTGCTACCTGCTCGATCTCCTGCATTTCTTTCGCTGCGCGAGCAGGCTCCTGCTCAACCAGTCGCCCCGCCAGCTCGCTCTTGAGGGTGATCAATGACAGGGTGTGCCCCAGCAGATCATGCAGGTCACGGGAGAGGCGCGAGCGTTCCTCCATCACCGCCAGGCGGGCCAGTTCTCTCCGTGCGGCATGTAATTCCCGGATCGCGCCGGATAAGCGAACCAGGCCGATCATGTCCAGCCCAAGCCCTCGCACCAGCAGGATGAGCGGGATGAGCTGCAGCCAGTCCACCCGCACCACGCCTCCGGTTGTCCCCACGCTGATGACCAGCGGGAGGACCATGAGGATCACGAGAGCCAGGAAGGCTCTGCGTACCGGGAGGGTGACCCCGGCGATGCCACTGACGCCGATGAAGAGCCAGAGGAAGGCAAGACCATAGATCAGGCTGAGCGCGATCACGAGCGCGACAAGCGCCGCAAACAGGCTGAGCGACGCACGGGACCGTGCGCGTATGCGCGCCTCGCTGCTCGCCGGATGCGGCCACATCAGCCAGGTGTAGCCGGCCGCGAAAAATACCAGGGCGAGAACCGCGAGGACGAGACGCACCGGTGCAGGTGACTGTTGCACGAGCGAGACGATGGGAAACAAGAGGCAGACCAGCAGCCAGAAGTGCTGGTACAACCGCCAGAGATGGAAGGAGATCCCGCTGGAAGCGACAGGCTCTTGTGCGCCTTCGATCCCGGTGAGGTAGTGTTCCCACCGCGCATAGCCTCGTGCTACCTGTGTTCGTATGGTCTTCATAGGCTCGGCACTCCTTTCTTCCCACCTCACCCTCTCCATTTCATGGAGAGGGAAAGGGTGAGGCCACGAGCTTATTCTACCATCTTCTCGTCCAGATGGTCTTTTTCAGGAAAGGATCTTCATTTCCACTGCCAGGTGCGTGCTTCGCCCGCCTACCTCGCAGCCAGAACGGCAGGCCCGAAACCACGCCGAGGAAAAACGCGACACCCATCACGACGATGGAGTTGACAAGCGCGGGCTTGGTAGTCATCAGGAAGACGATGCCGAGCAGAACGGCCGTCAAGGTGCGCGCCGCTCCCAAGAGGATCGGGTCATGGGTGCGCCTCTCAAGTTCATCGGGGAGAGGGCCATCTGGCGCCTCTCGTGCCAGATCCATGATGGTATACATCCGAGCGGCCAGCACAAGTGGACCGACAGGGGCCATAAGCACGAAGCTCACAATGGCAACGGCGATCCGGCTGGTCTCGAGTCCCCAGGTGGAGAGGGCCATGTCAAGCCCCGCAAGAGCAATGAGCAGCGCGCTGAGCACCATGAGGGGAGAGACGACGATGAGCAGCCAGGCAAGAGCGCGCACCTGCTCAACGCGACTCGCACGCCGCAAGGCAGCCAGGCCGAGCAGCCAGGTGCCAATGCTGACAAAGGCGCCAATGGCACCAATCAGATGAATGAACAACGCCAGGGTATAGGGGCTCATCGCACCTTCCTCCTACTCATCAGCGCTCTGCTCGATGACAATTGTGCCACTGGTACCATCGACGGTAATGCGGCTGCCAGTGGGAATGCGCTCTGTTGCTCCCGGCACGCCGACGACCGCCGGAATGCCGTACTCGCGGGCCACGATGACACCGTGCGACATCGAGCCACCGGTTTCCATCACCAGGCCACCAGCAGTCAGGAAGAGCGGCGTCCAGCCGGGGTCGGTAGAGGGCGCGACCAGGATCTCACCGGGCTCCAGGTGGACACCATACGGGTCGAGGATCACCCGCGCGAGGGCAGTCACGACCCCCGGCGAGGCAGGCGTTCCCCGCAGCGCCGCCTGGGCTGTTGCAGCCACGGCTGGCTCGACGGAGGGTTCGGTGCCATCGGAGAGCAGCACGAGCGGCACATGCCGGCGAGCCAGTTCCTGCTCAAAGATGGCTCGCCGCTCGCTGACGGCAGCGCGCAGATCGGCTCCGGCCAGCGCGGCATGCGCCTCTGGCAGCGTGATGGAGAAGATGTCTGCTGCTTGCTCCAGCCGCCCGGCCCGTGCGAGCTCCTCTCCCACGGGCCAGAGGAGGACCCGCGCTCGCGAAAGCCTCAGCGTGAGCAAGAATCTAGGCACCTCACGCAGTCCACCCAGGGCGCGGGCGCGATCCAGGAAGAAGCAGGCAAGCAGGCCACGCAGCCAACTCTCACGCTTGGCGCGCCGTGTCAGCTCGGCCACCATCGCCTCGGCTTCCGCTGCTGCGCGCCGGTACTGCGCATCCGGGGAGAGCGCCAGGTCCTGGAGCTGGAGGTAGCTGGCAAGAAGGCCAAGCACATAGGTCGGGTCCTCCGACCAGCGCGGCGCACCCAGGTCGAGTTCGGCCACACTGCGATGGCCATAAGTTGCCAGGAAGTCCGCCAGGCCATCCTGCAAGAGCGGGGGCAGGGTCCCATCGCGGTAATCTGCTGCCAGCCGGGCGGGTGGGGTGTCCCGGACCAGGCGAGCCGTCGCCGCATCAGCATGCACCTGCTCGGAGAGCGCCCAAAGTACATGATTCATCTCGGTGGTCGGGTTAGATGGCAGCCCCCGCAGCACTGCCTGCAGTTCGCCCTCCGAAGCAAGATCACCGAGGAGTGTGCAGGCCTGCGTATAGGCGAGCATGCCAGCGACCATCGCTGAGGAGGCGCTGTGGAGCTTGCGCATGGTTGTATCAAAGAAGAGCTGCCGGGCCTCGGCCAGGCACTCAGCAGGGTCGGTAGGAACCTCCACCTCACTCTCATCGCGCAACATGCGCTCCAGGCGCTGGAGCCGTTCGCGCCCCGTCCTGGGCACAAGCAGCGACTGGAAGAGAGACCACGGCATGCATGTGCGGATGAGCAGGGAGACGGCTGCGCGGAAGAACGGAAGACGCGGCATGCGAACGAGGGAGAAGCGCGGATCAGTTTCAAGCTGGTGGAAGATCGCTGCGGCGTGGCTCTCTGCCTCCTCCATCGAACGCAGGAGCAGCTGGCGGCCAAACGAGTTCCGCAGGGCGGCCGTCACGTCGACGAAGAGACGAGAGGCGGCCTCGGTGACGAAGCGAGGACCCTGCATGCGGTCACGAGGGGGGAAGCCAAGGTATGTCAGCACCGACGAAGCCAGCATGCGAAGAGCAGAGAGACCCATCGGGGTGGAGGGCAGGTAGGTCCCCTGCTGGACGTTGAACGACAGGTACACGCGTAGATCCTCATCAGTAGATGGCGCCTCGGGAGGCAGCGGAAACAGTGTCGTGATCGGGCGCGCCTGCGTAAGCCAGACGTGGCCGGAGGCATCCAGCGCCCACTCAATATCCTGGGGAGCCCCATAGTATGCTTCGACCTGTGCTCCAAGCGCTGCCAGTGCGCGTACCTGCGCATCAGAGAGGCAGGCTTCAGCTCGCGCTCTTGCTTGCTCGGCGCGCTGGGTGCCACCGTCGACCGTGGCCCGGATAACGACCTGTTTGTCGCCGGGGCGGCGCTCCACAATCTCACCGGTCGTGGTCTTGACCACGAAGTGGTCGGGGTTCGTCGCACCGGAGACCACCGCTTCTCCCAGGCCGGGATTCGCCTCGATCACGATCTCGCGGCGCTTGCCGGTGAGCGGGTTGGCGCTAAAAAGCACGCCGGCGACCGAAGCCTCAATCATCCGTTGCACCACAACGGCCAGGCGCACGCTGCGTGGATCGAGGCCGAGGTGTGTGCGATAGCTCACCGCACGGTCGGTCCACAGCGAAGCGAAGCAGCGCTGAACCGCCGTAAGCAACGCCTCGATCCCCACGACGTTGAGATACGTTTCCTGCTGACCAGCAAAGCTCGCCGAGGGTAGATCTTCAGCTGTGGCAGAAGAACGGACGGCAACGGGAACCGCTGCTCGCCTTCCGAGTTCCTGGTAGGCCTGGGTGATAGCCTCAGCAACACGGACCGGAACAGGAGCTTGCAGCAAGGCGGTGCGCACTGCCGCAGCCAGCTCTGTCCGCCGTGCAGCATCTTCGACCCCTGTGGTTGTCAAGGCTTCAAGCCAGGCTTCGAGTCCGGCGCTCGCACTGAGGAGCGTATAGGCCGCCGTGGTCACACAGAAACCCTCGGGAACGGGGAAGCCCGCACGGATGAGCTCACCCAGGCTTGCCGCTTTGCCGCCGACGACGGGGAGCCACGTCCGGTCAACCCGACTCAGGGGAACCACGAGCGGACTCTCCTGTCGCGCGTGTCCATGTGCCTGCGGGATGTCTCGATCAGGGATAGGCATCTCATGCGCCTCCTTTTCTTTTTCAATCTGCAAGCGGTGACGATCCATGGCGGCTCGGTCGTCTTCTCGCTCATCGTTCATCCTGTGATGGTGCGACGCTTGGCGATCACCACCTCCGAGGGAATGCCAAAGGCGATGATGATGTTGTCATAGATCAGCTGGAAGTGTGAACTGGGCAGCAGGTCGCGCAGATGCAAGGGCCGACAGCCCCCGACCAGGGTGGGCCAACGTGCATGGACCTGTGTCCATACCCCTGTGACAAGACGAGACACCCTGGTGGTTCCGTGTGTTAGACTCACCAGACAGAGACGCCCCTCGCGTGTCAAGAGGCGATGCGCCTCTGCGAACAGCGTTGCAATGTCGGACTCCGAGAGTAAGTCAGCAACGTAGGTCGAAACGAACCGATCACAGGAGCCAGAGGGCAGCTCGAACTGAAGCGACCCATCAGTCTGCTGCACCAGCACACGCCCTCCAAAGGGTGCCAGGCGTGCTTGAGCCAGGCGGATCATCGTGGTACTACTATCCACCGCAACATAGCGTGCCGAAGGGTCCAGGTGTGAAGTAAGCAGGTGCTCGGCGAACGCGCCGGTGCCACACCCGAACTCGAACACCGCTTGTGCGGTTTCAAACGCCGCATGCGCGATGAGATCACACGTGGCTCTTGCCTCGTAGAAGGCTTGCAGATCTTGTTTGGCGCCCATCCAATCGTACAAGGCTTTCGCTTGTTGGTGGGTCAGTATCCTGACGGTTGGTGGCATGGGTCCACCTCTTTCGTAGATGATCGGTCTTTCCTCTGCTCACCCGTCTTTCGCGCTCGCGAGAGCGCAGCGGGGTGAGCAGGGTGGTTTCCAAGCTCCTCATGAATCAGCGCCAGGCAGAGGTGCCTCGCCACACCCGCTGCTTGCAGACCGAGGACATGTTTCACTCACTTGAGAGTATAGCGGGGAAGCAGACGTAGGGGTCAGCGTATCGAAACTTGAAAAGTGTACGCTAAGCTTCCAAATTGGAGAGGCAGCCCGGAAAATTGTACGTTAAGCCTGTCGTGCGTATGGGCTTTTCACCGTCAAATCCCAGACATAATCCCCTGTCAAGTTGATATGTTCCCAATCCATTGGAGAAAGATGAGCAAGTTGCTCCTCGGTAATGTGCATGCCTTCTTGTTGCAATTCCTCCACCGCTCGTGCCAGTTCCAACGTATTCCAGAGAATAATAGCCGCGACCACGAGATTGAGACCTTGCGCGCGTCGTTGCTGTTGGGCATGCGAACGATCCTGGACTCGTCCATGCCGATAGAAGAAGACGGCGCGGGCCAGGGCATTGCGCGCTTCTCCTTTATTCAACCCGACCTGCACTCGTCGGCGCAGTTCCACGCTTTGCAGCCATTCCAGGGTAAAGAGCGTTTTCTCCAATCGCCCGACTTCTCGTAACGCCCAGGCTACGCCATTCTGGCGCGGATACGACGCCAACTTTCGCAACAACAACGAGGCGGTCACCGTCCCCAGTCGAAGTGAAGCGGTCAGGCGCAGCAGTTCATCCCAGTTGTCTGTGATTTGCTTGGTATTGATACTTCCTCCCATGAGGAGGCTCAGGTCGGGATACAGCGCGGGTGCTTCAATACTATACAGTTTCCGATCTCCCAGATCGCGTAAACGAGGAGCGAAACGGAAGCCCAGTAAATGGCACAACCCAAAAACCTGATCGGTATAACCACCCGTATCTGCATAATGTTCCTGGATAGTGAGATCTGTTTCATGGTAGAGCAGCCCATCAATCATATGGGGCGCTTCATGTGGGGTTCCGGTAATGACTTTGGTATAGTACGGGTCCATTTGATCGGAAATATGGGTATAAAAGACCAGACCGGGTTCTGGGCCGTATTTGCCATTGATCTGGGCAGTGTGGCTGCGTGGACCGCCGACCGGAAATCTTTGCCCATCAGAAGAGGAGGTGGTGCCGTCGCCCCAGTGCGCGGAGAACGGATGCCGGTGATGATAATTGACGATTTCAGCCCGCATTTTGGTATAACACTCGTCGCGCAGATACCAATCGGAGTGCCAGGTCAGGCGATCTTTGGTCATGCCGGGCGTGGCACCCGCCATTTTCGCGAGTCCCAGATTGGTCGCTTCTGCTAACATCGCGGCAAAGAGCGCCTCGCGGTCTCGGGCAGGATCGCCCCGATGCAGGTGCGTCCCATGTCGGCTGAAATGCGTGACCTGATCAATCTCCACCAGCAGTTGGGTGATTTTGATTGGCCTCACTTTGGCATACGCTTTGCGTGCCAATTCTTCTACTCCTTCAGGAATTTCGGCTTCCAGGTGCGTGATTCGCACTTTGTCTGCATCACGTCGGACATCTGGCAGGTCGTTCTCCGCAAGCCTTTGCCCCACACGAGTCAACTGCCCGTGGAGTTCGGCCCCGCGTTCAGTTAAATAGGTTTTCGCCTCCAGAGGCGCGCTCACTGGGGGTGTTCTCCCCTGGCGGAGTTCCTTCCAGGAAGCCGGGGGTAACAGATAGTCTTCCAATTGACGATACTGATGACTTCCCTCAACCCAGAGATCGCCGGAACGCAGGCCATTGCGGAGTTCGGCCAGCGCACAGAACTCATAATAGTGGCGATTGATCTTCTCTTCCTCCCAGACATGATCGTGCCAACGTGGTTTGACAAAGGCGGTTGGGGCTTCATCTGGGACTGGTTTGCGCCCCAGGTCACGAATCAGTTCAAGCGCCTCAACTAGCGGTTGCAGGGAGGGCAGGGCATGAAACGTAAACGTTTCCAGCAACACTGGAGAATATTTCCGGATCTGGGAGTACGAATCATCGAGCAAATCCAAGTAATCCAGATCACGTGGACGAGCAAGCGTCCCGGCCTCTTCGACCGAGGCAACAAATCTTTCCCAAGGAACCACTGCCTCCAACGCCTGGTAGGGATCAGTGGCTTGCTCTTTGGCGGTAATCAGCGCCTTGCCAACGCTCGCATAGAGCCGGACCTTTTCGTTGATCGCCTGGCCTCGTTGCTCAAAATGGGCGCGTTGCTTCTGTTGTCCTTGTTTAAACAGATTGCCCAGGATACGATCATGCATTTCCAGTGCGGTGTCAGTCAGCGTTGCAGCCAGCTCCACTAACGAGGCAACGAGCGTCGCATGCCGCTGCCCTGCTTCAAAACGGGCCAGAAATTGGGGCGAGTATTGTTCTCCTTCGTGTGCCAGGCGACGGAGACGGTTGGCATGAATTTGGCGGGAGATGGTGGGATCGAGCGTCAGCGCCCGAATAAAGTGCAGGCGTTCAATGACCTTCAAAAAGCTCGCGGCTTTTGCTGGTCCTGGCGGCTCACGCAACCAGACCAGGGGAGTGCGCCGTTCTCCCGTGGGGACAACGAGCAGGGCATCGAGCTGTTGCCCTTGTGCCTCGGATAATGAGGCGGTGAGCGTCGTCACGACCTGCTGCTGCGCTCGCCGTCGTGTCTCCCACGCAAGGCGCTCCAAGGTCGAAAGTGCAGGTGCAATGATCCGCTGGGTCCGGAGTTCTTCAATCAGCGCCTCAACGAGGACCATCCCCTCGTCGGTTCCCATGGCGATGGGCATGAGCCAATGGGAGAGTTGTCGGTAAAAACGGAGGGAGAACGAGCGAAACCCAAAACGCCGTTGCAGTTCTCCCATGTGTTCTCGTCGGGTGGTGTCACGCGTGGCATACTCTGTAAGCACTTCTGGGGATTCGTCAATCTGGCGTGCCAGATAGGTCAGAATGGTGGGAGGGATCTGCTCCGAAGGCTCCCAGGCGCGCCCTGGATAGCGCAAATAGGCTAGTTGCACTGCGAAGCCGAGGCGATTGTGTGGGCGTCTATGCTCGGCAATGATGTCCAGATCCTCTGGGGAAAGCGCATAATAACGGACGATCTCACGTTCAGGAAAATCGTCGGGGATCTGCAATAATTTTGTCCGCTGCGCCGGGCTGAGTAAATTGACCACTTTTGCCATAATCTTGTACTCCTCCTCTTCTTTTCTACCCCTCTAACGTCTGCAACCGCTCTTTGAGCGTCTTTCGGCTAGGCAGCGTATAGCGCACCGTCGTAGTAATGGCAGGAGCGCCATCTTTGGTCTGATGACCAGCGTAGACGGCGATTTCTTCTAATGACCAGCCAGCAGCACGCGCACGATGCGCAAAATCGTGACGCAAATCATGAAAGGTCACCTCCGCAATGAACTGCCATTCGTCATGCGTTCCTTTTTGCTTCACATGCATCCAGAGATGCTCAATGCCACGCTCGGAGAGATGGTCTGGGTGATCTTGTTGTCGCAACCAGGCCGCGCGCTGACTGGTGAAGACGTACACACTCTCCTGATCCCGTTCTTGATCGTGCGGAGATGCAGGGAAAAGATAGTCATAGAGCGCCCGACGCGCCAGATTGTGCAGATCCAGCGTCCTGGTTTTGCCGCCTTTGGCATCCACAAGCGTAATGCTTCCGGCTCGCTGATTGATCTGACACTGATTCATGCGCAGGGTTGCAATTTCGCTGATGCGCAGCCCTGACCAATAGCCGAGCGCGAAGATCGCGGCGAAACGGCGGGTCGCGTGTTGCTCGACAAGTTGTTTGAGCACAAAGCGTTGCTGCTCAGAAAGTTCCGCTGGAGCCATTGCCACGACTGTTGGGCGCTCCATCGCGCGCGCCGGATTACGGCGCAGGTAGCCCTCATCCATCGCCCATTGGCAAAACCGACGCAACCCAGACAGCGCCTTGCTGCGGGTTCGAGGCGCACGACCCGCAAGCTTGAGTGAGTCCAGATAGCCACGTACCGCCGTTTCGGTCAGCAACCCCAGATGGAATGGTGTTCCGCCCGGCAGATCCGCAAGCCAGGTGACAAAATCGCGCATGGTGGCCAGATAGGCTGCGACCGTTTTCGGGTCACGCGTGCCCAACGTATCTCGAAACTCTTGAAAGATGGTAGGATCGTTGCCCCGGACGGCATCTTTTTTCACCAAACTTTTCCTCAAAAAGATTCTCCGACAAGATTTGGCCGCCAACTTTGGCCTTTTCTCTGTTTTTTACAACGAAGGTGGGGGTAGGAATGGGAGAAACATGACCGAGAATGGCTATTCTCCGACGAGCGTTCTCCGACAAGTTGTGCATCCAATTTTGAGTGGCCTCCGTAATGGGTGACCTCTGATCACGCCGCGACATGATACAGCCGCGGCGCGAGCATGTTTTTCAAAATCAAGGATTCCTGAAATGTTGAGAAATTACAACCTTCTTCTATTAATCTCAACCTTCTCTCTCTATGCACTGGATTCTTTATGATTTACAATTTAACCCAATATACAAGTATTCAACTTACTCACTGTCTATGTCAGCTAGATAGGGAAAGAGATAAAAGATGAATGGCAATAGTGGTCAGCAGCAACCATCAGGCTCTCACCACTTACGAAGAAGCGGCGTTATAGCTGTGATAGTACTCTGCATTATGTTGCTAAGCAGTTGCTCGTTGTGGGGAACCGGGCCACAGAAACAGACAAACAAATCGTCCCAAAGCATTCAAATGACTTCCTTACCAAAGGATACAACTGGTACTTTGATTCTACAGAGCGGGAGTAGTACATGGCTATTTCACGCGAATAATTCACAATCCTTGCAAGTTCTTGGTGGGCAGTATATCTCTGTTTCGCCGGATGGAACGCTCCTGCTGGAAGATGGTCAACGATTTGTCAGCACAGAAACGGGGAAAACCATTAGTAACGTTCGTGCTGTGACAACAGCAGCCGGGCTGCAAGAGTCTCTATGGCTTTCTCCACATGAGATCGTCCTGGGATCGTATCAAGCCGCAGGCTTATACACGGTAGGATTAACCAGCGCTGACGCACAAGTACTTTCGTCGCACTGCTCGCTCGGTATCTACTCGCCACAAGCAGTCAACTCGAACGCTAAAGCACTACTGTGCTTGACGGATACTGGCTCTCTTGGGATCATCAGCTACGGGAATACTCCCGGTAATTTGACATCAATTACACTCCATCTGCTAACACAACCGCAGGTTGAATATATTTCCTACCCAATATGGGCGCCTGATGGACAGCATATCGTCTTCGTCTGGGGAACCTCAGTTGGCAGCACGCCCCCTACCAGCTCATCAATCGTGATGACGAAGCTGGATGGAACAGCATTTACAGTGCTTGCCTCCGCTTCCGACGGTGCGTTCGATACACTGCCTGTATGGTCGCCCGACAGGAAGCAATTGGCTTATGTACAGGAGAACGCAGGGCAAGGTTCATCAAAAGCCACCTTTGCCATTCACTTGCTTACCCTGTCAACTCTTCACGATCAAGTGGTGGCGTCGGGGAATGGAATTGGCCCCTCGAATATAGTATGGTCGCCGGATGACCACTACCTGGCTTACGACGATATTGTGAGCACTGATCAAGCCGGAGCAGTTACGCTGTTCCAGATAAGCAGCGGACATTCCTACACCTTCGCTACAGGCATGACGCTTGTAGGCTGGGCGGTTTAGGTTTCTTAACCAGATAACTTGATTCAAACATGACATAGATAAAAGGGGACGAGACCATGAATTTCCAGCGAACGAACAGGCTGGCACGACAATCGCGGCAAATGCTAATGCCAATATTGGTAATGCTTGTGATTGTTCTTGTCCTAAGCAGCGGTGCTCTATCTGCTCACGCACAATCGAACCACCCGAGCCGAGCAAACCACACTACTGCTGTAAGTTATAATCGGGACGCAGCGATGCAGTATGCGAATACCTGGGGTAGTCAGTTTAAGAATGATGATGGGAAATATTACAACAGCGTATCAGATCCAGAGGATTGTACTCATTTCGTTTCGCGTGCCTTGTTGGCCGGTGGTATAGATGACAGGAACAATCAGTATCCCAATGGCCTTACGAATGCCAATATGCTGGCTCAATGGCTAAGAAGCAACAACCTCGCTGAGCTTCAAGTCGAGCCATCCTCGCCTTCAGGTCCGCCTACTCCACCGGCTAATTTGCAGCGAGGAGACATTATTCTTTATGCGTGGTATGGATTATCTGTCAATCCTTTGGCGGACAATGCATGGGGTCATGCTGCTATTGTGGTTTCAGGAAATGGAAGTAGTAGCGTTGTTGCCGAGCATAGTTTTAAAGCGCAGGGGACCTACAATCATACCAGTGAACCCTGGCATGATTGGAACATTACCGGACATACTACCTATGGCTTTCTCCTTATTAACTCCGGTTCAACACCTACAGACAACGCGCAATTCGTTTCAGAGAGCCAGTTTCCTACCGTCAACCCCAACCAGTCGTTCCAGATCAGTTTCACGTTGAAAAATATGGGCAACACGACCTGGAGTGATGGCTCTGGCTATGGACTTACTAACACTATGACACCTTTGGGAGCTGGCAACGCTGGTTTTAACGGCCATAGCGTTGCTCCCGGCAGCCAGTGGACATTTACTATGAATGTGACTGCTCCTTCCGGCCCTGGACAATATAATACTGTGTGGAGATTAATGCACAACAATGCGCCATTTGGTCCGGGATTGAATATCTTCGTCACAGTCCAGCAGCCTGGTTCGCCACAGCCGAAACCGACGAATCCACCCGTGCCAGGAGCGACGCCAACTCCACCACCTACATCAACTCCACCCCCGACTTCTCAGGTTCGCTTTGTGCGCTCTCCGGTGGTGGCTCGCAATGCTGATAAGCGCATGGTAGCCTTTGCTGTCGGCTCGGATACGCAACTATATACAAAGCAAGAAGACGACAATGGGAATTGGTCATCCTGGGCCTCACTTGGCGGTTCCTGGCTGGGACAGCCTGCAATCGGATTGAACTCTAATGGAATAATGGAGATATTCATTGTCGGGGGTCAGGGATCGAATGGGGCAACACTCTTCCACGCCTGGCAAACCAGTCCCGGAAGCTCAAACTGGACAGGTTGGCAGCCGCTAGCTGGCAACTGGCCTGCCGGCACTCCTGCTGTCACTCACAATCTTAGTGGCGGTCTTGAAGTGTTTATGCGCGGGCGGGACACCAATCTCTATCACGCCTGGGAAACCGCTGCTGGTAATAGCTCAAACTATTCTAGTTGGTATCCCATGGGTGGCTATTGGAACACCGATCCCGTCGTCGCAAACAACGTTGATGGCACCATACAGGTGTTTATGGTAGGGGATTCCAAAGAACTCTACTACGACCAGGAGAGTTCTCAAGGCAGCTGGTCTGGCTGGCAATCGTTAGGGGGCAACTGGCCGGGACAGCCTGCTGTAACATTGAATAACTCGGGGGAATTGGAAGTATTTATCGTTGGTAATCAGGGACCTAACGAAGCTTACCTCTTCACTTCATGGCAAACCAGTCCTGGAAGCTCTACTTGGGCATTCGATTCTGGTGGAGGCTGGAATAATCTTCCCGGCTACTGGCCTGCCGGCAATCCAGCAGCAATCCTCAACCAGGGGAATAATCTCTTAGACGTGTTTTCGTCTCAGAATAATGGTACGCTCTCTCATGATTGGGTGACATCGATATGGAATGGCCCGCAGTCACTAGGAGGAAGTATCACAGGACAGCCCTCCCTTAGCATTAATCTACCTAAATTTCGCCCAAAATAGCGGCAGGTTCGCCAGCCCTTGAAGAGCTTGCCAAAAGCATGGTGATGCTCCCTAGCTAATGAAGAAACGAAAAAGCTTTCATTAGGAGGAGCATCA